>JGI24158J21664_10002237_pt1 | contig 23220 bp, 12 predicted proteins | sample Ectturendosymbi3_FD_21664 | JGI IMG/M metagenome (IMG submission 21664) | reverse complement strand
CGCAATTTTAATGGCGGTCACGATGACTTCTTGCTGAACCGTAATATTGGCTACTAACAGCATACTGCTGATCTTGCATTTATAGCATTAACATATTCACAAGCATTTTTGCAAGAAAGTATTACGAGCAAATGGTGGATTTCATCCCAAGTAGAAACTTGGAATTTACTAAAAAAGCTTTAAAATTTGTTAATTAAATGAAAACAGACTTTGTATTTGCCGGCTTAAATCTGAACATAATTATTCAGAAAAAAGCACCAGAAAGATGCACGTTTTATGGATAATGCTTGCAAAAACAATGAGCATTAAATATTTCAATGTTGAGACTTGGATGTTGTTTTCCCCCCCACCCCTATCAAAATTTCTGGCTACGCGCCTGGTGTGCGCCAGCCAGACCAGCCGCACATTTTCTATGCTCGACTGCTCGTATTCGACAAAATACTAGCGCAGCCTCATTTTTCCGTTGTAAATTGCTCTCACCAGTGATGAGTGTGTTTTACAACTCTGTTTTAACACGCAGCCTGATATTTTTGCAGTTATGAACTGCTGTGTCGTAGCGATGAGTTTATTTTCCTCCGATATCCGCACTTTGGAGCGCTGATAGTTTGTGCAACGACGCATAAAAGTGCGTGTAGAAGAATATGCCTATTATGTCAACAAACTTACCCAAAAACGTTGGTTTGGGAACATGAATACGTCAAATTGTGACGTCACAAAGAGCGCCCACCAAATGCAAATGAACATCATATGCCACTGAATGACCCCCCCATTAAAATTTTCTGCGTACGCCACTGGTCACATTACTCAGCTGTCGAATGTCGAGCCGTTCGATGCAAAGCGCACTCCCTCCATATTGATGGGACGAGCCATTCTGCTCAAAGCGTATTCCCCACACGAATCACAACAGCGGTTAGCGCTGTCGCTATGTCGTTGCATGCAATCATGCAAGTAGCCTAATTGTCAGTTGGGTGGAAGGCATGCTGGTTTTGATAAAATTAAAATTCAGTGGCAATTTAGTCGCAGTATGATCGGAAGGGGCCATCCAAGTTCAGGTTCATTAGTTCCTCGCTGGCTTGTTCGCGGTGTTTGTTCCGGCATTTATTATTTGACTGGCGTTAAACCTTGTGCCCGTGCCACACCAAAACTTAGTGTGTTGGGTANTATTAGCCCCATCGCAAGAGTGCTGACATAATTCCTGGTGTGGAATGACAGCCGTTACTGTATATATGAAATCATTNGACCTGTNCTATTATGTCAAATGTCAGACTAGAGCAAAGGAGTCAGAAATTTGTATGTCAACAGCAACGCACACCGCAATGCTCTTAGTGCAGAGGTTCCCAACCTGGAGTGCTTGTACCCCTGCTGGTACATTTGCCTATCTGAAGGGGTACATTGAAGGTTATCAATAGAAGGGAAAAATATATTAATATATTATTTGTAAAATGCTGTTCTTTTTGCTACTCACGTTGTTGCGTAGCATTTGTCAGTAGGTTTCAAATCAAGCAGATAAATTCGATCTTCTGGCGATTATTTTATTATTTTGCCGACGTTTCGCCCACCTATTCTAACACTACGAATGATAAAAGCGCAACTCACCAGCTATTTATTACACTGTTTTAAAACATCAGTGAAACTTCTCCGTTACCGGACTTCTTTGAGTTTGTCTTCTTATTGACCGCTTTTGTGCCTGTATATCTGCTAACCCTCACCACGCAAGTTTAACATTATTTGATCGCAACTTCACGCTATTGACTTGGCCACATTTTGTGCATTTCGATGTAGGTTTTACTCTATGTTTTGTGTTGTTATTCACTGTCATCTCCCGGCGTTTTTCATTTTACGCTTCGACGTTTTTCTGTGGCATGCTGTCACCACTGGCGTAACTAGAAGTTTGAGTCAACGGGTGGCAAACGCAGCTGAAGGAGACCCATTGCCACCGTTTGGGTTAGTTCCTAAAAGGCCATATACGGCATTCCACAAAAACAGACCATATTTGTCGGTGGATGGAATGAGCTTCAATTGGGTAAATGACTTTAAAGTAGAATTCCACGTTTTCATGTGACATACATCTAAAATTGATACCCTTTCTGACGTTAATTATATTTTTTTAAATACTCAATGACTTGTGACTGGGTAAGGTAGGCTTATGATTTGTAAGACCCACCACACCACAGGTGACCTGAATAAAAAAAATGGTTTGTAGCAGGCGTTCTCGACTTGTTCGCTCGCGCTTTACTCGGCCTCATCCGTTGACTCCGAGCTGCCCTCTGCAATTAAGTATTTTTAAAAATATAATTCACGTCAGAATGAATGTTTTTTGAAGCAATGGATTTCCATAGAACATTGGATTTGAATTCCAACCACATTTAACAATTCCCATTCGAGAGTAGTTTCAAACGAACGATAAATTGTCCCAAGTAACTCGGGGCTAATGTGAATGAGCCTAGCTAATACGCAGGGGACCCAACTGGCGTTATCATTGCTCTGTGACGTGTCTGCACGCAACAACGGACAAGTTTGAGAATTTACCATTCACTGTTACGCAACTAACGTCACAGAGCAAAGATCTACTGCCAGCCAGAGTCAGTGTTGCCAGTTGGGCTTTTTTGAGGCCGAAATTGTAATTTTATTTGCCTTTTTAACTCCTCTGGCTTCTTTTATTTTTGAAAAGCCAAATGAATTTGGCTTTTTTTAATACAGATAAAGCCAAATTTAATTTGTCTTTTCTGGCCTTTTCTGGCCAATTCGATTTTTTATATCAATTTGGCAGATTTTGTGGGCATTGGCAGCTTTCCAGACACTGTTTTTGGACACAGAATGATACATTTTCATTGGAAACTCTGCACTAGAATTAACAATTTTTGGTTTTGCTATTTCTTGCTTTTAGTTTTGCAGTTTAAGGTTCTTCAGCAAAATCAAAAGTGAGAGAGGTTTGTTAATGGAGTGACCTTTAATCTTTTTATGTATGAAACATGTATATTGCCTTTTAAAACGCGTTTGGGTGTATTTATCTTGTATTTGGCATTTTTCGGGACTATTTGGCTTTTTTATGGGTTAATCTGGCCTTTTTTGCTTATGACTACCTGGCAACCCTGGCCAGAATGAGAGCAATTGGAAATTTCATTGACGCAAGCCTCGAATGGTTGCATTATCGTGTGATGAACCCGAGTGACGTGTTTGGCTTGGAGTCCCCTCTGATGAACTGAATTTTAGACATTGTTTTTTGCGTTCGTGAACAACCAACCTGTCACGTCACTAGCGTAAAGATGACTTTACGTGGATAGGATGTAACCTGAGTTTATAGTAAAGCAGTGTAGTGATAAGCTGTTGCTTACCTGCGATTGCGAAACTAGCTGACGTACACGTTGTCCTTAAAATCTTAGTGCTTTGACACCAAACTCCAGCAAACGTTCGGCACTGTACCATTAATAATCTAGTTGCGGCAGAGGAGTTGGTTGTCATGATCACTCCTTGCGCTTCGTCTGCCTTTAACCGTAATAGATTTCAGGGCGTTTCAGATATCAGCGCTGGCAAAAAAAGCAGCTTGAAATTAAAAACGAGGGAGGTGGACAAGACCTTTATGATAGTTGATGCATCAAGTCTCATATGATAATAGCAACTTAAAGGTGCATCTCAAATGCAAAAACTTTTGCAATAGTGGAAACTTAACAGCTTAGATTTTCTGGCACTGGTTGAAATTCTATTGTCACACTGAAAAATCATCGACAAACTCAAGGAAATTTTGGGCGCCGTTACGGTTTCCATAGGTGCTTTTTGTTTATGAATTGCACGTGGCAAGCCTCATCTCGTCTATCTCTGCACTACACAACATATACCGCGTTGGCGAATAATGAAATAAAGCATGTTTTCCCTAATAGCTATTTTATACTAACAAAAATAGTCATGTAGTTACAGTCATGCAGAAGAATTCCGAAATTGAAAAAATAGCATTTTAACTTAAACCGCTAAAATATCCCAACAACACAAGAAGTCATTACTGAAATGTCGTTGTCAGGATGATATTTTTACCTAAACTTTTTCCTTATTTTAACTTTATTTGGCAACGAATAAAAAAATACCGTTTGAACAAGATTTGAAGATACCTACCTACTTCGTAGGCGAAATGTAACTTCGTAAACATCATACGATCTGAATCTTCTCTGTGGAAACATTCATTTCGACAGACACTAAAACATTATAAATTCAAAATCGCTTTTTGAGATGGGCTACGCTACTTACCACGTATCTTCAGGCAAAGGAAATTCTTGGCTATGATTTACACACAACTGTCCAGAAAAAACGTTTTCTGCAAAGGATACCACACGTAACCTACTTCAACTGCTGCCTTTTTCTTATTCACAGGCGCATCGGGTTTATCAAAAGGGAAGTTAACATACATGCTTGTTTACCGTACATTTCATCATATATGCAACAAGACATTAAAACGTGCACTTGCCTTCCCCTTAACAGGCTACAAGGCATTCTGATTTACAACCGCGCACAAGCAAAGTGGAAACGCGGGCCTTGAAGAAAAGATTAAAGGAAAAACGCAACAATCAGCAAATCACACGCGGTCTGCTTTGTGCGTTCCTCCGCGGCCCCGCTGCGGCGCTTTCTTGAACCCAGAAATGAGAACTGTGAACTTCTTTGTTTCGAAAAATCTTTTCCAGGATTTTTATCAGTTCAGGCTGGGCTCAACTAAAGCACATCATAGTTTTCATTGGAAATATATCACATACACGATCGAAATGAACCTAACCGAACACGACATAATCACATATTAAAGATCAGTTCTACTTTTGTATCGTTGCGACTACAACTCTAAACACAGACGTTTCTAAAATGTGTAACGTGTCGACCTGTCGGTGTTTTCAGTACTTCTATCACCATTACTAGCTTTTTTTGTTTATTTAAGTGACGATGGCTCTGTCCAAAGAAGAACGAATCGAGTTGGACTTCTTTGTTGAGGTATTTTAAAAAAGAAAGTGTACTCGATGAAGATTACAGGTTTAAACCACATGAGAGAAAATATTACCAGTCAATGTGCTGAACTCGACGGCAATGCAGACGTATTCCATTGAGTTCACCTAAAGTTTGCAAGGCGCATCCAATTATGCAATTAAAATGATGGAAATCATGTTGAAAATATAATTTGTGAACATTAGAATTGAATAAAATTGTTTGTTTTAAAACGTATGTGTTTTTTACAATGTACCCGGACTTTCCAGACACCCTGTACATCTTAAACTTCTGCTAAAGAACTTCTGAACATATCAAACAGAAGCACGAAATGCAGTATGATGTGGAAATTGCGTAACGACGCATTAAAGAATAAAGAGTGTCAGCCGCAACTCTACATGTTTAGTCAACAAAAGATAGGCATACCAGTGACTGCCGTGAAACATTTTGCTCAAACCCGCAATTCAGCGCTTTTGCAGCGCTCGGTCACTCGCTTTAAAAATAGAGATAACAACTTATCTTTGCACCTGAGCAAACAAGGTCCAAGGAGGCCACTGTTCAGTGGTAACGTCCACCTTTCATCTGACAGACACGTTAATACAGACACTGCTGATAGTGTCTAATCAATGACTGGTGCTATCGCTTATTGCCATAAAGTGAAAACCTCGAGCATCCATGCAAAGCGCGGAATGCCCTTGGATCAGGGGCTTGAACAGAGCCTGCCCTGGACTGCGTCTCTATTGCGTTGCGCTTTCTAGTGGTCTGCGTTTAATTATATGATGTCACAACGCCAGTAAATGGTTAAGGGGGAGCTGGCTGGGCTACAGCCAGGGGCCCCCAATCCCTAAGTCGGTAAAAAAGTGTACAATAATGTCTAATTGTTAGAAAGGGCCCCTTCGTAAGTTTCAGCCAGGGTCTTTATACAACCTTAATTCGCCCCTGCACAAGGCTTGCCTAAGCGTCGAGAAAGGACTGCATTCTAATAGAAACTGATTGGAAACCGCGGACCAGCTGCCGTGCCGCGTACAGTACATAAAAAGTTGAAGCAATTTCCAGTCGAACGCACTAACCAGCCGTGGCCAGGCAACAAATGGGCATAACCAACACCTTGTGGATTGGTACTCCAGCGTTCTTACCAGGCGGGCCGTGTGCGGAAGAGCTGCAGGAACTATACAGAACGCAAAACAAACCGTGTCGAATTTTACCAGGGACCTTGTACACAAACACGGTCGTGTAGCATTGCCAGATCGCTTGAAAATTTTAACGATATTTTGTCGTTTTGTGGTTATTGAAATTTTACTTCATGCCTACTTAGAATACTTTTTAGATGTAGTGGTGCAAAGCATTTTTTAAACAAACATTTTTGAATACCAACTGGCACTTTTTACTACACATTTGTTTAGGATGGAACAAATCTACATGCACGTTATTCGGTTCAGTTACATTTACATTGTTTAGTTTTGATTCTTGAATGTCCAACATAACCAATTGTTCAAGAATGAACAATTTCACAACTGTGCAAGAACTTTCAAGGACGCCGGAAAATATTCAAGGACAACAAAATATTTTTAAAGGATCACGGACATAACCAGTTTTGATAGCAAACTCAAGGAATGTCCTTTGCGCTCAGGGGTATCTGGCAACCTTTGGTCATGGCGCTACGCGTCTTCCACATACGAGACAAGGACCCTTGGGACGACAACGGCGCAGGTCAGTTACTGCAAGTTTAGGCAACTAACGTGCGATGAAAAAATTGGTCATGGCAAAAAAAGTACATTGATACAAGTGCTCAGAAAATGTATTCGGCAATTGGTGCTCTTTTAAAGCCTGCCACTAAACCGAAAGAATACAAAGCAAATGTGGTGGGCAACCATAACCGAATACTTGAAATGAAACGTATATTTCACCATATGATTGATAAACAGTCTGAGACTAGCCCTATAGCTGGACAGTGCCAAGCTCACCACAGCTTCCGCCGCCCACAAAGGGCGTGAAGCGCTCTAGCCGATCCAAACTGGATAATTATATACGGATCCAGATACGCATCTAAAGTCATCTTAGCCGCAGTAATGTTAACCAACGCTCCGGCACTTGTAAAGAGCCAAAACAGCTATTGTGAATGGGCCTTTGGACGCTAAACTACGCGCTGTGACGTCATGAAATCAAACGCAGAACCCTAAATACCTACAACTAACTAGACCCAGTCCGTATGCATCAGGCTTTACCATGAAAACAGTGAGCAAAACGCTTGGAACAGGTAATTTCGCTGCAAAACTGGATCAAGACCATTTTTGTCTTTTCTTCCCAGCCTGGACAAAAGTCACAAGAAAAATTGGATTTTTGCGAAGAGTTAAAAAAATCCGCGGCGTAGCCCTTCGCGACAAAGTGCGCAGCTGCGAAATTCGTGAAACCCTGAATGTCTGAGCCACTTTTCCGAAGAGAGAGATCCCATGAGCCATAATGGTTCGGCAATGTGACCAAAATGTCCCATGAAAGATCGGCGAGAAGCGTTCTTCTGGCTAATCCCACGGGAAAGCGGCCTAGATGTCGACCAAGGCCCAAGTGCCGCGATTACATCTCCGACCATGTTTGGTCCCGTCTTGGTGTGAAGCCAGTAGACCTAGCAGAGGTTGTTGAAAACCGCGCGGTATTTTTATTCCTTCTATAGGTATGCTGTCCTCGCGAGCCTCCTAAGAGGAAACACTTGTGTGAAAATGAACGAAATGAATCACTTTTTGCTGACATTTGCTCTGTTGCAGAATAAAAATAGTCCTACTCTAAACGTTATGCAGTAGGCTATTTTTTATCCTTAATCAAGAAAAAAATCGATTTTTTTGTTTTTATGCAAAGTTAACCTCGCCGCTTATCACTTGAGTGTTTTATAATGGGGAGGAAATTACGCGTCTGGGGTTTGTACGGATGGAATACGAAAAAATCGTTGAGAAGCACTGTGCCAGACTATGCTACAAACGTGACACAGGATTCCTCGAACTCTGACAGTATCTATCAAAAGGAATCTATTCCACAGCAATGAATCAGACGCTATGACGTTTTCCGAGTATATATTTCGCCTACTGAGGAGGCATTTTGATATTTTGTTCAAATATAATTGACTCTTCGTGACGTAACAAATTCAAACGCAACGAGTCAAAATGTTACTTTAAGTGTTTTTTTGCAACAGAGGAATAGCACTGCAACAAAGTTTGGCTTTTGTCCTGGCCTTTTTTAGCACTGTTGATGGCTTTTCATAGGAATTTCATCTGGCAACCTTGCGCACGATTTATTATGATATCCACGCGATTGAACTGCATAAACAAAAATAACATTGAGGAAAAGACCTCAAACGTCATCTATCGCGGGCAACACTAGAGTGGGGGGCGCAACAGAGGAACTGTTTTTGGCTTCTTTGTTTGAAGTTACCTGAAGATAAACTTTTATTTACAAAAAAAAATGAATAATTTAATACGAAAACTAAAATTTGCCAGCTTTTAAACATACGTGTTCCATTCCGATGTGTTTGCTACACATAATTTCACAAACAAAATCACAGCCTTATGCTCAGAAAAGCAAAAAGAAAAAGCGGCCAATCGGCTCGCAGTTATAAACCTGGTGGCAGAGGCAGTGAAACCACACTTAAAAAGATGTCTTGTCATGTGATATAATTAACTGGCCCGAGGGCGACTAGTTCACGCCTTCTATATTCTTAGAAATTTGTCAAGTAATGCGCTTATGAACCACACAAAATCCCTGCTCTAGCAGCAAGTTTTAATCATTTTGTTTTCTATATCTAGAACAGAGGTTCCCAACCCGGGGTACATGTACCCCTGGGGGTACATTTGCCTGTCCGCAGGGGTACATTTGAGGTTAGCAATAGAAGTGAAAAAACATTTACATATCTTTTATTTCCAAATATTTAAGAATATATCAGTGAATATTATTCTCAAAAGCCATCATATGCCTACCGCTAAATAAATCTGTGATTAATCACGATAAAATATTTAGTCATAGGAAATTTGAGGGGTACACGTTCATCTGTCGAAATGCTGAAGGGGTACATGGTCGGAGAAAGGTTGGGAACCCCTGACCTAGAACAAGCAAGATCGAATATCTTCACAAACAACTACGTCGTGTAACTTCTACAAAATCACTTTGCCTCATTCTTGTTAGATGTTCTGCTTCTCCTTATGCTGCCTTTTCATTTGATAGATTTTTCTCTTTCTACAGTACATTTATCCCTTTCTGCCTAATGGTCTGTTGTGTCGTTTAGGCCACGCCATTCTGCCACCTTGTCCCCCGAAATAAAATGTTTACATTTTAAAATATGACATCATTACACATTTCCACAACACTTCAATGTCCAGAACAGCCGTGTCGCTCCAACAACCAAGTCGTGTAGCCTAATAACATCGTCAATAAGATGTTCTGATCCTCATCTCGGTAGCCTTCGTGCAACTGACTAAATATTTGTGTCTTACAGTTAGTGATTTGAAAATCAGCTTTCACATGACTACAAACACTGAACTCCATTGCACATACACTGGGCTGCTGCCTCACAATCGAAATTACTGGAAGTACGCATGCACATTGCACACGCGCGCGCTCAAAGCGTGCCGTTTATCTCCGTACTGCAACTACTTCGCTAGCACTAAGATTATTGTTTCTTTAAGCAAAGCAGTGCTTTCGGAAATCGGAATGAGTTCGGCATTTTGTTTGCTCAAAAGTCAACATCTTCATAGAAATTTCTCTTTACAGAAAACGTCTCAGGATAACACTGTTAAGTACTAATTTATATAACATTGTCCGTCATATACAGCGGCCATTTATCAGTAGACAACAGGCGTTCCGCTAACGTTCCGTGGCTGACAATCGAGCGTTAAACACTTCTAACCGATTTCGAATTTCGATCGTCTCAGTCAGTTTCGCTATCAACAACTCCCTCGCGCATCTGACAGATTTCCAAGCTGGTGCGTTTTCAGTTGACAGACTGCTACGATGTTTTTGTTTTACTTGACATTTGACGGTCTTTCAACAGACTCCTCTGAAAACCGTTCTGCTTGCTGCTTCCACAATCCACAAAACTAAACATTAAAAGTTCCATTATTTAAAAGCCACGTTAAGCGCAAAAATTAAAAGCCGTACTTGTTGTCCCTTTCCTGACACATTCAAACCTAAACATTCCACGAAACTATACGTGTATGTTGCATTTCATTAAAAGCCACATTCAAACGTAAGCGTTAAAAGCTGTAGTTGTCATCCACTTCCTTTCAGTGGTTGCAGTTGCAGGAGCAGGGCATTGGTAAATGAAACGTAACACACACAGGTGGACCGTAAAAATATAGCCGGCACTTGCGGTAAGCCGGATAATCGTGGTGGACCTAGTACTGGGTTCAAGTGACAAAATTTATTGTTTAAGCAGTTTTTTTAAGGAAAATGTTAAGTACCCGGTATGGACGCGATTTCTCTGATTCTAGGGACCCGATTTTCTCTGATTCTAGGGACTCGACTTTCATTTCTAGGGACCCGAATCGGGCCCTTAAAACACCTTAAAAAATAACCTGGTTTGACAAATAAGTAATTTCTAACAGATTACTTAAGTAACGTGAGTAGTTCAAACAAATAAGCAAAATTGACATTTACACTTAAAAACATTCAAGTGCATCAAAATCATTGCAAATTTTTACATCAAATAGTGGGCGGTTCAGACAAACGCGCATGTTAGCCGCGATTCAATTTGATGCACTGAGCTTCTAGCTCCCAATCATCATCAAGATGATAATCAACAATTGCGGCTCACAAAGCGCTCACCACGTAAAGGCAAGAAATTTATTTCTCTGGGCAAAAAACTTATTCGCCTCAATCAGTGGTGGATTAAGGGGGGTGCTGACTGGGCTACAGCCAGGGGCCCCCCAACATTTAGGGGGCCCCCAATCCTTAAGTAGGTAAAAAAGTGCAATATATGAACAATACACAATATGGTAAAAGATACCATCGTCACTTGGAACTAATAAGTAGGCGCTCTGTGCTCACTCATTGAAATTGCTTCGTTGACATAAAAGTAGTTGATTCTTTGGCGTGTGGTCTGGCCGACACTCACTAACAAGTTAGTACTTGAAGGTCTAGAAAACTAAGGTATTCCATCAGCTTGTCTTATTTTGCTTTCCGATGCGCATGCGGTATCCACGTCATTTGAACATCGGTCCTGCAGACAGCCCCGAAGGAAGTTGTGAACTTGTTTAAGTGGTGTCATGTCTCTCAGCAATGGTGAAAGTAATTACATTTTAGCTTAGAATAATAAATCATGGTGTTATAAGGCAGGACTGCCAGAGTTGTTACATGCGCCACGTATATATCGTAGTGTACTTTCATGTATTTGTGTGTTCTTTGTTACTACGATGCATGTTTGAAGTCTAGCGCGTTGCGTGTGGGAGTGAAGACCTTACTTACAAAATACGCAATGTCAACTGGTAGTTTAATACCAATTCTGGTACTATTTACTTCCAATATTCAAGTTTGGACATTTTGGTACATACTGCTTTGATGTGAATCGCCATTATTTCGTACAATTCTTGGTAGCTGACTTAAAACAGAATAAACGCAATAATAAAAAGAAAAGTCGGCATATTGAGTTACTTAAAACGTTAACTGATAACACGAGGTAAGCCGTATCAAGCACGTCTTATTTTTGTTTACATTTTGTTCAAGTAACTCTAAGCTTGCTCACGCTAAACTCAACGACTCATTCGATTTACGACTTTAGTAAGTCGTAAGATGTGCTTTCAGTTAATAATGTGCTTTCAGTTAATCATTTTGTTGAGTACCATTTTATATCCTAAGTGCAGTAGAAAAATATAAACAATGCAGTAGTGTTATGTCTTACGAATGTAAAACCATACGTAAAAAGTGAAAGTGAGTTTCACAACAGTTATTGATAAGTGAGTTCGCGTTCTTACTAATAGCCTTGCGGAGTTGTCATTGATTGTGAATAGAAAAATGAAATACTGAATTGCAATGAGTACAATTATTATTTTTACCATATCAATTTAGGACATATCAAACTGGGCTATTATGGTAGGCACGGTTAGGTCAAATTTTGGTTAGGTTAGTTTTAAGGTTTGGTCAGTGTTATTTTCGTCGGGAATCTGGTATGAAAAGCTGATTTTTCTGAAAACAATTTTTAAAGAAAATTTTATCTACTTCAAAAATGTCACTTGGTTATATTTATACAGTGGAACTCCGGTAGCACGACCACCCACTGGACGGCACTCAATTGGTCGTGTAGCGGGCTGGGGTGGTCGCGTCACACTTGCATTCCTAAAGGTTGCATGCATTATCGCGGTCACTTCATTTCTACAATTCTATATTCAATTGAAAGTTGCTTTGTCTTACCTGCTGCTATTGCCTATCGTTACCTGTGTTGCCACTGGGGTCATCTCGTTAACATGTGATTGTTGCCTTCTTCAACATCAGATAACATCAGATTTCTACGTTACAGTTTCATAAGCTAAATGGTTTTATTCACAATACCTAATAGAGCGCGATGAACCTCGCAGGGTTGCCAAACTGTATTCACCGCAAAAAAACAACCTTGTCCCAAAAAAGTCAGATAGCTGTCTTAAGATATATGCACATGAAACATGCATAACCAAACACAAAATTGATATTAAAACTCGTCGTAAACATTGATATAACACAATTTCAACTTTTAGACGCAATGTCTTTCTTCGCAATTACACTGTCATACATCTGTTTCTTATTAACTAAACAGGGCAACAGAAAAATCTTTGCAAGGTTCTTTGCACCCTGTATGGTCATAGACTCTTCTGACAAGAGTCTTGTCAGAAGAAATGTGTAATAAATATGTAGCTCAGACAATGTTTTGCCAGAGCCAAGTCGTTCCGACTGAAAAAAAGTCAAAAAGACCAGTTTGAAACAATGCCAAGTGCATTAAAAAGCCAGACTTTCAAAATTTGGCTTTAGCAACCCTGAAACCTCGTTCAATCCGAACTTCGGATTCCGAAGTAGAGCTAAGAGTTGTCACTAATTGAAGTATGTCACGCGTAACGAAAAAATGTTATCCTCAACGCAGCGAAGAGAGCTTTTTGAGTTTGGAACGATAAACAAACACACATGAGCGGAGAGATGGAGTAAAATAAATGAAAATGTATGTCGATGTCGGCAGTACAAATTCCAGAAGAGTTTACAGTATGAGTGTGTTACGTCACATTGGCACTTACTGCGCTTACACTCACGCCTACATCCCTGTATCCACGATGCATCAGGACAACATGATGCAGCTGAGCAAGTTGCTGCTGACGGGTTGCCAGTTTTCCAGCGTAAGGAAAAGCCAGTTTTCCAGCGTACCGATAGAATATGGTGGTCATGTTACGCGGTGCTCGATTAGCAGTTTTGTAACAGGTGGACTGTGGTCGCGGTCTGGATATCGGGGTGGTCGCGATAGTGAAACAAAAGGCAATGCATTAGCAAGGGAAGACCGTGTTAAAGTGGTCGTGATAGCGGGGTGGTTGTCGACGGGGCGCCACTGTATATTCAAAACGTTCCACCGGTGTTTTGTGAACATTTATCGATATGGTGTCAAGTCTCCAGCAAGAACCGAAGCCTTGAAATCAATGAGTTCCGTTCATATTGTGACGTCCATATTAGTTAACGATTCGTTTTTTTGCTCAAGCTTTTTTTGTTTCAATGATACAAATGCCTCAATTCGTTCATTTATTTTTCTCCCTATTAACGACAGTTTTAAATGTATAGAAGGGCCCCTTTCCAAGTTTCAGCTAAGGGCCCCACACAACCTTGATCCGCCCCTGGCCTCAATGGCTTATTTCATGTGTGATGGTGCATGTCATGCACAATATTGCGTTTACAGCAACAGACGTGGCTTCTAAAATCTTAACTTTACTAAATACAAATTTAGTAAAGTTAAGAGAAAGATTCTTTGCGTAGGGTCACTAGATCTGGACGAACACCAGTATCGGAAGGTATAGCCATTACAATTCGGGAAAGATTTGTGGGAAGCCCTAGATCGGGGGTGGTCAACCGGCCAGAGACTAAGAGCCACATTTTTTACTGTGTTACCACAAAGAGCCACATCATACCCATTGGCACACATGAACATCACCCATCGCTTCCTCACTCACACACATACCTTTGCTCAGCTAGATTTATAGTAAACATCACACACCAACATGATAATGACAGATATTTAGAAACCCGCGTGAATGTGATCGCTTCTATTGTGTGTGTTCTTACGCTAACTAAAAAGCGCGCTTCCACGCAACACTGTAACTAACACGTATGTCGCGTAAATGCGTTCGCGTGTGTATGTGTTTGCGCACGTCACCAAGCACACTTCCACGCAATGTGTGTGTAAGAGGCACTCCGTCTTTCAAGGGGAACAATTGGTACAGATATTTGCGACTTATACACGAACAGGGATGTAACGAGGTTAGATGGCGCCCGGGGCAGGAAACAAGTTTGGCGCCCCCGTGTTCGAACCTGAGGTCTTTCGGAAGCAAATGTGCTGCTAAAGAAAGTACTTTCGACATTGTTAGGACTTTTCGTCGCCCGCGCAGTGATTCGGCGCCCGGAGAATTACGCCCCCCTTGCTCCCCCTCGTTACGCCTCTGTCCACGAATAAATACGGTATTTACGTAAGAGTCGCGTGAAATCGGGCAAAGAGCCGCATGCAGCNCACAAGCCTCGGATTCGCCAGGCCTGTTCTGTACCCTTCCACGTACGTTTTACAACGTTCAAGTGCTTTGCNTAACGTGGTAAAAGACTCGGACAGATNTTTTCTCTTCTTTATTCTCACTTGAGTTCACGTTTATGCGGCGTAATACTTCTACATGTGGCAAGGTTCTGGACAGTTTGTTTTGCTGCGTCTGTGTGTTTCTCACATTCCTCAATACTAGAATTTGGTAAGGGGCCATACAATCAAGCAGTTGCCCCAGGCATCACTAGGCCTATGTAGGCCCCTGGCCATCTGTTAGAATCACCTTCACGGTCCGTTTTCGTTTGAGGAAAATCTTGAAAGCTTGCGAAATCGTTTATAAAATCCACATACGTTTGAACCCCTCAAACTAATTTTTGTATTAATTTAATATTTTTTATTTAAAAAAAATTTTTTGAAAACCAATTTTAGAAAATGAAACACCAAATCAAGCTTCTTTGATTTCATGCACCTAACGTTCGTACATACGTCTCAAAAATGTTTTGGAACCCCCTGGAGCTCAATTTCGTCTGGTTCTGCACACAACACGCATGTAGTCGTTGAAGAAACTGAAAGAACAAGTGCTTATTATCTACGTTCTGTACTCCTTTTGGAATTTGGAGTGTTATGAGTTGGCACCAGCGTCTATCTCCACTTGCTTTGCGCCATCGATCACGCGACTACCTTTGCCGTGAATGGTGCATTGGTGGTGAATCAAGACAACGGCAGCACTGGCGCGACGCTTTCCGCCGCACATATCCACGCCGAGAACGCAAGGCGGGACAAGCCGCAAGTGCCGTTTTTTCGAGTCTTCCGCAGTGCTTGACCGCACAGCTCAGTGGTTCTCAAAGTGGTCGATATCGACCCCCAGGGGTCAACTGGACCATCCAAGGGGTCGACAAGTAGTCCGGGGTCGAATGGGGGTCACTGAATGGCCCTTAAGTTCTAAGCATATTTTCGGATTGTGTATTACCTTATCACGCATTTCAAGTAAAAAGTACTCAAATTTATTTTGACACATACATCCCCTTTTGTTAGTAACTGTTGGGTTAGGCCACGGGGCCTACAGAAAATTGTATACTTTAATTAGGGGTCAACGTGAAGAAAAGTTTGAGAACCACTGGCATAGCTAGTCACCAGCTTCAAGGACGCATGGTCAGCCTACTGTACACTGTACTGCAGCCGCATGTAGTTGATGGAGAGATTGCGCTGCTAAATTTGCCGCTGCACTTTGGCCCACAAGGTTTAGTTACGCCCTGGGATTCGGCAATATATTCTACCGTTATAAGATTGCAAAACGCAGTGGTTTTAGTTTACGAATGATTTCATGACAGACATACGTCGTTGAGGGCGAGCAAACCAAAGAATTACAAAACTAGCCTGTTGTAGCACAAGCACGTACCTCTGCAGATCGACATTTGCAAGTCGTGCATAGTCGTATAAGAAATAGCAACGCAGCATCTAATGATGAAATGAAATCATTGCTTAGTTGTGTTGTTGCTTTATTCTCTCTACATCAAATCTAAAACAAAATCAGCTCTGCAAACATGCAGTGTTTTTCAACCTTTTTCGTACTGTGACCCACTATAACCCAACAAACACCATCTAAAACTTGAATTAAGCAAATTTAATAGAGCTGCGTACGTAAAACATCTGCTCGCGACCGCTCCAAAAATGGTTCACGACTCCACTGGGGTAGCGAACCCAGGTTGAAAACCACTGATCTACGGAGACCCTGCGTTCTGTTGTCTGTTCAGTGTTGCAACTGGGTTTAGAAGGAATGTTTCTTACATTTCAAAGAAATTGAGTTTTTGTGCAAACTGAATCTATTCCCACCATGGTCAAGGGCACTCGGTATATAAACGTTTCGCCATCACTGCACTGTAACTGAAATAATAAAAATGATAATCTCAGCAATTATGAAGTAACGTGCCAAAATGCGAGTACTTATATTTTCGTCATAGTTGCGGCTGTGACAAAACGTATGAACTGCTTTGACAGCCAGAGCCGCTGCAACTAAAAGGTTTTCGCAAAAAACGTTAAACTCTGGAAAGAATGTTACAAACTCTATCGAAGCATGAACTATTCCTTCGGCCAAGTGCAGTAGCCACAAATTCTGCAGCAATTAAAGAAACAATCACTGGCGTAAAGCGCACTTCCGCTCCAAATGTGCTGGCCAATAATGCTCAAAGAAATTTATGAAAATAAAATTAGAAAAATTCGGAACAACTCACCCATTTTCATTAGCTGCATGCAGCAATGCAATTTTCCCATAAAATGAGCAACAACCTAACTCCCGATATTTGGAACAACCTTTTCGTGAGTAACAGACAGCCATTGTCACGTCATCTGGATTCTAGCTAGAGGCTGTGGGACTTTTAGGATCAGAGCTATTCACAATAAAATGTACATTTTTGCAGGCTCAAAACAGAGTAATAACTACCCTTGGTCTATTCTTTTTCAACAAAAGAGACGATTTTACAGCTATACATGAAGGCAGACCGTAAACAGTATTGCACAAGTTCATCTGCTACTAAACTTCTTTCCCAAGAGTATTTGCAACATCGGAAACACTGCGCTCACTAGCTTTTTTACCCACGGCTTGTCTTGTACTGCGTTTCTATTCCATCACAGTACTCAACGGGGCTGCCACAGGTTGCTCTTCAACGTTTGTTTTCCAGCGGCAATTTTCTCGTTTGGCAACACAGAATACAGTAGACGCCGCTTAAATAGTAAGGGGCGGTTTTAGTAAATGATGCACCTAGACCAGCACCAAACCAACCACCTGGCTGGTGAAATGCCATCAGTCTTTTAATCATTTGGCAACTAAAGCTTTGCTCCCGTTGCCCTATCTTGTCAAGATCTCGTATATGTGCATTGTGCACTAGAATCACGGCCTCGGAGAGAAATTTTATCAGGGGTACGAGGACCGATATCAGGCCTCCTAGCTTCTGGGGCCTTCGTCGAAACTTGTGTAGCTTTTTTGTACATTGATCAGAATATAGATAAAACAGCTGCCATGCTAAAATTTTGAAATAGATTAATTGTAAGACTGTCAACTGGCTTACATTAGTTATTTTGGGCTTGATTACAGAAAACGTAGCGTGGGTACTTTCATCCTCCTGAGCCGCAGTACCTACCGGGCCCGGGCAAGATGTACCTCTTGTTCCCCCTGCCGTAGACCCTGACTAGAACACACACCTCGACTGCAATAACTAAACTTCTGACCCAGGAAAGTTGAAGGTTTGAATGGAGTGGTTCTCAACGAGGAGTACCTTGGCTCATTACGGGAGGAATTTTCTCCGTGGGAGGAAATGGGAAGGAAATCAGTTTTCACATTTCCGCTTGTTCGAAGTCCGAGATTTTTCAATTTTAATGCTTTCTTTTTATATTTCGCGTGCTAGCATATAGTTTAATAATTAGATTCTAAGTTTGAGTATTTCAGTCTTTGACGAAGTCTGATTGAAATGTAACCAGTGGCAAAACTAAAGATTTGAGCCAGGGGCAGGCCGGTCGCCAGGATTTCGCAGCAGGGGGAGCCAAAAATCACAAGGGGGAGCACATTTTTTAAATACAATATTGAATGTATGCAGCCAGGGCCGGCCCTAGCACGTGCGGGGCCCAATGCAAGACCTGGGCGCGGGGCCCAACGCAAAATCTAAGCGCGGGGTCCCCTGAGCAGTGATTTTATGACGTCATCATGTTCAGTCAGTCAACCGTGTTACGATCGTGGTGGAACGCAGGTGCAAAGCACTAACACGAGAATTGAGCAGGTTTGCTAACGTTCGATAATAGAGGAAATTCGCTAGTTCTGACGAGAATGTTATTTGTTAACAATGAAATTTACATGGCGTTTCTACTGAATTCTCAAGTGCAAGGTGTATCTGGCAAAAATGAACAATCTACCCAAACACCATGGCGCGGGGCCCCAGAGGCGCGGGGCCCAATGCAGCTGCATCGGTTGCATCGGCTTAAGGCCTGCCCTGTATGCAGCAACCGCCAATAAAAAAGTCGCTTGCGACATGTTAAGTTTACTAGCATTTAACTCTCCCCAGAAAGTTATGCAGATATGAACGCCGAACCGGCCGAGCACGGTCATTTGCTCTTTTGCAACCTGGGCAAGGGAAGATACAAGAAATTGCTTATTTTGCAAATCGTTAAAACTGCTACCTCCTTATAGATTGTCCTCGCGTTTCACCTTTGCCCCTCGCCTCCTCTTTCTTGTCACACGCGCTACAGCAATGTTTTTCAGCCGGGATTCCGNGGAACCTCAGGTTTCCGCGAGCGGCTTTTTCTTAACTGTGCTCAACAGCACCAGGCGCGTAGCGAGAAATTTTNATGGGGGACAAGCAACAACCAAGTCTCAATNTTTAAGTATTTAATGCCCCTTGTTTTTTCGTGAGCTTTACCGCTCTGTGGCAACAAAACGGGAGCTTTCAAACACCGCAATGCTGTCAGTTTTCAAATCGGTCTTTGTTCCGATCCTTACCTAGGGTCATGAATCTTGGTAATGACCGAAAGAATATTTCAGATATTCTCAGGTGCAAGCACCAAAGATGGGATTTTTACGAAGAGTCCACGGTGTGGCAAAGTGATGTACCGAGGTTAGATTGGGTCCGGGCAAGAAACAAGTTTAGTGACTCCATATTCGAAACTGCAGTAAGGTGTTTTGGGAGTAAATATACGCATTTAAGACAAAAAACGTCCGACATTGTTGCGACTTTTCGGCGCCCTTCAATAATCCGGCGCCCAGGGCATTGTGCCCCCTCGTTACGCCCCTGGTGTGACACTCGCGACAAAGTGCGCAGCTGTGAAATTTGCAGAGCCCTGAACGTCGAAACACTTCTCCTAATTGAGAGAACACAACTACATTAGTTCGGCCATGTATCCAGAATGTCCAACGAAAGACTGGTGAGGCAAGACCTGCGGGCTAAACCCACGGGAAAGCGACCCAGATATCGTTCAAGGCCTAGGTGGAGTAACTGCATTTCCGACCTTGCTTGGTCCCGTCTTGTTGTGTAGCCAGCAGAACTCTCTGAAATTGCTCTTGACCGTCAGGTATTCCAAGTTCTCCTATGAATGTTGCCCCTGCAACCCTCCCTGGAGAAAAAGTGGACATGAAAATTAATGAAATGAATAACATTTGTGTTATTTTATTCACCGGTGTTTAAATGTGCTCAACTAGTGAGTGAACAAGTTCCTTAGGCGGCTAGAATTGATTAATACGAACGTAGAGACGGCTAGAAATGATTTGCGTAACCTATATAATTCATGATACCTTTCGCAGGAAATAAGATGTAAAATGAAGTTCGGATATCGCCATTGTTGCGTCAGCGTCATAATGCGGCCAGCGGGTTATTTGTAAGTCCTCATGTAGCCCACGGAGCAATTTGAGTTTGAGACCCCTGACCTAAACCATGATTGGCAAAAGCAGCACGACTTTGCAACTGCCTCTTTCGGTTGGGAACGAACTTTCGACCTTGCTTTCTTCAACTTAAATTGTTCCATTCGAACCAACCTTTCCATTTCTACTTTGAGCGCTTGTCTGGACACGCAGGTATTTTCTGAGATCAACTACACAACTACTGTACTGTGAATTGTAAAGTAGTAAAATTTGCATTATACACGAAATTTCAACCCGTGTCTTTGTCAATGTATTCTAATTGGGAAAGCTCTTCCTAGGTTCATATACATATCGAAGATGTTGGTGTGTCGAAACCAAGTCTGGTTCGATTTTCAAATGGCCGGGCAACAATAGACTTACAATCAGACTGGTGATTCAGGCATTCGATTTTACGCATAGGTTTTCCAAAGGTTGCGTTTCAACCAAGTGACGATTTCGCCATCCTGCTTGAAGGTAAGAGGCGTGTTTATATTTTTTTTTAAATTGGCATTGCGATTCAATCATTTTTAGGTTACATGCTCATCACCAATTTTGTGCTACCAACCAGGGTCGGCCTTAAGCCGATGTATATAACTGCATTGGGCCCCGCGCCTCTGGGAGCCCGCGCCATGGTAGGTGGGTAGGTTGTTCATTTTTGCCAGATACTCTTTGCGCTCGAGAAATGTAGAAACGGCCTATAAATGTCATTCTTAACAAATATCACGTTTGAACGAACGATGAATTTCCTCTGATTTTATCGAATGTTATCAAATGTGCTCAACTTTTACGCTAAGGGCGTTATATCTGCGCTCCACCATCTGCCACTCTTTATGGATCGCATTTGACTGTTAGTGTTACTAATGCAAGTTAAGGCTGTAGTCGACCTACAGCTATTGCAACTTGCAAGCAAGGTGTTGTGTAGTAATACAACTCGCAATGAACAGGTCAAGACGAGTGTCTGTCTTATTAACTTTGATGGCAGTTCTGCCAAGGTAACGTTGTTTCGTTTTCGAAAGATCCTTCTGTTTTGCAAATTTTTAGTTGGTTTCGGTCATCTGCATTTTGACAGAAGCTTGCAGTTTTGTTTCATAGCAGATTTTAACATACATGAGATTACGCATTTTAATATTTTGTCAAAGAAAAATTGACTCCATGACATTGAAACAAATGACAAAAGATCAAAGGTTGCACCTGTGGAAGCCAAAATCTCATGCAAACCAGCGCAATATTTTGTGAAGTGTTTGCCTCCTTTTCTTTGTCCACAGAGTTGTTTCACGTTATTTATCGGTCGTGCAAGTACTTTTATCAAATGCCTCCCAGGAAAATTTCATCGGGTTTTGCCTATTTGCGCGCGTAAATTGGCACAAAGAATCACTTCGAAGTCCAGCTTCATAAACGTAAAGGCAGTTTAAGCAGCCCTGGAGCTTGACTAGGCAAGGCAAAATTGTGAATGTCATCCAACACACTCGTTCCTGTTTATCACTGCATTGGGCGGCTGTAGGCTTTCAATCTATCATGCGCATTATATATATTGCGTTCGGTAATTTTTTCTACATCTGTAACGTGGTAGTTGTGCAATCTTTGCACATAACATATCTAATTCACAATGAAACGTTTGTATTGGTATCCAAGAACATGCATTAAGAATAACTATAAAATTGGGGTTTGGAGGAACGTTGGACGGATGCGTGGGTTGGTCTCTTGTGAATTTTTTTTTCGTGTATTAGGTCACAAAAAGGATAGTTGATCGTGCGTCCAGACATTAACCTTCATACCAGAACGCATCTGCGCGTGTGGTCAACGAAAGCGAGAAAGGTAATCAGTTCATGTTAAAAGTTTTCTCCAAGCCAGTCATTCTTCGAACGAAAATGCCGTTCAACAAGAGTGAAGTAATTGCGCTCTATGTTCAATTCACTTCTCAGTTCGGTTTGATTGACGTAACTTGCATTTGTGCACGCTCCTCAGATCTTCATTGCAGAGCTTCTATTTACAACTTTCGGCTTGATTACGACTCGTAGCGGTACACTGTCTTCCTGTCCAATACAGCATCATGCTATTATTCACAAACATGGACGTAACTACGGGACATATGAGCTATGCCCTCGCCCCATCCAAATAAAAGAAACTGTTGTGTTATCACATACGTAGTAGCCTACCATACAGAGGAACTTCAATAATCTGCCGTTTTTTGGCTATTCATACTGTTATTTTTCTAAAACACCTTCATCAAAAAAGGTCATTTAGCACGGTTGACTGATCAAGACGACGTCATAACACTCCTAAGAGGGGCCCGCGCCTAGGTCCTGCATTGGGCCCCCCGCTTGCTAGGGCGGCCCTGCTGCCAACCATATTATATTATTTTGGAAAACTGATATTGTTGTTGAATAACTGGGAAATCCTTGAAATTCAGAATATCATGACTATTTGAATCGTCAAACGACACCTGTTGATTATATCCAACACCAGCTGCTACAGGTTGTTGCAAGCATTTTTGCCAACAGAGCTATGACCGTAAACCACTTGGTTTATCAACGGTTTTCATAAACTTGCTTCAAAGTGTAGTTTAGTGGAACATTATTTCTCTGAAGTCAAGTGGACGTTTTTGCTGATGATCCACTGTAATAAATGCATTTTTCAAATGTTTTCATAGCCTTAGGTTCAAAGTTGAAGATCAGTCATGGACAAGATGGAAAGATTTCTTTGAGAGACACACGCAGGTGGCTCAAGCACAGCATCGGCCAAGTTCAATGATGACCGGTACTAGATTTTCACACCTGAGGGAAGACCAAGCGACGGGCGGCATGCGTTCCATTGTCTTCAATATCTTCACTGTGTCTGAAGTTGGCGGTTCGTAACAGTAAAGTCTTGATCAAAAGCACAGCAAGCACACTGAAGACCTGTATATATTTCAAATGTCTTCAGATTCTGTTCATTCTGGTTTGCTCCTTGGTGATGATTGAACTTCTTGACGTGTCGACAGAAAACGAGTTTCTTCCCAAAAATGTCGTCATCTTCATCGTATGTGCTGTGCCATTCGCAAGTTGATGAGGTGCATTTTGAAACAAGCAATGATGTGCGAATGCAGCAAGAATGTTCTACTTTCAGTGAAACAAGCAGTATCCAGAATACACCGAGTTCAGATTTGGTGAAAGTT
>JGI24158J21664_10002235_pt1 | contig 23223 bp, 17 predicted proteins | sample Ectturendosymbi3_FD_21664 | JGI IMG/M metagenome (IMG submission 21664) | reverse complement strand
GAAGTGGTATGAAGTAATGCTACTATATAACATAAGAGTGCTTTTAAAGACAATATCTCGGGATACTGAGCATGTTACAAACTTCCATAAACAATGTTAAAATTTTGCAGAGAAGTGCCACACTACATCGCATCGTACTTTAACAGATTAACAAAATCACGGTAACGGGGGAAAACGGGCAAAGAAAAACAGACGTCGCGGCTGGACCTGGTCAAGAAAAGTGTTGATGTGTTAAAATTGAAATAGCATATATGACATAAATGTTGTAGTAAATGAGGTAGCCTCTACTTTAGTGAGAGCAAAATATTTTTCTCAAAATTTCAGCCCCCCCCCTTAAAAAATTCCTGCGTGCGCCCCTGCACGAGGGCGCTATGGTGATGCAGCTTTGCTGCTTAATGGTCGTATGGGGCGCAAGACCAGGGGTTCAAGAGACTGTAAGAGACAAACTTTCATTTTTGCCATACAATTTTTGCGCCCCCATCAAAGTGGCGCCCATGGCATGTGCCATGCCTGCCATACCCTAGATACGCCACTGCTGGGGCTATGTATTCAGCCTCATTGTTATTGGACACTAGTGGCTATCAAAAGTTTCGTAAAGTCAGAGTGGGCCGCAGTAGTTAAATCTGCAGGACCTAAACAGCAACTATTTACGTAACAGTTAGATTCTCACCGCCACGGACTTGAACTCGTTTCAGCCAGATTCCCAGATTCTGACTAATATTTTCTTGCCTGAAATGCAGCAGTACGGATTGACTTATCCTTTCTTATAGCGTGGGAAGGACAAGGTCGCATTGTTATAGAAAGCGAGCGTTCTTGTTCTGTCATAATGTCTAAACGTCGTGTTATGTCACAATACTGCAGTTTTGTCATAATGCTTGGTGGTGCTGGCGCAAAACGCCCAACGTTAGGGCGCTGTGTTGCTGCAACTTTAAAGTTTATGAATATATGGGGCACAAATAGAGGTTCAAGAAACTGTAAATAAAGAGTTTAATTTTTGCCAAGCAATTTTTGCGCCCCCGTCAAAGTGGCGCCCATGGCACGTGTCATGCTTGCCATACCCTGGATACGCCACTGCTTAAACCACCTAACCATTTGCGTTTTTAGCCCTGGGGCATTTGTAGAGAAGTAGACCCGTGCTGATATCCAAATATCGCAAAGAAAATAAACGCTTGATTGAAACATCCAGAGAAAGTGGCCTACGGGTCGAAGAATGAGAAGTTATCACTGGTGAGGTGCGTCCTCATGTTACTCTTCAGTGTTGAAAATGCTGACAAATGTTTTTTCTTTCCTATAATTGTATGCTTCCTCAGCCATGAGAAATGGTGCAATCGAGAGAAATCTGGAGAACCGCTGTTTCTTTACTATTTGGCGGAACGACGTTCCGTATTCGTGGCACCCAAATATCAGCTTTCACGTTTGTTACTCCTGCGAATTTTTCACAGAAAAGTTTATAAGTACCCTGACCGTATCAAGTCATTTAGTCTTTTCAACAGAGGTTACTATAGGGTAATTTACACTAAAGTGGTGAGTATAATCTTGGTATTATTGCAATAGTGAGGACACCAAACCTATGCTTCAGATGTGAAATTTTCTCAATCCAATTTTCATGAAATTCTTATTTACAGATAAACATATGTTTAAAAGTTGGTGTATGGTGCGGGTTATGGTGTATGATACAACTCAAAAATTTTCATGGATTTTCAAACATTTGGAATCTGTTCATTAGCCTTCGATCACATGTGTTTAAAAAACAGGAGTTTGCAAAAATGTTCTCAAAGCAAGATAAGCAGCTTTGTTTCAAAAAGTATCAGCATGGTTTTAAAAATTTTATTAATTGCGAGAATTTCACTGCTGAGAAAACTGTTGTTCTCTGTGTTGCGCTTTTCAACCGGGAGTCTATGTTTTTTGACTGATTTTGAGTTTGGTTTTCCTACTTATATTCAAAACGTATGCACAATGTGTACTGGCTTCAAGCTTGAGTTCAAATATCCACGGGCGTACGCAAGGAGGGGGGGTTGGGGTTAAAATCTCCCTCTTGACCTTGATATTTTACAAAAACTTTATTACCTTTGCAAGGGAAATTAGTTGTTTTCGCATACTTTTTGCTTGTTAATTTGTCAATTAAATCAAATACCACATTCTCAATTCTTGTGTAGTCTAGCAAGATTCGATCTTGCAAACTGGGGTGTGCGACAGCTAGTCCAGCCGCACACTTTCTATGCTCGACTGCTCGTATTCAACAAGACATTAGCGCAGCCTCATTTTGCCGTTGTAAATTGCTTTGACGCAGTTATGAGTGTGTTTTACTGCACTGTTTTATCACGCAGCCTGATATTTTTGCAGTTATGAACTGCTGTGTCGTAGCGTTGAGTTTATTTTCCTGCGATATCCTAACTTGAGCGCTGACAGCTTAGTCAGTGTCAGTGCAATGACACATGCAATAAGGGGAGTGCGTGTAGAAGAATATGTCCATTATATCAACAAACTTCGCAAAAACGTTGGTTTGGAAACATAAATATGACGTCAAATTGTGACGTCACAAAGGGTGCACACCAAATGCAAATGACTACCATATGTCACTGAATGAAAACCCTGAATAAAAACATTCTATTTGAATAAGAGCTGATGATGCCGACTTTGTAGGCGAAATATATACTCTGTAAGATCTTAGTGTCTGATTCTGTGCTGAGAAAGGATTTCTTTCCATAGACAGTGAATGAAAGCCCCCCATGAAAATTTTCTGCGTACGATGCTGAAATACACCGTGGTTCGTTTTTGTGCATTCGGAGCATTTTTCTTTGCAAACTTTATCTTCTAATGGACCGTATTTCGTGTGTAAAACTCGCATTTTCTTGCAACTATATAACAGTAGTCTATAAAACATTTCTAGAGCTTCCTATGAAAAGCGGCCAAGAACAAGCTTTAAACCAGTAGCCCAGCAAACAAAACCCCAAGTGCGAAGCTTCACATGTATGCAAAGTCAGGTCTGTGGCCAGTGATCTGTTTATTTGGGCAAATAGTACGTACATGCCGTTTGGTACAGCAGCTTCGTTCGAGGACGGGCGAAGCCGCCTGATCTGTTCCAGTCACAAGGGCTGTTAACTGCTTTTTTCTTCTCGTCGCTTTGGCAGAGCCTGAAAAAGCACAGAGCGTCGTAATGAGCACGCATGTAACATTCATTGAGGTCGATTGCGTAGCGTGGTAAAGTTGACCGGTGGTGCCTGCGGCATAGCCTTAGTCTTTTGTTCTAGCAGATAATGATCAGCTGAGCAGATTGCCCAATACTACCAGTTGAGGCTGTGTTAAACAAAAATTAACCGTAGGTTTTTGTGTCTGTTTCGCTGTGTTCGTAAAGCTCGGCAGAACAGCCAGTGCCCTAACAAATCCAAAACTATGCTAACGCCTAGCAGTAATGGTTGAAGGCAGTGCAGTCTTGTTTCTTAAGGAACCGAGTGAGCTTTGCTTCAGCGTGGAATGTCTTGAAAAATCTCTAGCCTCTACTGTTTCAAAAATGTAAAATTTGAACCGCTAACACCTAAAATCATTATATTAGTCATGGGTAATTAAGTCAAGATTAATTACCAGGCAGGTTTGTGGCTTAATTGTGTTTTTGTTGCAACACAGGTTCTGCGTGACTAGGCTGTTACGTGCTTCAAGCAGTACCGCAGAACCAGCTTTCAGAATTTTTTAAATGGTCGTGCTTGTTGCCTGGTTGTGAATGCAGCAGCAGCCTTTCTCAGCGCCAGTGGAAGACGACGTCGATTTTGACCGTTTGCACGAACACGAAGTGATATTTAGAAAATTGTCAAAGCGCAGCGATTTGCGAGGATGGAAGTTGGTGCCGAAGATAGTAAAAACGAACTCCAACGCAGCATACCAGAAAATGGCGACTTGAGCCACAAACCCTGTCCCGTTGAATTGTATCAAGAACTGCTTGCCTACTGCCAAGCGCACGAAAAAGAAGATTATTTGATTAAAAAGCCAGTTGAGAACCCTTTCAAGAAAAAGCGGTGTTGCTACCTTGTCTAAGTGACTGCAGACGGCGCCACACCGCTGGGCAAACTTTTCACTGTTCTCTCTATTCCCAATTATGACGCACGTCGAGTATGCACGCTCTGGTGAGCTACTGACGTCAAAAGCTTTATCGGTCTGTGGTGCGGCTGCCCAGATGGACTTATGTCTTTTAAACTGTTTGCACTGTGTACTTCCGATACGCCTTTATTATTTTATGCTTTTTATGTGGAAAATTTTTCTTAGATGTAAGATCGACCAACGATATATCAACGCGACTGATTAGATTTGTCGTGTTAAGTTAATATATACTGTGTGTTTCACATTTCAAACGCTATGGTACTTCACAATACATCCTTAAATGCTTAATTGCAAGCATTTCTGGCCAACCAAAATCTTTTAAATAAAAAAGATTTTTTCTGACTTTTGACGAATGTTGCTCTGAATATTTGCGGAATTCTTCCACTCATTAAAGCAGTGGTTCACAACCATGTTGGAAACACTGAGCTGCGCAAGTTTCAAGCGTGCATTCACCGAACCATTCTTGATTGGAAAAACAAAATATGATTTCTTCAAACCGAACTATATATTTTATTAAAGCATAAAATGAGCCATACATTTGAGCACTGGTGTATGAGGTGGGGGTGCAAGGGGTACAACCGCACCCCCAAAAGTTTTGATTTGGTGAAAATCCGGGCAAAATCCGTGAAAATCTCTGTTAACCTTCCAAAGCTCCCTGAAAATCTGAGCAAAAATGGCGCCCAACATGCTTTGATTTGAAAATAATGACGCCCGAATTGACATGAAATGGCGCCCCGAATTGATATGAAGAGCATTTTTTTGTTTTGGAGGACACTTTTTTGAAGTGCTTTTCTGGAAAGTTTGTGAGAACCCAGGCAAAATTCCTTCGCACCCCTAAAAATTTGCTTGCTCCTACACCTATGTATCTGAGATACGCCAAACACCTGAAACGGACTCACCGAACCTCTGGGGTACGATAGAACCCAGGTTAAGAACCACTGCACTAAAGCTAACAATAACTTTAAGTTCGAAACTTACATTATTTCGAAATCGCTGCTTGATGGAAAGCAGGGGGATCTAGGTGTTTGTCGGTCTCGTTACACCAAAGGTTTTTGAGAATTTTAGTAATGCCCCATTTAAACGTGTCTTTTGTCACTACAATATGTATACATAGACCTATTTGTATAGAAGAAATAGTCAGACTCAGTTTTTGCCAAGTCATTTGCTAATGTTGCTGACAGAGGGTGATCTTTGTGCATGAAATTAAAGGAAAAAGCACGTTTCATGCTATTGCAATATTACTGTAAAATGAATTGCTTGATGTTGACGTACTTTTGAATATGAACCATGCTTGAAGGTCTTTGTGTGGTCAAACTGTGTTTGGTTGCGGACACAGCCCAGCAAAAATCGTTTAAAAGACATTTCTTGCTTTTTCTGCANTATAGATCGTTAGTGAATGTGCCGAGAATTTTGAAAGGCTGTAAAAAAGAAACCTTATTTACAGCACTGGTACGATAATTGTACTTCGTCATACAAGGCGTTTCCAATTTATCTGTTACAGAAGGAAAATCTATAAGGTTAGGCCTTCGGTGCTACGACAGTAGGCATGAATGTTTCGTGGTTTTTGGCGATTTCAGAAACCAAGGCTATTTTGTTACCCCGTTGCTGTGGACGTAAGTTTTATCTAAAAAAGGATCTTTGTTAATGAGTTAGGTAACTGGAAAAGATTGCACTTAGCAAGTTGCACTCTATCAGCACAATTCTAACTGCATGCAGAAATGCTAAAAAACGCCGATCAAAATCTCATCTTCCATCAAATCTTCGCCATCCACACCTGCCAAGCTGGTAAAGGGCTATCCCGAACTTGGAAAATGTTTGATAATATGCACGGACGTGTCTTGATGCGATATTTATTTTCATCGCCGAGTTTTCGTAAATTGCAAGTGCAAACCCGTAGTGTTTGATTAACTGTTGCTGGCAGATAAGCTACATGCCGTGGCGTAGACAAACGAGTTGCCATAACGAAGTTGACTGCTCAAAATTGCTGATAAAATCGGCACTCGGGCATGTGCGCGATCTCTCATCGAACTGTTGATAAAAGTGCATTAAATCAGATAAATTTAATTTGTTTTTCCAACCGAGAACTCTTTTTTTGTATAGAGACACACATTTTTTCTTTGTCGGTTATCTCTGTGGAAATGCACGTCATTGCAGGGAACTGTTTCTGTTAAAGTCAGATTTGTTGCTGCTTTGCCGCCAGTGGCAAATCCTAGAATGGGGTTAATTTCTCCCCAAACAACTTTGGCATTTTATTAAAGCGGCGTCCCTTTTGAGAAACTGCGCCCTTTTTAAGAGTAGTTCACATGCGAGTAAGGACAATTTTTGCAAATTTTCAACGCCGACAAGGTAATCTGATGTTTGTTGGTAATACGTAGGTTCAGAAAAAAATGGATTACCTTTGTTCTTTTCTAATAAAAAGGTACGTAAAGTGTTACTCTCCACTGAGTAATTAATCAAGTCACTCAATACTTCCGTCGGTAATTGTGAAACTATAACAGTGCTAAAACGTTCAATTTTGGTAATGTATTTTAGCTCCCCCTTTTTTGGCTTCACCCGCTAACGCCAATCCAGGATCCACGACTGTTGCGGGAGACACTAATATAAGAAGTGAATGGACTTTGCCGGTACAAGCAAATTGGCTGTCTGTTTAAGCAAAGAAATGGTCTGCTTGACCATGCAGGGATTGTGTTTTGACCCCAGTGACTTGCATCCCACATGGCATTACTTGCTGGCGATAGTATTTCCGCAAAACTGTAGCCAGTGTCGTAGCGTCGAAAAAGCAGTGGTTGAGTTCTTTATTTAAATGAATGCGTTATTTTCTGAAGCCAGAATGGTTAAAATTTTCATTGTAAGAACTTCATGTTCTAATGACAACATCAAAATCACATTGTATTGCCACATGGGATGGCAAGAAAGCATTGCCCTTCATGAAAGTGGCAACGGCACCCGGACTGCAGTCATGCTGATCCGGGCACACGTCATGCAAACATTCAAATCATTTCGGAAAACAACCTTTGTTTGGTCTTGCTGGTTTTCAGATCACCCTCACAAAGGTTGCAAGCAACCTTTCAAATTAATTGGTCACAAAAAGTTACTACTTCGAGCGCGCTGTCGGTTGAGGTTTCGAGCAAATTTAACAGCGCTCTAAGCTAAGATACAGTGAGTATGAAATTGCAGTGTATGATTTCTGCGCATCTTATAGCCACTTGTACAAGTGTCCAGGATTCTCCGTAGTCATTATGTTGAAGGAGATTAGACGCATTAACCAATAAGCACCATTGTACAACTCTCAACAAGAACCGCGATTTCGTCAAGTCGTGTCAGTGTACAAGGTAAACTGCTTTTAAATTATCAAACTCAAGAACTCCGATCTTTGTTCCACCAAACACCCTGCAAAATTTATTCTAAAGAATCTTGCGCGTTTACTTGCAATCACTGACTTCAACCACACTCCATGGTTTAGTGCCGCTCTTCTTCCTCGAGATGGTGAAGGTATATCAGAATATTAAGCAGTAGGTGTTCAAAACGAAAGAGAAAAATATTAGCATATTCAAATGTTTTTTGCATTTTTATTGCTTGAAGTCGCTTATTACTACAACATCTTACAACTAAACAACTTCACGATGGAAACTATGTACTCTAAATAAGATATTTCTTGAGTACAAGCATTGTTGGATCAGGTGTGTTTTGCCATGGAGAAGCACGCTTAATTTCATAAATAAATTCTCTCTTGGGCCTTTGCAGAAGTGTAGAAGATTTTGGCAATTCGGATGCACAAAAACAGCATGCCTGAAAAAGGCATGACAGCTCAACGCTCATAGGTTGGCGATCCCTGTTCAGCTGCAAACGCTAACTTCAGAAGAAACACTTAATTAGGCCTACTCTGCTTTCAGACGTGTGTTAACTATTTTTCGCATGAAAGGAGTTGGCTACTGCAAAGTTCAGAAAGTTTGGCAAAGTCGTCATGAAACTTTTGTCAGAAGCAGAAAATCTTATTTGTCATATTTGTAAATTACGTTTTCTGCATCTCTGCACTTTGAAAACAGTCACTATGTAGACCAGGGTTTCTTAACCTGGGGTGTTAGCATCCCCAGGGGGTGCTGAAATCAATTTCAGGGAGTGCTGGGGAAGGCCACATACGTGGCGGTCAAAGGTAAAAGGAATACGTTTGGACAAAGGTGTTAGCCAATGGTAGGGGTGCTGGACTGCTTAGGCGTGACCAAAACGGGTGCTGAGGCAGAAAAAGGTTAAGAAACGCTGATGTAGACAAATAGTTTTGCTTCTCGTTCAAACTCGTGCGACACAAAATTTGTAGTCGAAATAGAGTCATATACTCTACTTTGCTCTTGCAGGAAAAGTTCGCATGATTATCTCTTTAAGATTAAGCGTGGCTTCTTTATAAAAATTTGCTCAAATCCACATCACAATCATTTGTTGCACCCAGTGGCATGCAGAGGAAGGGGGGCAAACCGGGCGACGACCCCGGGCATCCAAGGCAGGGGCATCCAATGAGTGAAATTACAAAAATTGAAATGCTGTAACTAGATGATTTTTCCTACTGTAAGGCTACTAACACATTGCTGCATGGATTTAATTTTTCAAAACTTGTTTTTCATCAACACTAGTTTCTACGCATTCAAATGCCAGTAATTATCACATTCTTCAATACCAGGGACCCATACTCTAGGTGTGCGACGCACACCCAAACAAACTATTAGGGACTTGACTTTTCCCAGATCGTGCGATCAAGGGAAAATCATAAAAACAGGATTGAAAGATAATTATTAGGGCAACCAAAAGTCAATAAAGTCAAATTTTTTCTGCCTTTTTTAAAATTTATGAATCGTCTACAAATAATTTCACACTGATACCATGAGCGACTCAAAAGTTATTAGGTCAAAAAAAATCCAAATTTATCATTAGTTCAAAATTTATCGTTAGGTCAACATTTTCTTGCAGCAGAGTTTTTCTTCTAACCGATATTTTATTGAAGCTACAACAACAGATAATGATATGCTTTTGCAAGTATAATTGAAATTCTGACATAATAATGGATTTTTTGCAACTTCTGACGTTGTTTTGCCAACTACTGGACGATTGAATATTAAGTAAGCTATAGGCGTTTAAGGCAAGAAACGTGGTCCTAGAGTATACTTGCTTTGGCAAAAGCTCAATCCATTAGGCATGTAGAAACTTTAAAGGCAATGTTGCGAAACAGTTCTTGCTGCTGAAACATAACATTGCCGAACCTTCTCAGAGACTTCAGGAGATTTACTGACACGGGATATTTATCTTGTGCGTTTAGATTGATTTTCATTTATAGTTTGTTACCTCTTGTTTGAAAACAGCCACAAACGAGTTGGGTCTTTCACACTTTTGATTTTTATTTCATTTCAACAAAATAAAGATATGCTTTGTACAGGGATATCTAGAAACAGGATATCTATGAGAGTTTCTAGATATTCCTGGCTTTGTGTTCCGCATTCAGTTGCAAACGCGGAAAATTGGTAGGTCAAAATAAAGTCAAAATTGTAAGTTTTCAGATCAAATAATTGGGTGCCCTAATAAATATAGACGTTTAATTGATATTCTGAGCCAAATTTAAACAATGTCCGATTTCAACTTGCTTGATTTAGTCGACTTTTTGATGCATCACTTGTAGTTTTCCACTTCGTTTATTTGATATGGCAACCCTAGGTGTGCGCTAATACAGCCACACACCTGTGCTTGCAATATGTGCATCATTTCGAGCATCGTCATCAGTTGGCAGTTCAGGCGGATTGATCATAACGGCTCAAACAAACCCGTATCTGTGCTGTCCCCCCAGTAGTTGCACATATAACAGCCACGTAATAAGAAACCCAAAGTTTTCTTCCATACTTTATCCGCATTCTCAATTCTTGTGTAGATTAGCAAGTTTCAAACTATCAACCCTGAATGTCCGCTATCCCAGCCGCATACCTTCTCTTCTCCACTGCTACTCGACGAGACATTCGTGGAACCTGACTTTTTGCAGTTGTGAACTGCCCTGTCGTGGCGCCGGATGTGTTTTACTCCACTGTTTTGTTGTGCAGCCTCGTATTTTTACAGCTGTGAAGTGCGCTCACGCAGCAGTGATTATGTTCTGCTCCCCTGTTTCAACGCGTTGCCGGATATTTCTACAATTATAAATTGCTCTGTCTTAGCGTTGAGTGCTGTGTTTTGCTCCGGTCTCCTAACTTAGAGTGCTGATTTGATTTATGCTTATTGTAGTGACACATTGTACAACAAGGAGTAAGGAGAGTGCGTGTAGAATTATCTGCATGTTGTGTCAACAAACCTCGCCAAAACGTGAGTTTGCAAACGTGTGAATATGACATGAATATGACATCGTATTGTGACGTCACAAACAGCGTATATCCAATAACAATGACCACCATACGCCACTGCTCAATATTATAATTTGGTAGAGGGGCATAAAATCAAGCGGTCACCCCGGGCATAACCAGACCTCTGCACGCCACTGGTTGTACCCAGTTAACTGAACTACAACCAGCATTCAGAGACTTTTAGTGAAGCTTATACGATCTTGAAAGTGCACTAGTGCCTGTAACTGCTCAATCATACCAAGCAAAGTGAGACTGAGAATTTCCTGTAAATGCCAGACGAACTTAATTACCGCCTTACTTTTTCATTCGCAGACAGAGCTGATTCACTTTCATCGTTGATGAGGTTTTATTGGAGACAATGAATACTTCATAAGTTCATGTATAGTCAATGCAAAACTCTGACTCTTTCGGAATAGGCATACATGAGATCACTCCACTGCTGGAATTGCGAAAGGCAGGATGATGATTCATGAGGCTGTTATCACGGGCCATGCAACCTAAACCTGCAAAATGCGTTGGTGTATCTTAAAAAGTCGAAGAATTCTTGCTTGTACCACCCCGCGCCTCAAAAATCTGACACATGTAACCGAGGCGGTAAAATGCATTGACCCATCACTCCATTCAAAAGTTTAAATTGCCAAAATGTAGGTTTAGTGCATCCTTAAAACGTGATCTAATGCTTTACGTACGTGAAGGCACGTTACTTTCATCTCCACTGAAATTTAGCGCTTGGAAATTGACCGTGACATGACCAGCCTTGTTTTCACAGTCAACCAGCGGGTATGCAGCATTTAGTGCTAATATGCATGTCAGGTACTTTGAAAACATTTGATTTGTACTAAAACATTTGAACGTGTTCCATGACTGGCAGATTGTCAACACCATCAGAACTTTGGTGGAAAGCGACGCACTAGAGATATGTTAGGCCCGTCGGTTGACAGCATTTTTCCTCATGGTGTGCTACTGCATAAATCGATAAGTTGGTGTGTGGGTAGAAATCGATATCTCCAATGAAGAACAGTTTGTGCGTCGACATCGATCGGGCTCATCTTCGACATCGATCGGGCTCATGTCGGGCCATCATCAGTCACAACACAAGGCCGAGCATTAAATCCTCAAGAACGGCGCGCTGACTTTTCCGAACGCATTAACAGCCAACGATGGTACAACGACGTATACTTACAGCGCTCAACGTGCGACTGACTGCAACAAAATTACTGAGGCTTGGCAGACGTGCGCGTTCGTTACTGCAGGACGCACAATATTAAGCGTGAACACAGCAGGTAAGGAGCATGTCACATTTTTGGCAGAGAATCTTGCGAAACACAGGCGCAAGTTACCGATATACCCTTCGAACTAAACTTGAATATACGGTATATTATCTCACGGCTTTTCCTCAGTATAAACACCCACTGAAACGAGCTCGTCAGTTAGTCAACATAAGCACGCCACTTCGGAAAAAAACAGGAACTTCAACTGTCCTTCAGAAGGTGATTACAACCGACCACGAGATGGGTATCACAATTTAGAAACTGTTGGCAGCAGTGTTGCCTGTATGAAAATTCTACACTGAGCAAATGTTTGTTTTGTTGCGCACTAAGCGCATGCAACTACGCAACCATGCAGACACACAAACAGTGAAGCGTTCCATGCGTTGAAAGGGTTATGGGATACATATATATCTATATACCGTATTAAATTTAAAATGTTGGAAATGCGCGAGAATGAGGATAGCACTGCGCAAGTTATCTGGTGTTTCTGCGCACCTTAGAAGGAACGCCGGCTACCAGTTTTGCAACGGCATGGCGTATTACTTTGTTTATCGCCTTCTGATAAGCTGAACGGGACGTTTTCAAAACGCTCAACAAATTGGTTTGCAAAAATGTATTGGCGCACAATAATGTTGCCTGTGAAACAAAACGTAATTTTGTCTAAGACATTTTTCTGAGCAGCCAAAATTTTACATCAGATTGGTGGCAATGCAGCCCAGAAATTGACTTCGCTTGAAATCTCATCACAAGTCCGAATTACAACTGAAAAGCTATACAGGTCCGAAATTCATTTTATTCCTAAATAAACGCGTAAAATGTCCAAACAACCACAAAACTAGATCGTCTTCCCGTTATAAATTTACTTAATTATGAGAAAAATTTTATCAAACGCCGATTCACCATTCGGTAATTTGTCCTTGTTTCATCTGCTTCCCCAGTTCCTTCCCAAAGTATCATTTCCACCCAACGAATAGCAATTTTCTAATAATTTCAGAGGGCAGTAGCCTGTAACGGTGCAATTCGTCGTGCTTTTTCCTGGGCCCCACCATGGCTGGTTGCCATCGGCACTTTAAATATAAATCATTATCAAGTTCCTAAAACATTACAATGCAAGTTCGTTATTTAGCAAACCGAGTACAGTCAGACCTCGTTTGTCCGAACTCCAGTTAACCGGAATCCCCGCTATCAGACACAAAATTGCTAGGAACGGATTCTCCCTCTGCATTCCATCCCTTTAATCCGGAAGCCTTACCGTCCGACTCCGAAATTTAGGAACAGACATGTCAAATCAGTGGGGAAAAATGCTAAACCGGATAACGTCAAACCTTATTTAGCTGTTGATTAAATCATAATGGAAGTGTGAAAGTCAGTTTTCTACACACAATGAATGTAACAGTGGCAGAACTTGCAAGACGCATTTGGTCTCTTGTACAGTTCTTTTTCGCGTCTAATCTCATTCTGAATGCATACTAGCTTACGTATATGGATCTGCTAATAAACAAAAAAGTGAGTGTTTCTTTTAGTCATGTTCAACATACAGTCTGCGTATTTGTTTAAGTTTACAGTTCGTCTAAGTCTACAGTTTCCTTCTGTTCCCCTTTGGGCGTCCGCTCAGGCGGGTTCTACTTGTACCGCACATCGTCACCTTTGTTTATATTGTTGACATTTGCTCTGAAAAGAATTTCGCTCTTTATACTTTCGATTCCGCTTATCCGACATTATTTGACGGAACGAAGTGGTCCGGATAAACGAGGTCCGACTTTAATTATCTCCGTTCCATTCTTGCAAGGGCTACAGCGAAATACACATGAGCAACCCACCCTTTTAATGAATAGCTTATAAGTAGCTAACACCTTTTATTCCCAACAGCGGAGCCAGAACACAATTTTTGATTTTAGGCTAGCAATGGTATTTTCTTTGGGATACCGCCACTCAAAGCACAAAATGACTAGATATTTTAAAATTTTTTTTGGGGGCGCACCAGTGCTTCTTGGGAGGCGAAAACGACGTGTCGAGGGTGAAATGGGGGCGACGGAATGAAAAAGTTTGAGAAACACTGGCCTATGCCAACAGCCTCTGTAGGTGCCACAGATTAGGTCGGTTTCAATCCTGTCAGATAACATCAGGCTGGTCACACGCGTTTTGCGATCGAACAACTTTGATCTATCCGACCGCCGGCAAACCAGCCCATTGCTGCTTCGACCTTGAAGACAGACTCTGGCTCCATGTACAGCACACGCCCTCTTACCACAACGACTATCACGATAAGCAATCACTATCACGCGGTGCAGCTCTTTAAACCGCTCCCGACCGAATGTACGTAAAATGACGAAAAATCCGAAGCATGTCGGAACAACCGGCTCCCGCTGTTGTGGTTGGAAGGCCTCAGCTTGCAACGAAAACCACGAACCCTTGTATCTTGTACAAAGACGTTTAATACGCCGTGAAAAAGGCACCGAAACCTCGACTGCAGCAGGTACACTGACAATGCAGGCATCGCTCGTACACGATCGCGTAATACAGTGTCCCAAAAACGAGATCGAGCGAGTTCGGAGGGGGTAAGTTCAAAAATGTATTTCAGCTGAGGACAAGGCACTAACATCGGGCTAATCTTGACACTGACTAAAGGAAAACACCCATCTATAGACGGTTGACATATGCGAAGTGTGAGCAATTGCGTTAAGAATAAATTACTCATAATTTCTATTCACTTTTTTCGGCCTTTCGCAACGGACGTCAAGGCAAGTCCATCGAATCGGGAATTGCGTTGAGATGCTGACGTTACGGTGTGTATCCGAAAAGATAATCCAGAACAGTGTGTACTCTTCTTGATATTGGGGTCTGGCCTGGCCAGTATCCAAAAACCATGGAGCAATGCATTTCACAATAGTAAGACCACTCTAAACTGCTTGACAGTCAAAATCAGACAAGCAGTTCAGAGTTTCAGAGCTGGCGCTGAAAGCCTTTGAAAGTCTGGACGACAATTCGCGCCGAATTTTATCTTTCTGTGGCAGCCTTGCGCTGATCAGCGCACTCAGTGCTGACGGTCACGTGAGTGTGATATCGCGAACAGCAAAACCACAGCAAGGTGCAATCCGACGGTTTATCGCATAGCCTCAAGCAAGAGCGAGATCGGACGCGAACTTATCATTTAATTTAATTGGAAGAAATGCCGAGCGCCGGCGATTCACGTCACAGGGGCTTCCCCGACCCAAACTGACTTTCGACGCATTTTTTGCGCTCGAGGAAACAAAAGAAAACTGAGGAGACAATGAGGAAAGCGACGACGAATGCAGCAGCTTGAAAGAAAAAAACAAACCAACAGTGTCGATTTAGATCAAACGATGCCGCTCAAGGCGATAGTCCAGACACGTTTAGAAAGAAAATGTACTTTGCCAGTTAACAAAACGTTCCTGCAGCGTATCATGTTTCGCGCCTCAACGATGCGGTGCAGGCAACAAAGAAAAACGGCACAGAAGTTTTCTTTCCGATCCGACTGGCAACCGCGGCGGTTCGGTCCTGATGAAAGCAGCACCTCGATATTTGCAACGCTGGCACATTGGCCTCTTGGTTCTGCTCCTGCGCGAAATAACACTGCAGAGGCCATCGCCGTCGGTCACGAATTGTCGACGGCTAGGCGGCAAAAGGAAACCCAAGGCCCACGGCCTTGCCAGGACCAGGTTTGTGAACGAGCTCAGCTTGAGCTGCTGTATATACATCACTTTCAACCCCGAGCAGCCTGATATTGCGATTCTTGTCGCTGCGGAGAAAAAGAAAACGACAACAATGCCATTCGGAAGCAGACCGCATGCATTACGCAACAACTTGATGTCCCAAAGATTTACAAATAAGCCCGTAACTAAATGTGATGGTACACCCGCTTGCATGCAGCGTTATCCTCCAGAGCATTGGTCTGTTCTCCTTACGGTTATCTACCCACAGTAGTTGCATCGTGCCTGATGTTTAAGGCAACGAAGTGCTTCTTTTGTAGCCAATCGCCCGCAGCCAGGGGAAACAACCGGCCAAATTTTCAAAAACATGTTTAGTTGTTACTGTTAGGTACAACAACAACAACAACAACAGCAAATTACAATCATTTTGCCCCCCGCCGAAAATAATACAAAAGTTGTAATCATTTGCTCCCCCCCGAAAATATCAGCCCTGCCTGCAGCGACGGCCATCGTTCAAGAACAGTGTAACGCATTTCTTTTTCGCCTGAAGAGGAGCCGAGGCTCGCTGTGAGGAGAAAAGCACCGCAGAGGCGACTGCGACGTAAATCGATCGATGACGAGCAACAAAAAGACGCAACGCGAAGGTAAAGACGCGAAAAAAAATGCCTCTCGTGCGCGAAGTCCCGGGGAAGGAACAAGAGACGGAGAGTACGCTGAGAGGTTTGATACAGGCAAGCAGGAAGTTTAATCGATTCAAACAAAAACAACGTATAATCGCCAGGCACGGCGGTGGTAGGGGGAACGATTAAACAGCAGCGCGCGTCGTCCGTCCTTTCTGCGAGTTTTGATGGAAAAAAATGATGAGGAAATTTAAGGCTAGAAAAAAAGCGGCCAAACTAAGGGGATGAAACACACGGACGCCACAGAAGAGTTGAAGAGGACTGGTGGTTTAGAAGTTCCTCCTCAGCCGTTCATTTTCCTCCCGGAGCCGCTCGATTTCTTGGAGGAGCTGCTCGTTGATGCCGCAGCGTCGCTCGAGGAGCAACTCTCGGATGAGGTCCTCCTGGCAGATGAAGAGCTTGACGATCTGGGTGAGCATCTGGTTCGTGTGTTCGCGGATGTTGTCGCTGCGGGACGAAAAAAATTAACGACGTTCGAGTCACTTTATCGATTGTCCTTGAGCGCGTCGTTGTCCTTGAGCGCTCAGTGAATCAAAGTCTCGAAAATTGGCGATCAGTTTCACGTTGAAGTTTTAGACTGCAGTGGTTCTCAACCTTTTTTCAGTGATGTACCCTTTGGGCAGTGTTTTGTCCCTCTCACGTGCCTCAGACCGTAATCATGAGCAAACCAATTAGGAAATGTGCCTGTAATTGTTATACTTCTACGTTAAAATTCCCTGAAGACACTTAAAAAATACGTGAACCCTTGGAGCACCTTTGCGTGCCACAGGGGGAACGCGCACCCCTATTTGAGAAGGAGTGATTTAGAGAAGGCCATTGTGAAACAGGACTGTAATGTGTTATAAGGTTTTTCGTCAGTCATTTTCAAAGCAAACTACATTTTCGTAAGAAGTAAAACAAACAATTACTTAACACAGAATGCAACCATGGCACAAAAGCGCTTGCTCTGCCACCTTAGAGATCCCAAACTTAGACTTTTCACTGATAGGAGTCCGCAATGCCGACGCTCAACTACTTCCATATCACAATCACTCCAAACCACCTCGACTGCTTATCCATCGCAAAAAAACGCAAATCGCAGTAACTGCAAATCAACGCCGCCACGTTTCCAAACATGATATCCGGCGTGGAACGCGAACTACGGACTCTCAGTAAACAGCGCAATGCCCTGAGGGTTGGCGATGACGTCCGCTTCTGGAAAAACTACTCTTTCAAAATTACATCCACTTCCAGACACCGGCAATCAACTGCACGTTTCCGTGTATTTCGAAAAGCTTTGGCCGCCGCAAGTGTTTCTCGTTCGCTCAGAAACGCGCCGGGCAGAATCGGCGTCAAGAGGATCCTGTCTGGTTTTTTATTTGGAATGAAAATATTAACGACGAACGATTCAAACACGAAAGATGTTTGCAAAGATGTCCGCGTGTTTGCTTTTTTTACAACTGCACACCTGGCTTATCGCCTTGTTTCGACTCTAGCGTCGATAGAAAAAACCAGCGACCAAAAAAATACTTATAGAACCCTGTCCTCAATTACTGTTTTTTTGAGTCTGCCTTTAACTGTCAATGACACCGAGCACCAGGCAGGCACAAATGAAACACCGACCCAGCACCAGGAAGATCACTTCTTGATAACTTTAACCGAAGCGCCCAGTGGTCCGGACGAACTTGCTTTAAGTTTAAGCTGAAATCTTTCGAAACTATTCTCCCGGCAGCGAAGATCAGCATCTTTACTTCCGTTCGAGCGGAAGCTCTCGTCGGCGCTGGTTCGACTTCGCGAAACAGCACGTCACACACGCGCGTCACGTGCACTTACGCGTGTTTCTTTCAACGCTTCAACGCGCAGCCGTAGTTTGATGATACGTGCAGTGCCTGGAAGTTGCGGTCGCACTAATGCAATTTTGACATGTCAAGAGGTGTCACTGGCTGGCGGTTCGGAAGAGCGCGGTCTGCATTTGAATGATGCGCGTTTTACGGACGTCAGCGAATGTCAAACTGTTCTACAAAGTCCGTTGGACGAGACGTTGAGAAGCAGCGCGTTGTCGGACTTTCGCGAGCTGGAGTGGCGGAGTGGGAATGCGCGTCGCGACTTTCAAACGCATCACTAGCGAACGTCCTTGTAATCGCTGAGGAGAGAATTTTTATGACAGCACTTTAAACAAACTAGAACCGAGAGTTGCTAGTCTTTTGACAATCCGTGAACGACTGCTTGCGATGACTGACTGATCGATGGAAATGCGAAACTATACAAAGCGACACTTCTGTCATGAATGAAATGTTTAGGAAACAACCAATCAGCCCAAAACTCCGGGATTTTCTCTTTTACAAAGAAGTTTTGGTTTGTGGTCTCCATGATTCAATATGTTGCATGAAAACTTTCAAAGCAGAACGAGAGAACAGTATTTTATGTTTTTTTCTGCTCCTCACGTACGGTACCTTCCGCAACGTATGACGTCGATTAGAGCTTCTTCGCACTAACAACGAGGCTTAACACAGCATCGTCTCAGAGGCAAAAGACACGCAGTTCAACCACGCCGCAGTGCTCACCACCGTAAAAAAACATCATTTTTCGGTCACCCGAATCCTCGTTCTTGGATGCAAGTTGCTAAACAACCACAACTGCACGTAGATCATGCACGCACACTCACCCCATTTCGTCGACCAGCTCCTTGACTGTGTTGCGCAGGTACTCCGCTTGGTACTGGAAGGGGCTGATTTCACCACCGTCGCTACTGGCAACGGCGTGGGAAGGGCTCCCTTGGACTTGGACAGATCCAGACTGGTGTGGTGCGGGTGTTGAGGATGCTATGCAACAACAAAACAGCCGTGTTTCGCTGATGTGGCAAGGAAGGAAAGGTACATAAGAAGTACCGCAAAGTTCAAAGAGACAGACGGCCCAATGCTTTAAGTTCTCCGCGGAGACATCGTTCCTTCCCGGGATCCGTTTAAAACCAGTGCGCATTATCAAAACTCCGTTTAAAACCAAGGCGGATTATGCAGGTCCGTCAACTAACAAAAGCGCATTGGCTCGTGTGAAGCGAAAGCGTCTCTGCTTGTTGATCCGCGGATTTCCGACACGCAAACGCTCAGTCCGGTTGTTCGATCGCAGCTTAACAGCACGCTGAAGATATTTGGAAGTTGGAACAATGCACTCGTAGCAGCATGCGTGACACTTCGAATAAGGTAATTGTTTATGAAATGGTTCTGCGTAAATTCCAAAAGTTTTTGGATGAAAAACCTGCTCTGCTTATGTGGAAAAGCGAAGGCCTTCCACGACTCTCCCCCCACGATTAAAAAGACGCGCAAATCGCAGACGTGTTTGCGAAAACAATCTTTAACTTTATCACCGTATTTCACTGAACTTCGATCACCACCAAACAAGCGAGATACCGAAGTTTTTAAACCTTGAAGGGGAAAACACCCTTTTTTGCAGGTGTGCATGCGCGTCGGAAGGACTTAATCAGGGGGTAGGAATTTTTAAAGGCTAGCGGTAAATTTTACCGACTCCGAAACTAACTGAAAAAGATTTTTCTACTAAAAAGTTAACAGCAAAATTGTCAAATTTAAAAATCCAAGGGGGGCAAGCCCTCCCCTTCCGACGCCCATGGGGATGTGCGGTAACGGCTATCCGCTGCCACCGGCATACTCATCTCATCACAGCTGTATGTCAGTGTTAAGTAAGACTACTCACTGGGAACACTACTGCGATGAGGAGGAACGTTCAGAGAAATCGCGACGGTGTTCGGCGCACTGGCCGGTTTGTCGGCGCTGCGTGAGGTGGCGCCCGCGGTCCTGGGGGTGACATTGTTACGGTTGGCGGTAACTTGAGGCTCCGTGGTTACGTCTTCCATTGCTTTCGCTTTCGTGTCCTTCGCTGCTGCGTCCTTCATTGCGTTGTTTGGCAAACGCAGGGGGTGAGGGGAGATGCGGCTGTGTATCTGAACGCCGGTGTGCGGTGTTCGCGGTTTCGGGGGTTTACCGGGGTCGGCAATGGGTGATAAGACATCTGAAAAAAGGGGACAATGGAATCCAACTGCGCCAAGTCGTCGAGAAGCAGATCGTTTAAAGTCAAACAGGTTAAGCTGCACGGGGCTGTAGCGACGCTGCGAATATAAATCGATATCGTATCGCGCACGCGATAATGCCTCGTAATGAGGCTAGGAAAAAATCAAAACTGTTCGAAAACGGTTTTGCGAAAGTCAAAGTCGCTTAATACCATGAAAAAAGACGATATGCGAACGCCCTAGGTACATGTCAGCCTCTGATTTATCCAGCTTCAGCCAGTATGCAAATGTGCAATTTCAGTGTAAAAATGTGTAATTCAAGTGTGCAAATCTGTAATTTCCATGTGCAAATGTGCAATTTCAGTGTGCAAATGTGGAATTTCATTGTGCAAGTGTGCAATTTCTAAAATACTGAAACACTTATTTTGCTTTGTGTACAGTAGCCTGACATGCGCAGGTTATCGGTTAGCATACAGTAAGCTACACTGTTTACTCCCACACTACCTATAGCTAGCAAACCTACAGCTGTGGAGTAGCATTGATCACCAGGCCAGACGGATGATACTAAGCAAATCTCTGCGTGGTGTGTTTGTCGGTTTCGAAAGCTCCGTAGCGCGTCCTGGTGGAATTTGTACAATCAGTATTGAGCGTGGTGCTTCATGCAGGCGGCCTGCTTGTGATACCCCATCCACTGCGATCACGTGACTGATTCCATGCTGCTTCTCATAATAAACGCAGCGCGCATTTAAAGGAAACTTTATATCACAGCAGAATGAAAATNGTCTAGACTCTACTTCAGGAGTTTTGTGCACGGCAATAAAAATNTCTCTACAAGGTTTCTGAGCAATTCAGGAAAGTCGCTTGCTTAGCAGGGGTCTCCAAACTACGGTCCACCGGCCAGATCCGGCCCGCGCGACATTTTGTCAATAATGGAGAAATAGTATATTTACGAAACATTTATTGATTTGGCAGAATGTAACATATCCCGAAGCAATCCACATCACGCAAGATGTTCGGCCCTCGAAGCCCGAACTGTTGTGTAATAGCTTATGTGGGTGTGTCCTCGGACGAAAAATGTTTGGAGACCCCTGGGTTGGACAATCTCCATCACTCCCGTGTGCCCACGGGCGTGGATCATACGCACGTCGGAACAAAGCCTTCAATTGTTCGCTCACAAAGGCTTACCGTCGGTGTACGAACCGATCGTGTCTCGTGACGACGAAAACGTATTTCCGGCCAAAGCAGGAAGTTGCGACAAACCGGCGATGCTGCCGTCGTGCGACCCCAGCGAGTAACTGTTAAACGTCGGGTCGCCCTGCACGGGGGAGAGGATGCCCCCCAGGTCGTCCACTTGAGAGGGCTGCACGCGAGCAGTGGGGGTCGAGTTGTACGATTTTGACGCGGCGGTCGCGGGGTTGGCTTCGCGTCGGCCGTTGGTAAAAACTGCGAAACGAGGAAGAGGTTAAGCGCGAAGAGCGGCAAAGGCAAGCAAGGGCATGAAAGCAAAAAAAAACAGTAAATCGCAATCAGACGCAGGCACCGAATCGCTTTCTTTCAGCCGATCTAAGGCCGTGGTTTGTCGCAAGGAGGACAATCCACTAAATGTTCAGATTTCGGAGGCGTCCACAAATACGACATGCCGGATTTCAGTGTTTTTTTAAGGTGTCTTGAGGGACCAAACGCCCTCTCAAAATATAGTAGAAGCTCTCTGCATAACCACCACCAAAACACACCAAAACCTCGCTTATGACTGTCACGGTTTTCAGATGAAATAGTTGCGGTCTCTCAAAATGTCTTAACGGTCACCAATGCCCAAGCCTTAAAAGAAAACCTGGACGCCAGCTCAGAGATAGCCTGATGTCTCAAGGGTCACAAAACCTTTAAAAAACCTAGCTGGACTCTACGATCCTTAAATACCAGGACGCGGTGTTTTCCTTGCGGTTTCATCGGGGTTTCCAAGAAAAAGTAGGAACTTCGCAAAATGTTTACTCAGAGACACTGGTGGTGTTTTTACGCAAGGAAAGTAGCAAGCTACCTTCGCACAGAAGGTAGAAAAAGCGTCTCTGCAGCTTCGAGGTTTGTCTTTAAGCATCGCGGTTAAAGGGTGGGACCAGTGTTTGTTGTTTTGCCTGCATGAGCTCAGAACGAGGTTTGCCTGTAATTGCAGAAACGCGACAAATGCTCCTTCGAGTTTTCGATATTTGTTTCCCTTCGAGCACGCAACCAAACCGGCACAAGCGACTTGCTCGCGTACTGAAGAAGACTTGTTTCCCCTTAGTGAGGTTGCCAGTTCCTCAGAAAAAAGAACACTGCGCACAGTTTAGCTGAAAAGGAGCTTCCTGTGGTTGAGGGCAAAGTAAAAGCATCCCGAGTTTCGCATTAAACTGCTCCAAAAACCTAATCTACCGCCAAACCTGCTGCAAAGAGACCCCGGGCTTCTGACTCACTTGTTAACTGGATCAGACTATGGTGGCAACAAAATGAAATGCAAAAAATCGTTCAAAGTCACAAATCGCCAAAATTGCCTGTGCTGATGATTGTTTTTGTTGGGCGGGAAAAATGGGTTGAATAAGCACCAACGAATATGTTATTCTTAAAAAACAATTACATAACAGGGAAATATATTGCCCTGAAAATCGATCACATCAGCCGGCTGCTTGGAGTACAGTAAACTAAGCAACAAATGACAACTGCAACAAAAAATTATCCAAAACTTCGTTGCACCAGCCCAACTATACGTAACTATGCGCGCGTAACTATACAGTAACAAACATATGAGGCTCACGCATCACAGACAGGGTCAGGTGACAAACCGGGCAGGGTGAATCCTTTCGGGTGCACTTAAGCAATTCTGTGGTGTGCCGAATTCGGTCTAGGACAGTTCGGCGCCGCCGTTTCGGCGATGGTGGTCGCAAATGTTTTATGCGAAAACAATGTGTGTTTTTGAAATACTTTGAAGGTTCGACTACAAAGGATGTTTGCTTCATAAGTGTTTTTGTTGTCGTCCTGATGGCCAGTGACCAGTGTAGTTTCCCGTCCGTCAAGAATGTGGAAGAACTTAGTGCGACGTGACCACATGTGTAAAGAAATATGGCTTGTGACGTTTATTTTTGCTGGCATGAGGCGTTTGTGAGTTTACAC
>JGI24158J21664_10002233_pt1 | contig 23236 bp, 17 predicted proteins | sample Ectturendosymbi3_FD_21664 | JGI IMG/M metagenome (IMG submission 21664) | reverse complement strand
TTTGAAATTTAGGTGATTGTGCATAACAAACACTGAAATCGTGGAACTCATTTACGAACTCAGTTGAAGATAATAACTTTTTAGCTGTCCAATCTACTTTATTTAACCACAGAACAGAAACTGCAAGTAAGCACCCAAATTAAAAATATTTAATTTAAAAATTCTTTTTTAGCAAGCACCCAAAATCAAAATTTTGCTCAGGTTTTTAAATTTTTTAAACAAAAATTGAAAGGTTGAAATATCATTGAACGGTAGTTTGTGTTGTATAAGTAAAGTGAAACTGTCGTCATTGAATAAAGTGGGTGAAACGGATACTTTTGTAGACTTTGGCGCATCTGTCAAAACCACCAGTAGCAACGTGACTCCAGAAACCGTGCTTGATTGAAGAGCAAAACAGTTCTGGTGAAAGCATGAGCTGGTTCATAAATTGCCGAAGATATTTCGCAACTTTTAGTGTTTACTGGTTTCGCCAAAACAAAGGTTGTTGGAAATCTTCATGCCTGCGATGAACGTAAACACTGACTTTCCGATGAATGGTTGGTCGACGCATCAGCTGACCGGTGTTTAGACAAGAACAGCGGTTTTGTGCGACCACGAAAGTACCTCAAAATTGCCCGAGTTTCACCCATAAGGTAAAGTCCCCGTAAGGTCTGTTTGTTCGCTGGTTACGTTGTCACTCCAGACAGTTGATTGAGACAGGAGTGCAGAATTACCTCGGACGGTTAAAAGCTCCGAAATGGCATTTCCCAATTTCTCAGCAAAGCGCGGCAAAGTTTCTTTAGAGGTTTCTTTCTAAGGGTTTTTCTACAATTTTTGGAAAAGTCAAAACATAAGTTTATTCACCAAAGTTTCTGCTTTCGGAGTTGAAGTCGATTAGGAATTGAAAATGAATTACCATGAAGCTTTTTCAGATTCTGCGGCCAGTTTAAGAAAACAGTAGTCAAATATTTTGTGGGGAGGTGATTGTTTAAACAAGATGTGATACATAAACGAAGAAAGAGTAGTAAAACTGGAACGGTGCAGACAGAAAGTGAGATGGAGCGTTCCAAAATTTTTTCATTATTTGAGATGTAATATATTCGAGTAACTACAAACTTTAAATTTTTATTAAATTAAACAGACTTAATGTTTATCGGAAATTTATTTATGAAAACTTGAAGAATTCCAATGTATGAGGATTGTTTGAGGCGTTCTTGTGGAATATCTACGCTCAGCACAAACACTACCCGACCTTTCGATTATCTCTTCCCACACTTGTTGTTCTCCAGATCCTTTGCCACCACACAAACAACCTTTCTCTTTGTCAAGTCCAAATATACACAAAAAAAACTTTCGTCTTTGAACTGCTAATGCCATAAATCCGTACTGTAGCTGCTGGTGCAATTTTATGGAGTTTTCAAACAAATGCGCGCGGTACAGTACAGACTTGTTCGACTGTGTTCGATCATGCTCTATACCAGTTTTTTTTTTAAGGAAAATGTTAGGAACCCAGTTTGGATCTGTAGGGACCCGATTTCCCTGATTCTAGGGACCCGATTTTCTCTGATTTTAGGGACCCGATGATAGTTTTCTCTGATTCTGGGGACCCGATTTGAAATTCTAGGGACCCGAATCGGGTGAGATAAATGCATAAAATTTAAAGAGTAAAATTTTGAATTCGGTTGGGCATGCTGATAACATTTGAAAACATTTGAAAACAGTTAGTGAAGTTAATACATTGCATAATATCAACAAACGTTTTGGAAAACCCTGTAGAGATTACTATTTCATGTTAGCATTAAGTTTGTTCACAAACTGGAATTTGAGAAAGCAGACAAACGTTGTTTGAAATGAATGCGAATTTTTTAACAACAACTAAAAGACCGTACAGCGGCATTCTATATACACTGTTGGAAAGCCTGTGTTATATCAGCAGAAATTTGTTGAGCTGTGGATATTTCTACATCGGTTAGTTCAATATTGCGATTCTATGATTTCACGCATATATAGCCTGCTGTAGTTGGGTTAAAATTTTTTTTTTTATTTGTAATCTGAGCCGATCAGGCGCAAGTGACGGAGAATACAAAAATACTTTCCAGTAACTTCCATGTTTGGCGGTTTTGTGTCCAGCAGAAGTTTTTCGCTTGATGACTTGAAAAAAGCGAACTTGTTTTAATGTGATTTATGCCAGAAGAAGAATTCGATGGAATATATTTATCTGAACAATCGTTGGAAATTGGCGCGGGGTGAAATTTTAGCAAAATTCATTGTAAAGGATTCCCCTCCATGGCGTCAAACGTCGCGATTGCCACGCAACAATGCGGAACTGTGTAAGCCGTCAACAAAGTTCATCTATTGTTAGACCCTTGACCTTACACTGTCGCTTTACGCTGCGCTCTTTGCAAAGCACATTATTCAGGAGCTGTATATAGAAGCAAGGTTTACAGTTTTCAAGACTTTACATAAAGTTAATGAGATTTTTTTTGTGACAGCAAAATTTGCAATGCAGAGTGTTTCTGTTTTTATTTAATACCGTATTTACTGAATTGCAAGCCGCGACTTACAATCAAAGGCGGTTTATATTTTTNATTTCATTACCTTATCGAAAGATACAGATGACACTGAGTCTTTCTTAGGCTGCGTTTTTTTCCAAAAAACACTTTGTTCACATTCTACAGTATTCAGCATCATGTGCACATCCGTCACAGGAGGGCTATAATGAACAGAAGGCAGTTGTAGTGGTGTATGCGTCATTACCAGGGTTGCCAATTNAAGGTGAAACGTACTCGTATGCGAAAGTATCTCAGAAGCTCAGGTAGCCTATATAAACAATTTTTTGCTNAGGTAGCCCATATAAACAATTTTTTTGATGAGGTTTACTTCGGAATGATTTCGGAGCATTTATCCAACACTACGTTTGAAACAATTATTTTTGAATTGCACAACTTTCTTGAAATCGTTCGCAGCGCACATTGCCCTGGTGGTCAAAAATGGTTTTAACCAATAAAAAATATATTTAACACAAAATCAAATACGCGCTTAATACTATGCAGTAAAATCAAGGCACAGCAATGGAAACAAATGTTTGCGCTTCCTCTTAAACCAGCATCATTGGTTTCTCACAGATGATAGCTCAATGTGTGAGCTCAAACTTTTGGCAATGTTTTCTATCACTGCGGATTTTTCTGCATTAACCTACTCCAGGAATGCTCAGCTAATGTTGCATCGTAACTCAGATGCCAAACTACGGCGTTGCGTGTTAAAATGCTTGGTAATTGATATTAACCTCTCCCAGTGACGCTTACTGACCAGTTCCTGAGAAAGCGTAAAAACATTTCATTCAGAAAACGTTTTATTCTTCCTTGCTTTATTCAAGCCAAGACTTGGGCGCGCTGTCACAGCATGAACCAGTTCGGTGTTTCGCTGAACCCAACCAGGCGTGTCAACATTTGATTTCAAAGTGAAAACCCAGGTGCCAAGCTTGGTTGATACGTCACACTTAACTCTGTTGCGCCATATCTGCGTCATAAACTACTGCACTATCTGCGAATTCGCAAACGGCAATAGGATTTTTGTTGATAAAGTGCTTGGAGAATGAGTTAAATACTTTAGCGGCTGTGATGTTCACATTGGCTTCATTTGGANATGACGTACAAGTTCACAATGTCAAATATTAATATATCNCAATTGCACTGTTTCAACAGTTTATTTTAATGCGAGTTTACTGGTTTCTGAGACGGTGTCAAGCGAAATTTCTGACTTCACACCATGTACGCATGCACAGAGTAATATTCTACATATCAAATACGCTGATACAACTGATTATTAGGGCTTAGGAATTCGTGTTTAGGTAAGTATGTGGGGTTAAGGTTTGGGTTAGGATGAGAAAAAGAAAAATAATTGAGGTCAAAGACTAAGTCCGAAAATTTTCAATGGTTAAAGTTATTCCCGTGCTATAGCTTGTCGTGGGTATCTGACATCTGACCAAAATGTTTTAATTTATTCAACACACATCAAAAAACTAATCCACAGACTTTATTTCTTTATTCTGAGAAGCAAAATAACTGAAAAACAATAACAGGTCAGAAATTTCGCTGACAACGGATTCATGAAGTGCACAGGGATAGCAGCCAGTATACCAGACATACTTTGAGCAAGAATAATGAAAAAAGTATATTTTAGTAGATGTGCGCTTTGGATGGATTTGCCAAATACACCTGAAGCATATCAGTTCCCAACATGAATGGGGAAATTTTTGAAATCTGAACGTTCGAGGGGATTTTGTCTGCGTTGGCAACGACGTAATACGTAACGACAGCTCACCGTTGTGGCACTACCAGGGGAATCCCCAGGGCATGAGTCGATTTTCGAGGATGTGTTATAAGGCATTGAAGAAACAGTGCTCATTGCAGCTGCTACTCTGCTTTGCTGCTGCACAGTGCAAAGTAAGCGTCAAAACTAAACAGTTCTCTTAAACTTTGATCCGAAGCAGGAATACTTGAGATAAGTAAGTGACACAGAAATGTTGAGTTAGTATCAAACAGCGAGGAGTATTGAAAAGTTGAATCAGAATATTTGTCTTAAATAGCTCTGTGGTTCTTCAAGGTCTATATTTCTTGAGAGTATACAGCTGCTGCTGCTGGTGCTGGTGGTTGTAGACACAGTTGACCTGTTTTTTACATGCGCATAAGATGGTGCTAACGTGGAAGCACTGCCTTAAATATTAAACGTTGTTAATGTAAAACAATCGTCTTAAAAATTTGCGGAGCTCATTAGATCAGGGATGAAATAAACACCATGCAATGAAAGACTGAGGTCTATTTATGGTTCTGCCGAAAAAGTGTTGAAATCTTTCAAGCATTTTGTTTCCGGTGATGAACCTGCTTTCATACTGTTTATTCTGAAACGTTGTTATTGTTGAAGCAATTAACGATCGACCTTTTATCAATTAACAGCAAATAAAAAAACATCTTTTAAAGCCGACCGCGATCGCTGCGAAAAGTTGCGATTCATGAAAATATTTTGCGTCTACTGTGGTTTTGCTGCGGAGGTCAAACTTCTGAGTCGAACCTTCTGGAATTATTCTTTGCAAGCAACTGTCTACTTCGCTGCAAGAACCACACATTATGTACAAGAAAGTGTTTATAAAACATTTCATTGAACTTCACGAATTACCGAATTGATAACTTGCTACCAGTGCAGCATTCACTGCGAAAGTAGCCGCGTGGACCACGGCGCAAGTAAGTGGAAGGGGTGGCCATCGCAGACCACTCGTGACGTTCCGGAAGTAAAAAAGCGATTCTGAACCTGATAATTAACATGAACAGAAGTCACCGGAAGTTGTCTTTTGCAATCCAGATTAACACTGGATCACTGTTTAGAGGAGGGTTTGATTTCATAGGGTCATAAACCCATGGCACATTCCATGGATAAATCCGACGCTTCCCAAACAAAACGAGGTAGTGGGTGAGGCTTGTTCATGGTTGTTTGAAGGTGCGCCGGTCAGGACAGCAAGCTGATAGAAAATCATGGTCGATTTAAACTCATAAGAGCTTTTGTGTAGTTTGATACTAACTTCTCGTTCTGAGAAAAATAATTAAACTTTTTTACTTGTTTTAGGTTTTAGAGATTGCTTCACAGGTGTTGAATAAACAAGTGCTCATTATGAGTTCCTCAACTGAAAATGAATTAATGCAAGTAACGCCTCCTGACATTCAGTCAAGTAATTTTCACACTGATTTGCACAGTGACAGTGAAAGTTTTCATAATTCAGTTTGTGAGGCTTTGCCAACTCAAGACCCGAGCTCAAGTCATGATATTGCAAATAAATCCGAAAATCTTGAAGACCTCTTAAAAAACCTTCGCAACCAAAAAACTTCACAGCATTGCAAGAACTTGATCGGAAGTATTTGCGCGTCTTACCCCCACTGCTTACAGGAAGCCGAGGGTGAAGCAAGGGGGCTTCCCCTGCTTGTCCACACAGCGGTATGTGATTCTTTGTGATTCAGCAACATATGATCTTGCGTTGAAAATTCTTCCGCCTGTTCGACAAATATACGTCGCGGGTACAATTGTTTGAGCAACGTTTTCTCTTGCAGGCGTTTTGCGACGCTCTGGTGAAAGAAAACGAGCATTTGAAGAATCATTTGAAAAACATTCAACAGGACATTGATGCTTTGCGAGATGAAAACAAAAGTTTGAAACGAGATCAAACCAATGTCAGCAACGCCATTAAACAGAGCAAAGATAAGCATGGGTCTAACAGCAATGAAGACACACTTGAGGAGACAGTTGTAAAATTGCAAGCAAGAATAAAAAATCTGGAATCTCAGAGAGCGGAGGTGAGAAATGTAGTAAAAGTGAAAAAAGCTTGAAAGGTTACTTCAAATAAACAGAGTGGTTTGTCAAATAAATTTTTATTGGTAATATGTGATTTTACTCTTTTACATGCGGCACAAATCGAGTATGATTGGGGAAGATGTGATTGCCAGAGCACCCTTCACAGACATTAGGTTTACCACTGTGGTGGTTGTCAAAATGAAGAAAGACCAAGAACTTCACTTTTTGTGTTTTTTAGGTTCTGCGAGTAAATAAACAGTGGGACGTGCAGTACAGGAAACTGAAACTTGGATTCGATCAACTCAAGTCCTCCCACCACGAGCGTGATGCATCGGTGACGTCACAGCGAAACGATTCCACACCTGCATCGTCAACCAGTGACGCAAAAATGACGCACGAACAAAAGAAACGTCAAGACGCAGATATTTTGCTGATAAGCGCAAAAAAGGAAATTCGTCAATTGATGGTATGTTTGTTTATCAAAGCGGATATTTTTATTCACAAACGAAAGATCAATTTCACTTGACCTAAGTAATATAATGTGCTGTTGCAACCTCTCCGTTAGCGTTGCGTTGAATGTGCGATTCACCACGAACGGGATGTGGGCGAAGAACAACACCCATATACACATGTGGCGCGAACAAGCAATAAAAGAGTGATCTCGTTGGGTAATCTCTATTGTTGCTTGCTGCCACAGTGCGAAGCTTTGCGCACTTGCCGCTCGGGCTTTCCGATCGCGACAGTGTAATGCCACGTGTCGTTTACTGCTGTGTAAGCAGCTACAACGGTGCACAACCTGCGGCCTTCAATAATGAAATTTGCGGCCGTCCACATGTAATTCAAAATATAAGGATTGGCGGCCGTGCTGGCGTATATTGAAGCAAAACAGACACAAGGCAAGAAAATCAGTCGACACGATGTGTAACAATCTGGATGGTGATGTTTTTTATAATAAATTCGTTAAAATGTCTGACATTTTATTGTACTTTTAGGCACAAGTCAATGAAATATACCGGATAAAACCTATTCTTTAATTAAACGTATCTCATAAATATAACTCGAACTCATCGGCGTCCGTACTTCATATAAATAAGAGTAATGCGTTCGGCAATAGCAAAAGGTTGTACACCCCTGCTAGCAGCTTGTTAGCAGCATGGCCTGCTCTTTGCTTAGATGGAAAAATCTCAGATCGCCCGGAACTTCGCAAATGCCCACACCAAGTGTCAATCACTCAAGCGTGAAATTGCGCATCTAAAGGAAGTGAAGCGAAGTTTAGAATCGGACAAAGGATGTTTGGAAGCTGAAAATCAAAGGCTGAATTTAGCTCTTGAAGCAGCATACAGGTTTGTTGTAATATAGGAGAGTTGTAATTGGCAATGTAGTTTTCTTGGTAACTATAACTTGAAAAGACGTTTTCAAAATCCTAAAAAAACGTTTTTACTTTTGCCTTTCTTCTTGCTGCTTTTTAATCATCAACACATTCAATTGTTTCCTCCTTTTCACAATAAAAATTCTGTTCTTTTGGGGTTTCTCGACCGGATCAAGATCTAACTAAAAACTGAATGTAAAGAATTTCCCCCTCCCCGCAGCATTCACCACCAACGGCCGTCACTTCCGTCAGAACCTCACTCCAGTGGCGATCCTATGCACTTGACCTACGGCAGCGTTCAGTGCAACAGCCCCCCTGAAGAAGCAACCCCTCCTGTCATTAGGGAGGAAGCGATTTCTGGAGCGGATCAAACAATGCTTGAAGATCTGAGAACTCAGGTCCTAGTTCTTCAGCAGCAGGTGAGGAAAAGATAAACAACAGAAAAACACACAATTGATTATTGTTATTTATTTTCAGTTAAAACTGGAATTTGAAACCGGTTGAAATTATGCAAAACACTGGTAAAAGATTGATTTACATCAAAAAAATGAAAATGTGCAAATGCGCAGGTGAAGATCTACCGCGAAGATTTTGAGACCGAGCGGCGTGACCGGGAAAGAAGCCAGAATGAGAAGCAGAGGTTGGATGAGATGCTGACCCAGGCTCAGCATGAGGTTGAAGCCCTGACACAACAAGTTAGGACCCATGAGTTTGACTTTCAGCAGGAGAAGAGAGAAAAAGAAAGATTGAAGAGACATTTGCAAAGGGTGAGCAGAAAGAAAACCTGATTAACGTTTAATTATAATCTTGCGACATGTTTTTATAAACTTTTGATCTCGCATCTCAGTATCAGTCTTCATCCGGTATCTCTTCCTCTCGCACACGTCACCGAGCAGGGCCAGGCAACGCATTCACAACAGGACGATCACGTGACCCGCCTGATTATTTCGCTCACAGGTACTTCAGCTCCATTGATAAAGTTATACAAAAGAAGTAAAAATAAGTTCAAAAACCTAACACGTAAAAAATCTTTATTCTAACTTTTCCTTTTTTATGTGGTTCTCAACCACTTTCTGTCGCTATGACGTAACATCGTAATTATTTGCTTGGTGTGACGTTTGTAATACGACGCAGGTATAATGGAAATGACGATATCCTGATTCCTGCTAGCAGCTCTGGATCGAGAAGAAGACGCCAATCTCAGCTTCCTCTTTATAATGACGTAAGTGTTTTGGTATGACGTAAGTGCGCTCGCAATTTTTCGCAGTTGACTGAAAACAATAGGGGCGATAAAACCGTATTTCTCCCTCAAACAATGAAGCTTTTTGGAGCATTGACACTGATCAACGACTTTTGTTCTGCTCAGGTCAGAGGCAATCAGCAGCAGGAATGGCTGTTCACTGACAACCACCTCGATTTAGATCCAATCCCTTCTTATCCTCCGGGAGACGTTCTGGATTAAGCGAGGTCCAGCAAAACGAGGCTGCATACTACAAATGGGAGGTGCTTCTCTGCATAAGAGGACACTGCTTATCTTTTGCAAAGAAGGTGAAGGTTCCTGAATTCAAACTCTTGCATCAGTGCAAGTCACAGAAGCTGCTCTGAACGATAAACATGAAAAATTGCATCAGAATTTCAAGAAAACGTTTAGAAACGGTTGCAAAACCACTTCAGTCATCTTTTCTCATGCGCAGAAACGCTGATGAATCAACGGTGACGTGTGATGGGACATGTGTTATTTTTAAAACAGAAGAGAGAAGCGCTGTGTGATTGACTTTGATGAACAACGCACTTATTTGTGGCGGAAAGTGTCGATGCAGTTTTAATCGCTTGGTGCGAAGAGCAAGTTAACCTATTCATCCATCACTTGTGCAAATGATGGGGAATCGCTGTTAATAAACGCTGCTTTTCAATGTTCCTTGTCCCACCAGAAGCCCCGTTTCTCCACACGATTACAAAACTATGGATTACTTATCACATCTTGAGCGTGTCAAATGAAAAAACGCTGGTGATTGCGACAACCTGGCAAGGTCCAAGAGGCGTAATTTTGAAGCTGTTGCTTGCAGCAGTAGTAACAACAGCAGAATGGTTGATATCAAAAAATGCAGAAATGTTTTCTTTTCTTTCTTGTATTAACGATTTTACAAACTTTTTCCTTAGCTTTGTTTAAAAAGACAAGCATTTCTTCCAATATAAATTTTTTATGCAACCTGTTTAGATTAAATAAAAACATGCCAGAGCAGTCAGGCTGTTGCCTCTAACAGTTTGTTTTCTTGTTTACTTTTTGATTTCATAAGAGTGACAAGGCATTGATATAGACTTTGTGCAGTCGCGTAATACAAGACTTACCAAAAAGTTCGTGCACCTGTTCAGCACAGCTCATCATCAAACAGCAGGTGGCTCACAAACCTATTTCCTGTAGAAAAGTCTATCTGTGTCTCATTATTATTTCTGCACGTTTATGAGAAATATTCTGCGAGTTGATACAAGAACTAGACCAAGAAAGGGAAGCAGGTTTCTCGGACCCTTTGTACTTTAATCAATGGGGGTCATGCAAAGGGTCTTGATGAACTCTCAATTCAGGAGCCCTGCTCAACCAAACAGTGATGAAATAATCAATAATGAAACAATCATAGATTAAAATGAAACGATATTGGACATTTCGCAAAACAGCTGGTTGTATTGTCATCGTATAAATCGTAGATTATCGATCTTTGCTGCTGTTATCGTTTTTTGGCCATAAATTGTTAGCCACTAATGATAGATGGCCAGTCAAGGGCTCTAAAGATAAGAATTTTCACCTAATTTGTTTTGAAAGGAAAAACAAGTAAAACGTCACTTAAATTTTTTCTCGGGTCGCTATGACGTCACGCTGTCCTACAAAACGTTCAAACTCAAAACTGCCTGGATGTTTTAAAATTGAACCTATGAGACTTTCTGCTTCTTTGGAGGATTCGATTATAATCGAAAGATAATTATCTTTCTAGTTCTATCGGTTTGCAAGTTAAGACTGGACATAATCGGAGCCACAAAAAGGGGTTTTGCGGTTTTTGTAAATGGTTGAGGTATTTTGATCTTTGCATTATTGCTTTATACACAAATGCAGGAGTTCCATGCTTTACTATGCGCTAGGTTTAATTACATAGCCACTTATACGTTTTGAGTTTTTCTCTTTACTTGCCAGTTTTTAAGAATTTAACATCCCAGCCACAGCGGGCAACGGTTCTTAGAGAAGCAGGAATCCTTGTTTCTTCGAGAAGAAACAAGGAAACCGAAGAATGTTTTTTCATGTGTAGGATCTCCACGGTTGACCAGTCACAAGGATGCTTGGAGTTAGTCGTTCAGTAACTGGCGTTAGCATTGCTTCCCGCGAAGCCAGCATTGTGGTCACAGCTTGTGTTTGAGGCTATACAATTCGCATGCTTTCTCTAAATCTTGCTTTAGTGCATTCATCATTTCAGTGGTAAGCCTTTGCTTACAGTGGTCAGGGCTGGAGCTGGAGATGCGAAATCGATTTTCTGGTGAAATACTTTGCTTATTGAACCGACTACATCACCTTTGTCGAGAGTTTGTTGGAATGTCGATACGTGCAGTCGGAACCATCGCGAAGTCATGAAAGCAGAGCATGAGAGGTAGATTCCTCGACCAAAAGCCTTTAATTATCGAAAATCATTTCACTGGATAATTACGTGCGAAGCAAAACGAAAAACTGCGAACATAAGAGAAGCAGCCAACTAGCATGAGACTACGAATAAAACCAACAAATCACCTTTCAATTTGTATAAACCGAGCTGTTAAACTGGTGCAACTTTTAGATAAGGTTCATGGCATTTTGAGTGTCTTTCAATGAGAAACAGTCTTTGAAAACCAATGACTTCCAGCGAAATTTCTCGAAAAGACAATAAGAACTCATCGTTTTTTTTTATTGCAACGAAAAATGGCTGATCTACATCGTTCCCTGATTCAACCATGGATTTTCCCGTCGCACAGACAAGCCTGCTTCTAGGAGTCAAACACTGAGCGGCATCGGTCATCCTGAGATAAAATCTTGAAGGATTGACAGCGATTTTTAGGGCGTGGGATGTGATCACGTGTACTGCAGCTGTCGGTTTAAATGTCTAGGAAATAGATTTATCCCGGAATGTTACACATCCTTAAATATAAGTCACTGACCCTTCAGTAGCTAAGGCTAACTGAACAACAAACCGAAATTGTAGCTATATCCCAGAACTATACAGATGCACTGGGCATGTTTCCATTCGTTTGAAACAGCGTGGGCCAACTACTTTTGACCTACGGGCCATTTTACAAAAACTTTACAACTTGCGGGCCACTTCCAACAAAACGATGTATACAACAACAGATTCACAACATTTAAAACTGAAAAAGGGAAGATACGTGAGTGCGCCATTTAAATTATTACACAATAGCAAATAGCAATTTATTACAGATCTCTATCACTGGAGTGCCTGTAGTCGAGGCTTCTCTGACATTATCCTTCCTTCATCAATACCAGTGATAGTGGCAGAAAGTTGGAGACTATCGTCCAGTGTTATAGTTTGCCATTCGATTTCTATTTTTAAATTTGAATTGATACATTGCAGAATATGTGCTGTTAGTCTCTAACACATTTTATGTGTTTCCAAACATCGAGTGCATTTTCGTTCGAAATTTTTTAGTTTGGGAAATCTATCTTTGCTTCTTCTTTCTTTTGAGCGAGTTCTTTTATCCACTGCTAGCCCGGCTAGATATTGCCGGGGCAGGTGTTGAGCAGTCATTTGATTGTCTCATTGTCCAGAACCGTCAGACCTTGCACTCCGTGGGGAGGTTGATGGATTGGACATTGGAGGACAACATGGTCGACGGTTTGTTCTTCCGCACCACACTCACATACCGCAGATGAGGCCATACCCCATTTTTACAAGCAGGAGCGGAAATGTCCAACACCGGTGCGGAGGCGGTTAAGTCGGACCCAGGCTCTTCTTGGGAGGGTCATTCCGATGGTGGGTGCCGGTGCCTGGAATTAAAATGCTGAGTCTTGTGGGGTTGTCCGTCCACTCTGCGTTCCATTGATGATCTGCCCACTGCGTCGCACGTATGTTGTTGTTGTCAGAAAAACTGATGAGTTGTTGTGCGGCGGGTACAAATGGGTGTTTCGATTTGAGGCGCCGTGCATCTGCACTCGATGGACGGTCTGTCTCAATGAAAACGTTTCACCGTTACGAGACATGGTTAGGCCATTCTATCGTGCTGATACGACATCACTGGCGTGACAAATTGCGTTGGGCAAAATTGCTGGCAAGAAGGTCACGCGGGCAACACAGTATCGGTCTGTGTAGTTTTACTTTCTTCCTCTCACTGCAAAAATGGAAGATCGTTCGGGCAAGCTAAAGCAGTTCTCAAAACTAAACGTTCAACAGAATATGGAAGTGATAAACAATGGAAGACCCATGCCGCATCTCGTTTGCTGCAAATGACAAAGGGACAGAAGAAGATAACACGCTCTTTTCAAATGAACTGTACACTTGAAAAGATTGGCTGTGTGGTTACGCCATGAAAAACCGCATTTTCTCCTTTCCCTACCTTTTGTTCTCAACGGATGAAAATGTGCGGATTACAACAGGATTTTGTGACATGAAAATCCATCAAGAAGCCTCAGCGGACATGAAAAGTCAACAAGTTATATTCGAAACCACATTTCTTGAAAAACGTTTGGAAGCACAAGGATAGATTTGGCTTTGAAAGGGACAAACTTCCTCAGCCACCAACCTCACCGCACGTCACTGTATTACATATGAATTGGACCTAAATGCGTGTAATAAAATATCCGCTACTTTTACGCGAGAAGAAAGTTATATCCAGGAATAGTGGCGAAACACTTGCCCGGACCAAAGCAATGCAAGTATTGAAAGTGCTTTATCGGCAATTTCTTGAACAGACAAAGTTTTGGGGGATCAGAATTATGCGATACAAGTGTTGTCGACAGACCCATTACGTAAAGATACTTTTTGCATCCATGCTGACGTCATCAACAGAGGAAACAGTTTCTGCGTGACGTGGACTCTTAAGACTTTACACCAGTTGCAACAATAAAACACAATAGTGAAGTAACTACTCTCCACATGTAACACAAGTAGGAATCTATCTGCAAATTTTTAATAGCAAATCGATTTCACGTAAAACTAATTATGTCAGGATGCGAGTCGCAACTTCACTATTATTCCATTTACCAGAATGACAAAAACTGGCACATTTTCCGTTATTGGTATTATCAAAGAAAGTGGCCGTTCGCTGCATCAACTGAGTAGGTATGTGCCGGTGTTTAATCAACACTGCTACGAAAATTTTGAAACTAAGTGTATCTCGCTATTTTGGGCGTTTCCCAGTTATGCGATCATAAATTTGGGTATTCCCCTAATCTTGTCTTGACGCCAAACACCACGATGTTGACTCACGTTTCAAAAGCGCGTGTTACTCGATGCCCATCGGTGTTTGCTGCGCAGCGAGGCTGGGCAGTGGTTTGCAGCGAACTTTATGAAGAACTTCGAAAGGACCGGAAGAGAGCTTCGAGTTGGTTGTCACTCTTGCGAATAAATGATACCACTCTCAGTAGAAATAACTGTTCAAGCGACATATGATGTAATGCAATCATGTGGCAACCTTGGTTTAATCAAAATAAACGCATTGTTATCAGCATCACTCATCTCTGAGATGCCTTCTGTGTTATAATGACCCGAAGCTTTATATTGATTGCTAATTCTCAAGTCTATCTGGAAATTGGGACTGATTTGTTCGGAACTATGAATTTGTATTTCCTATAGAAATTGCTTTTGTGATTTATATATAAGGTTTTGAAGCTGGTAAAAAATCCTTACATGATTGTTAAACTCGTTTAAAACTAGAAACTTAGCAGTAACTATTTAGAAAGTTGTATTGCCATTGTATTCAGCAATGCAAGCAATAATATTCAGCAATGCATCTAATGAATTGCGAATTCATTAAAATTGGCTGCTGAAGAAAGCGATGTCAGAAGCAGGTTTTTTCAAGCTTTGACCTTGGTGACCGTTAAGACATTTTGGGAGACCGCAACCATTTTATATGAACAGCGAGGTCCGAGATTGTCATAAAGCGAGGTTTGAGTGTATTTTGGTGGTGGTTATGCAGTGAGGTTCAACTGTAGCTTGATAGACCATTGGAAAAATTTGAGAGATAGTTTCGGTCTCACAAAACACCATAAAAGAAACACACTGGTCAAAAGCATCAGGGAAGGCACAGGTTTTACTTTAGTAAATATAACGTCTGCCTTGCATTTTCCTGCGTGCATTTGCAATTGCATGTCTGCTTGCAACATCAGGAGGTAATTTTATACTTTTGCAAAGACAGTAAAGGCGGGTGGGTTGATACCTTTTAAGTTTGTTACATACAAAGTAGGGAACCGAGGAGAGTCAAATCACTAAGTGTTATTGCTACTGCATTTAAACACAAACGACCAAATGCAAATTAATACAGTACTTCCGTCACTCAAATTGACTATTCTTGTTATTTGAAACACTGCAAAAGTTGCTGCTGTACAGTTTGTCTTAACTATTGTAGCTTTTGTTTTGTATATAACCTTCACTTGGTTATTTCGTTTTCAAACTAAGGTTGAATATTCAGTGCACAGCAGAAGTAAACAGAACAAACTGTTGCCAGTGGCCGAAACAATCAATGAAATGATTTTTTCTTTTTGTCTATTTTGTAATTCCGCTATATTAATTTTAGCAGCAAATTAATGTATAATTATGTCTCATTAAAAAGGTGTTCCTGCTACAAATCAGTAATCGTCAGGTGCAAAAGATCTGCTTAAAAACTGCATTAATTATATTTAACAGTCTGAAAAATAAAATCATCAAAACTGATTTTATTTCACTGCATTTGCTGTTTTGCCAGACGGTTGACAAAACGAGATTTCATAAGTGGAGTAGCGTCATACTCTTAGTAATGCATAAATGGGATTTGTTGATGGTATCTGCAGGGGCGTAACGAGGTTAGATGGCGCCCGGGGCAAAAAGGAAGTTTGGCGCCCCCATGTTCGAACCCGAGGTCTTTCGGAAGCAAGTATACTGTACTGAAGAAAGTACTTGTGACATTGTTGGGATTTTTCAGCGCCCCCCGCCGCAACCATTCGGCTCCCCTTGCCCCCCTCCTTACGCCCCTGGGTATTTGTGTAAAGTGTTGTGGAGTTAAAAGCCACTGCTGGTTAATGTTTTGTGAAAGTTTGTTCCAAACCTTGAACGTATCGAATTCCCTGCACTGATAGAAATGACGCGTGCAACGCAGCAATCAGTGTGGAAATATAAAATGTTTCAAGCAACGTTCTAGAATGTTCTATATTCCTGGTCAATCAAGATCTAGTGATTGGAGACGTCGAACCGACAATCTGTAGGTCGTTGTAATACCAAAGCACTGCGGTGTCATCTGCACTGTGTAGAAAATGCTCTTGGTCTTGCATAAATTCTCAAATACTGTGAAACAGAGTTGTAAACGGGCCTCATTTTGAAACCCGAACCCCACGTTTATTTTTGAAGCCCGATTTAGACCCGAAAGCCAATTTACTGAGTAAGTCAAGATCGCGCAACTGCGGGGTATCAAAAAACGTAGTGTATACGGTGTAGCTGCAGGTCCACGGTTTTATCACACCCAAAATAGCAACCATGGACTTTGACTGAAACATTCGCTTATAAGCACAAACTTAGATTGTTTACTGTTAGTCAACGATAATACTGCGGAGTGTACAGTAATGTTTCTCGAGAAAAACAAGAAACTATCACAGGCATAAAAGGAACTATCTATGAGAGAGCTATATGCATGAACAGCCGGTTTGTAGGCCATCGTTTTCTGAAACAAGCCAAGAATCACTTAAGTGATTGATCGTTTTGAAGCAATACCATCGCGTGCTAATTTCCTCACAGCTGTCGCCAGCGCCGTATCAGCCCAACTCTGGGCACCCCCAAAATGCTTACAGGGGCCCCCCTAATGGTGATGTATAAAAAAAATTTTTCGACGTTATGATCCATCTCGAGGCCGAATGGCCTTCAAAACAAAATATCCTAATTGCAGACAATTTTGCCAGAACCAGGCACGTAGCCAGGTTTTCAGGTTTGGGGGACAAAATACATTTTCAGGGGGGAAAGATTTTGTTTTTATCATATGTTTAAAATAAATCGTTCTGAGCACAACAAAATACAAAATTTGGGGGGCACAAAAAAGCTTTGGAGTGAAGGCGAAACTGCCCCCGAATGTCGCCAGTAACCTTCCATTGGGGGCCTCCATGTTTGCGCAGGGGTTGTTTGTTAAAATTTTTTGAACCAGCTTAACAAAAGGAATTGGGTCGTAAACCATTGTCATTTAATTGACGGCGATTATTTAGAGATGTCGTCATGAAATGCAACTGAAAACAAAATTGGAGGAAATCAGAACCAATCCTATCGTTCAGCTCAAAACATCACTGCCGAAGGAGCAAACATGAGGCCGGTCAAAGTATGTGCGCCGCGATGAACGTTTTCTTTCATTAGCACAAATTGATCAATTTTGCCATGAACTTAGTGAAATATGCGTATAATGCATGCGCATTGGGCTTTTTACTGACCGAAACACGCATGCACAAACCTTGCTGATCTCTGGACTGTTAATCTCCTGATGCATGGCACATGTTTAGATTAATAACATTTTGTATCTCAAATCGCCTATAAATGTTAACAAATATAGACTAAGCCCTACGTGGACGCAATGGTTAACATCCATAATCCACTAACTGCACTACTCTGCTTTGGGACAACCCCAAAATAGACTCTTCTAACTTCACAATTAACTCCATCTGGTTGTCTAAACAGCAGGTTGCGCAAATGTGTAACTTTGGTCGTAAGCACTAAAGGTATCTTGCTGCTATGCAGCACAAAATAAGAGAAGACTACCTGGGCTAGACATAGTACATTTTTACAGCAACCACTACACAAAACACGTTGATCAAGTGGAAGTCCAACTTCTGGACGTATACAACTAGGCATGTATGCAGGGCCGCGGATAAACGAAAGCCAGTGCCATCATCAGGGCAAAGTCGTGGCCGCGAGACCCCCAAGACGCTTAGCGCAACTACGCAGTTCGCTCATGTCCGATCCAGTGCCGTCGCCACGGGGGGGTTTGATGGGCTTTACCCCCCAAACACAGCTCCAAGCCCCCCAAATTGAAATATGAAACAATATAAGTTGGTGGAATTTTTGTCAAATTTGAATGTCAAGCCCCCTGCACGAAGGTAAAGCCCCCCTATTGACGACTTTCTGGCGACGGTTCTGGTCCGATCCTTCACCTGCAGAGGCAGGTTGCGAAACTTGCTAGCTGATCGTTGTACTCTTGGTCTTTATTGCGTAACAATAACACGGCAATAAATCTTCAAATGTTAACTTCAAGTTACAGTAGTTGGCGTTTTGCCGCATATGACCATGCAGGGCTCCCACTGAGGGTTTTTTCCACCCACATACGTTTTCTGAGTCCACCTGGGTGTCTATTTTTAATTATGAAAAATCGCGTGAAATCTGTGTTTTTTAAGTGATAAATTCATCAGCAACTTCTATGTGTTTAATAATATAAAGATAACTTTACATTACAGTGTTTACATGCGCGCATCAGATGAGAAAGTACGCATATCGGATGAAGAAGAACGTGTTCAATCGGTTTCATATTCTCATATAAGATCATTGTCAGGGTTATATACAGTGATGTGTTTTAAGGGAAGGCAAGCGAGTCACTTGCCTCGGGCCCCCTTTGCAACTGTAATGTGCAAATACTTTGCTTTCAAAGGGGCCCAAAATAACTGTAATTTATAACCACTTTTCTTTCAAAGGGTCCCCCAGCTTCACTGATTTCTAGTGCTTCATATTTCAATTTGGGGATCGAAGCTTTCTCTGGGGGGCTAAGTGGTAACGAGACTGAATTTTGGGCCCCCTATGACAGCGTGCCCTCCCCAATTGGGGGGTATGGAGTGCGGCTGATACGGCTCTGGCTGTCGCCTTCTCAAAAAGAGTGTGAGACCAATCCGAGCAGAGAACAAAATAACCCAAATAAACGTAAAGCCCCACTATTGAAGATTTTCTGGCGACGGTTCTGTTCGGAACTATTATACAAATTTATATTGTATGCAAATATGCAAATTACATTTATACGAATATGCGGCTTTGGTCAACACCGCTGAACAAAAGGCTTGAAGGTATGCGTTTTATTCAATATGGCGGTGTTTTGGTTTTAGCAACATATTAAGACATTCTTTTAAAAATGTACAATTACCAAACAGGAAATTGAAAAGCAACCACAGAGGGGTCGCTTCTAAAGGCTCAAGAAGCAAGGTTCTCGTGTATTGCCGGCCGAGTGAGACTCGGTCAATAAGCAGGTTTTATGACGTAGCCTACAGCCAGCCGCTACCAAGCAGTGCAGCCAAGCTCTGGTGACAGTAGCTGGTGACAGTAGCCTCGAGGCAGACTCTGGTGACAGTAGCCTCGAGGCAGACTTAAAAAACGATCCCTGTTGCATTTCGCCTCGTTTCTCGGCAAGGGCGGACCCAGCTAGTAAGGTTAGGGGGGCAACTTCAATGATATCTGGCAATCAAGTCTCAGTACGGGATCACTACTGTAAGAGAGATGAAGTATACATCACAACACTGCTACGACAAAGCAATGGACGGCATAATGGCCTTATATCGTGAATGCTGTTTTCCGAATTGTTCAAACTCATGGTGAAAAAAGTTACTTTCGTAGGTTTTAGGAGGGGGGGCGATCGCTCCAATCGCCCCCCACTGGATCTGTCCCTGGTTCTCGGTAATGATGGGTTGTAGCAAGGCGACAACATGATTCATCAATAACTCGCAAACCTGCCACTGCGGTAACTCACAGTGGAAACCAACAGCCATTTGGTGCTTGGTGATGGGGGTGGCACGGTGTAAAAAATATGAAAACCAGGCCAATGTGGACAAAAGGCAATTGAATTTTTCAGGAAGAAATAAAAAGGTCAAGGCAAGGGGTGAACTTTCAGTCAACGATTAAAATTTAGGCAATGGATTTTTAAAAAAGATGTGGTGAATCGAAAGGTGGATTTTAAGAAGGTAAGTATGTTTTGAACGAATATAATCCTAATTTCATTTCACAGGTTCTCTTAGTATTTTACTACTTTATTTAGTATCGCAATGTCGTTCAAACCAAGTTCATTATCAACGCATACATCAGCCAAAGCACCTCCAGGCAACTTCTCACCGATTCGTAAATCAGCTTCACTTCCTCCAACGTTACTTGAAACCGGGTCATTGTCGATTAACAACAAGGAAGCCATCCATGAGGTAAGGCTCGCGTGGTCGCGATGTTTGTAAACGACATAATTTCTACTCTGTCTTAGAAATGCTCAGCGGTTAAACAATACACAGCAGTTGTGATGTGACGTGCAACTTTCGGGGCCAACAGTGAAGCTTCTTGGGGCGCTCGATCCTCCCACCAGAGGTGGCCGGAGTCACTTTTTCCGACTCCGCTCCTGTTCCAAAATTTCTGAATCCAGATCCGGGTCTGGAAATTTTTCCAATTTGTGAATCCGACTCCTGTTCAGACACCGGCTACCATCGATACAACCGAAATGTTTTTTTTTAAGAACCCATGTTTTTTACCCATGTTTTCACTTAAGAATTGACATTTATAAAAGACCACGCAAATTCNTGCTGCTGCCGAAATTTAAAAGTGACTCCGGGTCNGGATCCGGGTCCGAAAGAAAAACGCAGAATCCGGCCGGANTCGACTCCGGATCCATGGCCACCTCTGCCTCCCACTTCTTGTTGTCCTACACTGTTTGCTCAACGTTGCTACCGTGCCCTCAGAAAGTACACAACACAACAATAAAACATATTTCAATTGACAAAGCTTGAACAAACAGCACAGGTTGGGCGAAAGACGGTCAAAGCAGTCACTTAATCAATCCCAGCCTATATTTAAAGATTGTCAAATTTCAGTAGTTCAGGTGAAGTACACAACATAAGTTCAAAACGAAATAAAAACAAAAAGAAACCAAGTATGTGCTCAGTTAAAGGTCAACGCTCAAAAACATGTTACAATCACATACTATATATATCTCACACAAGAGTCAATACTCAGCAAGCAGTCACGATTTTACCCAATAGGAAACCATGTGCAATGATAACGTTTTAAAACATCATTAGAAATACAGCCCCATGCAACAGGTCCTACAGATTGCAGCACTTTTTTACCATAATCAGTTCTAACACGTTTATGATAAACATTTCCTGAAACTTGTCTTGTGGCATGATCATGTACGCAGTGTAGCTTTTAAAAAAAGTTATCAAAAGAAGAGAGCAGGATATCGGCATTATACTTATACATAAACTTTGCCAAATTAAGTTGTACAAATCAGAAACTTTGAGAATTTTAAGTGATTTAAAAATGTTGCTTGCACTTGATCTCCTATTGCTAAAAGTCATGTATTTCAAAATTCGGTTTTGTAGCACTTGCACTGGTCGCACAACAGTTTTATATGCTCGTCCCCAATCAATTATGCAGTATTGTAAATGTGAATGGAAGATACTGAAATAGATCATACGCAATACTTTCATACCAGCAAAATGTCTGCGTTTACAGACGACGCTACAGGCACAGAAGCTACTGATTTACGGTTTCCGTAAAAATTTATTATCAATTACAACAACAAGACACTTGATACTGGTCAGTTTGCTGTATTCTCACACCATTCATAGAAATTTCAAAGTTACAGTTTGAAGAACGTGTTGCTATTAATATCATATTAGCAGGGGTGTAGTGGGGCGGGAAGGCGTGGGAATGGCGTTTCCACACCTTGAGCACGTTTTGCTTTAAAATGAGTTTGAAGCTGTTTTAAAATGGCTAATTTTTGGATGCGTTCCCACGCCTTTTTTGTTAGCACTGTATCCCTGCATATAAGCTGTTTTGCAATATTTTATTGTTAATCTGTTAGACCTTATCCAAGTATCGACTACATCAAGCTCATTTTGAACATCAATTTGTAACATTTTGATATCTTTATGAGTTTAGTGCAAACTGGTGTCATCTGCAAAAAGTGCAGTTTGAAAACTAGAGGCAAATGGAAGATGGTTTAAACATAGCTTAAAAATAAAAACGGGCCCATAATTGAACGTTGAAGAACGCCACACTCAATTATCTGACAATTTGATGAATACTTGTTTGCTTTATGTGCACTGCTGATGATTAGGCAACTTAAGACCGGATACAAAAAGTAAGTAGACTGCAAAAACTGTTTTCGAAACTTATTTGGACTTTAAAATTTTTTTTTCTCGCTAATGCGAATTGATTGCTATCAGGAAAGTTTCTCTTCCATGTGGTGTTTGTACCCCGACATCAAAATCCTGGCAACAGGTCTGGTGCTACAATTGTTTCTCTATTAATTGTTTCTGTTTATTAGTTGTGTCATATGAAACAATGGATCGATCAAAACAAAGCATAGCCTAATGGAAATTCAGCACTGTGTGTGAGCTGGCATGGATGGCCACGGCCAGCTTTCAAGCTTTTTGATGCACAGCGTTTATTCATTTACATTGTGCGACGGTTTCCAGGTTTACTGCTGCAAATGTGGAAAACGATGTCAAACAAGCGAAAAACTCATTGACAAGTTGCTTGAAAAAATCTTCGACTTGGAAAACAACAGAGTGGAGGTATACAGTCGATAAAATAAGATTTTATATAAAAATATGGGCTTCTTAACTTTTGTGATGTTTTTGTATTCACTGTGTTTGCGTCTAAAATAGAAAATAGGCGATTACATTGCCGGTCTTTTGGGTAAAAACTTAAAGTCCATCCTGACAATGATTGCTGTAAAGGTTGTGATAGTTTTTGTCCTTATCCATATAATTTTGCAGCTGTTGGCAGAAAACAAATCATGGGTCGATCAGCACCAGATGCAACAGGAAAAGATGAAAGAAGAAAAAACTGCAAAAGACGCTTCATCTGATCGTCCGCAAAACGAAGAAGGCTTGGCAATGACATGGAAGGAAGCCTGTGACTACATGAATTTACTCACCCATCAAGTACAGTAAAATCTCTTCTCTTGTTTCCCAAACGCATTATGTCTGTTTTAATGGCATGGCAGTCGTTCGCCAAACTTGCTTCTACAAACTGCAGATTGCTCAGTTAGACATATTTCATATTTTTCCTGAAAAAGCGATTCACAGACTATCTTCACGAAGCGGGACGATTGCGTTTAACATTCTTAGATTTAAGTGAACTTTTTTAAAGAAGTCCTTTTCGAAATAAGTGTTGTCAGCAAATCTTACGGTCCACTCGTGACAAAGATTTGCTTTGACTGGTGTGAGCAGCACGTTACATCATCAACTTATTGCACTCCCAATAACATTCCATCCAAATTTTTAGAAAGAGCTTGTGGCATTGTGTCAGAATGGTTGTCCAAACTCTTCAACAAATGCATGACTACTGGTGAATTCCCAGACTCCTGGAAAATTGCCCACATCACTCCAAT
>JGI24158J21664_10002232_pt1 | contig 23239 bp, 21 predicted proteins | sample Ectturendosymbi3_FD_21664 | JGI IMG/M metagenome (IMG submission 21664) | reverse complement strand
CCGCGAAACGTTTTCAGAGGGTCCGTGAGAACTTTGAAATTTGAAATATAAATTACGAGTTTTGAAATTTTTTGCTGTTTATCATCGCTTTTTGAAATAGGGTTGAACATTTGCTTAATTACCTATTGTGATAGGACAATACAAAAGCTTATTGAGATTTATCTCACGCAGGGAAGGCCTATTGTGATGCAATAGACAGCACCAAAAGGGGTCCGCCAAGGTCAGAAGGTTGAGAACCACTGATTTAAATACTAAAGAGCACAGCGAAAGCGTGCGTGATCAAATAACTAGGAGCGTGTTCAGAAAAAATGCTCATGCGACTGCAGCAAGCTCTTGTCATTACAAGTTTTGTGTGCTCAGCGTAAAGAAAGTAAGAAATAAATAGCATCTAACTTTTGACGTGAGCGGACGACGATGTTGTTCAAACATACTAGCGGCTGAACACATCCTTGCCAAGGAGTTGTTTCGAATCAGAGTATCATATGTATTGGAATGGGCAAACTAATGCTGACAAACGCATATTTTGGAAAGTAGTACAGAATTCGGTAAGTATTTTACACGTTGCATACATATACATTGGAAGCATGATAGCATGTACCTGTTCCAAATTTCGTAGACCTAGTTTGGCATGCAGTAGGCACAAAACAAAGTCTTTTTCCTGCATTTTTACGCAGAGTGAAGGTGCCTTTAACCCTGTTTGCTGCACACCACAGTCCTTTTGTTTGTCCCTAAATGTCCTTGTCATCTTTCAACGAGTTATGAAGAACTACACCAAAATGATTAAGTTACTCACCGCATTGAATATGCACACCATATAGGTAAACCTTCGAGTGATTTATTTGTTTGTATTTTTGAAACGAAATATTACATAAACTTTTTCTTTTAGTATTTGTTGCTGGTTAAAACCTGTTCTGTAGCCTCTTCCAAAAGGCGTTGAAGGCCCCTTATGCTGGGGCCAAACACACATATCCTTAGTAACAGAAAGAGGTTCACACGCCTATTTCCATTAGCTTTAATTCATGACCCTTTTCTCGGCAAGTGCCCAACATAGTTTTTTGACTGCAAGGCTGCGGTTAGTTGCGTCATATGCCTTATGCGCATCTGTAAACACTGCTGGGCTATATTTGATCATTGTATGACACAGCTTGTTTGAGAACATTTCGCAGGTATCTGTGCTATGCTGCGACTTGAAGCCAAATTCTTTGGTAGTAGCGAACGGAAAAATCCAGGACCAGTTTTAATGTTGAAATAGTTTTGAAATTACGGTGGTTAGAGAAACAGGCCTGCAGTTACCGCAGCACTAGCTGTGTCACCATTCTTGTTTTGCAGATACGGAGATTTTTCAGTGTGCTATTTTTTGGAATGTTGCCATGCATTAATGCCACCCCGAAAGAGATTTTTAAGACAAACAGCAAATATGATAAACAAAAATGTCATCTTGCCAGCGCTAAGATCTAAATGGAAATTATATATTAGGCTCACGCTTTTCCACTGGGACACATGAAATTCATAGTGTTTTATAATTTTTCATGATTGTTAAAACTTTGCTGCAGAAAAGATTCACCATTAGTGCGTTTTGATAAGCTAAGCCAAAATGCAGTGATTTTTCCACATTTCTGCAACAGCTTCATCCCCAGTATCACCGGCCATTGTAGCTAATGCACCACTGTTGTTCTAGTGTCACGGCAAATATTTTTGTTTGCCATATTGGTCCGTGCAAGCGCATCTGCTTGATGTTTTGCCCCAAACCACCGCCAAATTGTTCTCAATCCGTATTTGAACTATTTTTGAGAAGTTCTCATGTTTTCAAAATGCCTCATAAGCGGCTACTCTTGTCCTATTGCAAAGATTTTAACGTGGTCCCTTGAACAGAAATAGGCGCTCAAGCTACTTGAGGCCATTGCGTGATCACTGATCACGCATGAAATGCGTCCATTACGTATGAAATGTACATGCATCGCATGATATGCACATTGCATTCCCTCCCACTGGAAACTGCTCATGCATACAGTGATAAGAACCTACACAGTATTTACAAGTGCTGCTAATCACAGAATCTTACCTCGAAGCAGGGTAGATAACTGCATAAATTCAAAAAGATCACATCTGCATCACTGCTTGCAAATCTAATCTAGAGTTGTACCTTGCAAAAAAGTAGTACATTGGCGATGATATATTCAAACGTGGGTGAATTTGGAACATTGTTATGAAGCAGAATTGGCAACAAAACCTACATGCATTAACCAACAAAAACTCAATCGACATTTTAAGAAGGGGGAGAGGCAAGTGCCTGATTTCCTCACCCTACATCCACCACTGTAACAACTAAGCTTTGTGAAAACGTTATGTCATGACCTCTGTGTGTTGTAACGAGGTAAGTGCTACGTAGGCTCCTTTATTCAAAAAGTGTCAACTATTTCAAGTGGCAAATTTTCGCTTACTGCTATTACAGAAGATGGTCGAGAGTCGGTCAAAGTTTCTTCAGCTTCTGGAGAAGATGTTCCAGCTGCCACGAAAGAAACGAGTGCTTCCCCTTCGTTAAGAAGTGAAGATGTGACGGAAAAGCAGGAAGTTGTGGAAGAAAGCGGCGAAGAGCAACCGGCGAATAAAACGGAAGATGCAGACGTTCCATCCACACAAAACCAAGATGCTGACCAAGTTGAAAACCAGACCGTGGCGATCGCGCAAGAAGATGAGACTACAGATGCTGCTGATGCAAACGCGGATGTGACGATACCCGTTGAACTGGAAGGTTCTGCATCGGTGGAGCCACGTGAAGATGACGAAGCAGCGCAGCCGGATGACGACAAACCGGGTGATGTTCAAGTATCTGAAGTTGTTATCAGTGAAGAAGAAAAAGAAGAGGTTGCAGTTGAAACGCCTGGAAATGCTTCAGCTGGTAAGTTACTAACCATAAGCAGGGTTGAGAAAAAAACGGGTTTTTTAAAAAAAAAAACAATCCACCTGGGCTTTTTTCTTCTTTTTAAAAAAAAAACGTTTTTTTGGGTTTTTTAAAAAGAAACAAGATTTTGTTCTTTTTTTGAGGAAAATGGAAAAACCTTATTCTTAATTGTTTTTTTATTGCATCATGCAATATCATTGTTTTCAGAATTACACAATAATAACTTGTTATACCTATTGTGCCATTCAAATTCAAGGGTAAAGAAATGTACCCCATCTTTGTTTTTTGCAAAGTTTTGGTCAATTCACTCCAAAGTGGTAAGGCCTAGCAAGGATGCGCACAGCAAACAAAGAAAAAACATTTCCACACAAACTCTGCAGTTTCATGTCAATTTTATCTGCATGCCCTGCTAGTTCAGCATCAATAGCATGGATCACCAAACTTCTTGAAGCTGAGAGCTATTTCTTACGTCCCTATTAATGCAAAGAGCTACCAGTTTGATGCACGCTGCTCAAATAAAAATGTTGCTCAATTTATCTTTAATTATTTTAGTATTAACAATTAAGATATTCCGCAATGTGAAGACACTGATCATGCTGATGTTATTTTTAGAGCAGGCTTGCGGGCAGTAGCGTAGCCAGCCTGAAAATTTTTTTTGAGCCAAGTATTTTGACTTTCAGCGAGCAATAGTATTTTGTTTGGGACAACACCTCTCAAAGCACAAAACGACAAGAAATGCTAGAAAATTAGGGGTCATGCCATTTGGCTACTCCTATGCCCACGGACAACCTGCTTGGTCCTTGCGGGCGACCTGGTGTCCATGGGCACCACATTGGTGACCCCTGATTTTTAGAGTGTTTGTTTCAACATATGATTTGGTATGGTCCAAAATCAGAAAAAGTTGATAGATGCACGTAAGACAGAAATATTGTTTAAAATGTACTGATTGTGCAGAGCTGAGAAAGATAACCATTACAAACTATTTCATTTTTTTGTCAAATCCTTCAAATTTCATTGCTGTTCGTTTTGTTTGATTAAAAAAAGTTAAAGTTAACTGTACAAGTGTCCTGCCTATTTTATTTTTTACTTCTTAGCAGATTTTTTCAAAGAAAAAATAAAAAGTGGGTTTTATTGTTTTTTTCTAGTGTGCTTTTTCAAAAAAAAGCAGGTGGGTTTGTTTGGGTCGGGTTTTTTACAACCCTGACCATAAGTTACTGCAGTCCTTCCGAGATTTTCCCAATATGTATTTGTCGGTTTTTATGTGTAGCAGGGTGAAATGTTGGACGTGTCAGTTTCGGAATTTCATACACTGAGTTTTGTCAAAGCTCTGAACCTCACATCATGTGCAAGCGTGACGTTCGATAAAGATATTCGTGCGTTTTGTTGCAGCTGATGTATTAGTGTGTTATTTCAAAATGTATACAGATTTGGTGATTTGGCAATGCTTGAATTCCACAAAATTTACTCTTTTTTAACCAGAGTTGCAGTCGAGATCAAGATCAAGATCACGAACGTCAAAGCTAAGACTGAAACAGGCAAAAATTGATGTGACCGACATTAGCAAATGTTTCTCAGATCAAGAACAAAACTAATTGCAAAAGCCTGATAGTTTGAGTTACCTGGAAAACATTTTAAAACCACAACAGCTACGAAGCCTGCGGCTGAAAATGTCAACACCTATGAAGCTTGTTTACGAAAATTGAAAAACTTTCATTATTTTGTAATTTTGGCGGAAGTTCGTGTGTTTCTCACAACAAAGTTATGCGGATCATTTAATATTTTAACCCATACGCCCTTTTTTCTCACCACATAAAGTTGATCCAAGTTTTTCACCGGCGCTGTGAGAGGTTGGCACAACAGTGTTTGACGTACAAACAAATTCAACATGTGAACGTCATAGCTTGTGTTACGGAACTTTTTCATCCTTTACTCCTTGTGAAATGTGCAAGCGTTATTTTTTGAAAACTGGATTGGTTTATGAAGACAAACAGCAATGCACTTTACTGGACAAGTTTAATTCCTGCTGGTTGCACCAATATCAGTGTTATTTGTCATCTTGGAACGTTCTCAATCATTCATTGAATTTAAAAATGAGTGCGTTGTTAACGTCTAGAAAATGAAGGATATGTTTGAACGGTTTTACGGACAAGTGATATCCAGCACGTTTCCCCAGGTCTGTGTCTGATCAAATGATTGCGTAACACTCCATTCGTGTATTTAGTGGTGCGTGGCAATATTCAGTACACTTAATAGTATATTTCACTGTGTGCCGCACTGCTTCTCTGTATTTTAGTAACGCAAAAGCTGGAGCTCTTTGTTACCACGCATCACCTGGAGAAGGCGGCGTAATATCTAAACTTCCAATGCGATTGTTCAGTAGTTTACGTTTTGTCATCAGTTGTTTGTCCGGCACCATTCGTCAGGCAACAAGGCCCGCAAATTTCTGGCCACTGTTTGTTCATACAATGCGTCGCAGCCAATGCTTATAACCTGCAGATTCTCAAGTGTGACAAAAATAGGCTTTACTTTAAACAGTTTTTTTGCACCAGTGCATTCAACAGTTGTATTTGCATTTTCGTATTGAGCCGTTGTAACTTGCTATTCGGGTTAGCTTGTGTGTTTGCTGGAAAAAATGTACCAAGTGATAAAAGACACGCAGTGAGCTTAGAATATTGGCTGCGTGACTTCCACTTGCAGTTGCATCTACGAAACTTCCATTTCCCAAGAAAAATTAAATCCTTTTCAAAGCAGTTGGCCACTCTCTTGGCGGTTGACTTTAATTCGTACTTTTGGCGATTTTATTCCTAAACACCCGCAAAATGCTAACCGCGTTTATTTTTTCTCAGATTCTGGGGAAGATCAGTCGAAGAAGTATTTGACAAACGATGCAGCTCTCGGTGTCACGCTTGTCACTCCAGCGCCAAGTGGAGAAGAGAGCAGCATCGACGCAGGACCTGTCAACGTGCAGTTCTCGAAGGTCGGTCGCGCATGAATGTCATCACTATCTCCTAAGAGCAAGCAAAATTTTGCTGTATTTTTAAATTCCCATAAAAGTGTGTCTTCTTTATAGTTTCTAGAAAAATGAGTAAAGGAAAGTCTGTAAGAACCTGCAGGTATTTCGATTGTCAAAAAACCTCGCATTTTACAAACAAGCCGAGGGTTTGACATATTTTTTATGTTGTTTGTGTAATTTTTTACAGTAATATGTGCTTGGTTATTCCAGACTGTGTAGTAAGTTTAACACGTATTTTCGACGTTTTTATCGTTGGCATTTTTTTTCATTTTTTAGGAAGAACCTCGACCCCCGATGCGGAAAACGACCACGTTGACAACTGTTCAGCGCAGACAGACAGCTGCTGCTGCTGATGATGAATCGGCCGGAGAAGTTGAGGATAGTAAAGATTTGGATCAAGATCCCGCCGCTCTGCCACCGACATCATCGGAAACTGCTGCCGATGGAGAAAAGTGAGCATCGATGGCGGCAGAATCAAGCGTTGAATCAAAAATACTATCGAATGTTACCAAATGGCTGAGATCTTGTATGAGCTGATGTTTATAAATTGTTTGGATTTTTGCGCACTAAGGACCTTGGTATTCTTACTTTCACTAATCTGCTTTTTAAAGCAATCGCAGAATTAATTCGTTGCTGATCTAGAATATTCTGTGAGAGCTCTTTTATTTGGAAATACTTCCGAAAGTTTTTAATTAGGCATGAAAACTTTTCCACTCTCGAATTGTTATTTAAGTGTATTCTGGAAATTGTATTTTATGGGTTTGGTAGAGAATAACTGCATGAGTTGAAAACTATTGGGAAAATGTGTAGTTGGTTTAAAAAGAAGCTGCAGCGTCAGATCTTCATTTGGTTCAAGTTTTTATGTTCATGAAAAGTGGCGCTTTTCTTCACAAAGAATTTCCATGCCAGTTATTTCCATTGTGCAAATTATTTGAAATCTTTTAAATTTTTTATTAACCAATGCACACCATTCCAAGCATGAAAAAGGAAAATTGGTGTTAGTGGAGACAAACTGGGAATTACCTGTCGTTGTTACCTCCCCAAGTTTTTGCGACAACTGTATATCCATGTCTGCTAACCACATAAATTTTTGCAAGGTGTGAAATAAGAGTTATAGTGAAAAAGCGCTACTGTGAAGACTTTTAGCTGCATGTTGATTAAATATGAACCAAAAGATCAACTTTTATGAAACCCAATTGTTTTTTTGCACCCTCAACGCAAGGTTTTCCGCGTATTTTAAATATTTTTTTGTATTGGTTTTGTACATTAAGTTTCACTTGACCAAAGCGATAAGTTTCAATGTAGCAAATTTTCAAGGTTCGCTGCACTTTTCAGGGCAGACAAATTTGAAGATGCGGAGCGAGAAACTATCATCACGACTCTCGCAGGTACCTCAGAAGCGATTGTTGTTCAGCACACGGAAGAAGATATGCGTAAGTTTGGGGGTTTTTTGTTACCCTATAACTTTTTTTTCAGTCTCATTTGTGTATTCCTTTACTCTGCGATACGCTTTCCCACATTAATTTGAAACCCCGTCTGCGCTTATTGCTAATAACAACCACACAGCCGCGGAGCCGGAAAACATTTGGGGGGACAAGAAATTTCTAACCGACTCTGAAAGATTGCACGAGTACATGATAGAACATGTAAAACAACCTGCACACTCCGATGATATGTGTGTACTAAAACCTGTAGAGTACTGTCACACGATGGCAGCTCGGTGACCTAGCCTTGACAAACCCTTTTTGTCAAGTCTACACCAAGAGCTTTCAAGCGACTGAGAATTGTATTTGCAATTGCTTCTGCACTGACAAAAGGAAGCTCTAAGAAACCAACGAAATTTTCACGGATTACGTTTTCACCTTCAAATCTCAGAATCGGAGCAAGTTGCTCTTTGCCCGATATATTGGCAAATACATCAGAAATTTCCGAGAAATACGAGCGATTGACTTCGCAAATGATGTCGTTGTTTATAGCTGCAGAAGCCGTGGCCAAGATTTCGTTCTGAATCTGCGAACGTGTGTATTTGGAATTTTTTCGCAGTTTTTGAAGTGTTCTGCTAAAGTGTGATCGTCTGCATCAATGCTGAAGTTTAGCAGTTTGATAAAACTGCCGGTACCAACAGTGCCGTATCAGCCTAACTCTTCCCCCCCCCAAAATGCTTACAGGGGCCCCCCTAATGGTGATTTATAAAAAAAAGTTTTTGACGGTATGCTACATCTCGAGGCCGAATGGCCTTCAAAACAAAATATCCTAATTACGGACACAATTTTGGCAGAACCAGGCCCGTAGCCAGGTTTTGGCGGCCTTCATGTTTGTGCAGGGGTTGTTTGTTCAGAGGGCTAGACATTGTTTGTGCAGGGGGCTAGACATTCTGAAAATTTATTTTTAATTCGCAATATGAACAGCATTTGCAGATTGTGCAAATTAATTATAAATATTTTCCCGCAAATGCCCATAACAGGCTCGTAGTTTCCAACTAAAATTTTTGAACGAGCTTAACAAAAGAAATTGCGTCGTAAATCATTGTCATTTGATTGACAGCGATTATTTAAAGATGTCGTAATGACATGCAAATGTAAAAAAAAATTGAAGGAAATCAGAATCAATCCTATCGCTCATTTATCAAAATATCATTGCCGAAGGAGCAAACATGAGGCCGGTCAAAGAATGTGCGCCGCGATGAACGTTTTCTTTCATGAGCGCAAATTGATGAACTTAACCATGAGCTTAAGTGAAATATGCTTATAATGCATGCCCATTGGGCTTTTTACTGGCCGAAATACGCATGCATAAACCTTGCTGATGTCTGGACTGTTCATCTCCTGATGCATGGCACATGTTTAGATTAATAACATTTTGTATCTCAAATCGCCCATAAATGTTAACAAATACAGACTAAGGCTTACGTGGATGCAACGGTTAACATCCATAACCCACTAACTGCACTACTCTGTTTTGGGACACCCCCCAAAATAAACTCTTCTAACTACACAATTAACTCCATCTGACTGTCTAAACAGCAGGCTCAACAAATGTGCAACTTTGATCGTAAGCACCAAAGGTATCTTGCTGCTATGCAGTACAAAATAAAAGAAGACTTCCTGGACTAGACATAGTAGCCTACATTTTTTGACAACAATCACAACACAAAACATGTTGATCAGGTGGAAGTCTGACTTCTGGACGTATACAACTAGGCATGTAGACAGGGCCGGATAAATGAACGCGAGGCCCATCAGGGCAAAGTCGTGACCGCGAGGCCCCCGAAACGCTTAGCGCAACTGTGCAATTCGCTCATATCCGATCCAGTCCCGTCGCCACGGGGGACTTTGGTGGGTTAACCCCCTCAAACAAAGCTCCAAGCCCCCCGAAACGAAAATATGAAACACTATAAGTCAGTGGAATTTTTGTCAAATTTGAAGGTAAAGCCCCCCTATTGACGACTTTCTGGCGACGATTCTGGTCCGATCCTTTGCCTGCAGAGCCAGGTTGCGAAACTTGCTGGCGGATTGTTGTACTCTTGGTCTTTATTGCGTAACAATAACCCGGCAATGAATCTTCAAATGTTAACTTCAAGTTACAGCAGTAGGCGTTTTGCCGCATGTGACCAGGGTTCCCACTGAGGGTTTTTTCCACCCAGATATGTTTTTTCAGTCGACCTGTGTGTCTAGGTTTAATTATGAAAAATCGCGTGAAATCTGTGTTTTTTTAAGTGATAAACTCATCAGCAACTTCAATGTGTTTAATAATATAAAGATCACTTTACATTACAGTGTTTACATGCGCACATCGGGTGAGAAAGTACGCATGTCGAATGAAGCAGAACGTGTTCAATCGGTTTCATATTCTCATATAAGATCATTGTCAAGGTTATATACAGTGATGTGTTTAAGGGAAGGCAAGTGAGTCACTTGCCTCGGGCCTCCCTTTGCAACTGTAATGTGTAAAGTAGCCTACGTTGCTTTCAAAGGGGCCCAACAGCAGTTGCAATGTGTTAATACTTTGCTTTCAAAAGGGTCCAAAATAACTGTAATGTATAAGCACTTTTCTTTCAAAAGGCCCCNCAACTTCACTAATTTCTGGTGCTTCATATTTTAATTTGGGGATCGAAGCTTTCTCTGGGGGGCTAAGTGGTGACGAGACTAAATTTTGGGCCCCCTGTGACAGCGTGGGCCCCACCCAATTGGGGGGTATCGAGTGCGGCTGATACGGCTCTGGGTACCAACCTCGTGACCTCGTAGAGGAAAGTTACCGGTTGCGCACAACAGCATTGTTTTTGGCTAACTCGTAACTATTTCCCGAATTTCTCTCGCAAGTCTTGCTCTAGCTTGAGACATTTTTTCTACTACAGTTTCACCACTGCTCTAAACTCTGCGTAATATCGGTAGCTTAAACTACAGTTTTTATGGTGAATTGAATTGAAATGACAGATAGCTTTTTCAATAAACTTCATGAAGTTTGTACATGGCCTATCAACGAATGCGATGGATTTAAGATGCCACAACTTTGCGCCCATCAAAAAGCACACTTTGCAGAGCGCATCTCCACCATCTTTCTGCATGTACACAATCCAATCGCAAAAGCGAGGGTCCTGCAGCCACTGCGACAAAAATGTTCGTCTATTACGCAGTGCTGGCAGAACGATAATATTTTATGTCCCTTCTCCAACCAACAATCTGTACACCTCTTGCTATAGTTTCACGTGGAACGAAGTCCAGATCATTTGAGACCCCTGACAAATATGTTGGCACCGAACTGTTTGCCTGACCATACTCAGCAGCATTTTTTCCATTCTTAAGTAACTGTTCATAACAAATGTCTCTGCTAATATCTTCTTGTTTCGTATCATGAAAACTGCTCCTACTACTGATCAATGTTATTTAACGTTTTCTCATGAACAACTCGCCCAGCTTTCGCTTCTTAGCCATCATAAAATTCCACTGTTGGTTGGCATTGAGTCTCGTATATAAAAGTTCATGTTCCTGATGTGATCTTGCACCATGGCGTGCTTGTCTCAAATGGATGAAATTTTTAAGACTTTGCCAGACGTTTTCCGAAAAATTTTTGCCCAAACTTTTACAGTGAGCCAAGTAATTTGAAACTGCTACTCACTCGTGCTCTACCACTTGAAAAGAAACCAACACTTTTTCAAGAATTGAGGTGTACAACAGTCGTTTTAGAACTTGTTGTTCCAGACCCAGTGATATCGGCAAATACTGTTATGGGCAAATAGACAAATCTCTCTTACCGCAGTGCACAGTGCTGCCTCGAAATGTACACCAATATGTACTAATACAGTATTTCTCCATTCAGGTGTTGAAGACTACCGACCTCAGCCAGTGGACGTTAAAACCCGGCCAGCAAGCGCCAGTCGCATGAGTGTAACATTTGCAGCTGAACCTTTGATACTTCCCGATCGTCCTTCCGGAGAATTCTTTTCTCATTACTCCTCTCGTAGCCAGTCAAGGTACGTTCTGATGTTTTTGTTTGTTTCGTTTGGTTTGCGTATATAGTAGAAGTTCTGTATTTTTCGAAACGATAGCCATCCACAAGTGCTAATATCGTGGCAAACGCACTTTCTTTCCGTAATGGTTTCAACAACATCCGTGGCGACAGCGACTGGCGCATAATACAAAATTGGACATGTTTTTATGTAAGTGTGGGTACTGGCCCCGTCCGTAGCCTGGTGTTTAGTGCGTCATCACTTTTTCTGCCAAGGCGTCGTTGTGTATGTGGTCTGATACACAACGAAAGAAAAAGAGTGATGAACGCAAAACCTTTAACAAGACGGTAGATGCGAAGAGCACACCTCACTCCATGGATTTTAATTGCTTTTACTGCATCATCTCGCCACGCTTGCTAAGGAAAGCTTATGCCACAGATGTACTTTAGCACGAGCTCTTATCATCAGCGCAAGCAATCCTTTAAACTTGACCAATCTTTTGGCATTGCTCGAAGATAACTGGCTCTTAGTAGTAACACGCGGAAGAGCCGTGAGTGTTTTATCACGCCCTTACCCGTATCAATAGGGATGATCAACATCTTTTGAATGCAGTTTAAAAGTTGACAGTTCAACCAAATTTTCCTGCTTTAATAAACAAGCAGAGGGACACCACTACGCAAGGTAGGCCATAAGATAAGCTTTTATCAAGCGCACTGAGAAAGCGTTCAGCACAAAACGAAATGATCAACTACGCAAAACAATGAATGTCGGTCGATGTAAACAGAGATGCTAAGCTCATTAAACCACGCGAGAAAATACCTTGAGAATTATGAAGTCGTATGAAAACAGACATCAGTTACGCAGACATGAAAGCTTCTAAACGGGTTCAGCAAAAAAAACTTGATCAAAACCGTTTTCCACAATGCAGCAGTGTGAGTGGCGGTAAATCATTAAAACTTAACTTCAGCTTTGCCAACAAAGACACGTATTTCCTTGTTTGTTTTGGGATAGGTCTGCGTGGGCAAACAGCAGGAGCTGAGTGTTAGTCTTTGCGCTTTGCACGCTGACTGAAACATGCGCGCATGGAAAGGAGAGGAATAAGGAAATGAAAACTTGGTCTGGCTACCGTGTGGGCATTGCGATCGTATAGTTAGCCAGAATCCGTATATTCGCTAATGATATCTATTACTTTGCGAAAGACTGTAAAATATTTAATGATATTGCTTTCGATGATATTTTTTTCAATGGTGGTGTGAAATTTGTTGGCGTAGCAACAAAGTTTGTTGCAGTTCAAGGATTTTTACCGGGACCTGAAATTCTTGTTCAGCAGATAAATTCTTGAACCAAGGTAACGATATGCGTGATTGTGAACGATCTTTCGACTGTTTCGGATGAAGAGGCAACGATGCTATTCTGTTGATCTACGGTTTGCGACCGTCAACATTGATTTTACTTCTGTTTTTTTTACTCTCAGACTAACAAGCGTTTTCGATGAAAGTCAGCTTAACCAAGGTCGCTTTGTTTCGCTCTTGGAAAATTTTGTTACTGACGAGACTGGCCACCAAGTGGTTGAACAGCTGGTCAATTTTATACATGCTGGTTATGTGGAGACGGAGGAAGAAAAGATGTCGCGCCTTGCTCGGGTATGCCACTTTCGACAATTGCAGCGATTTATTTTAGTTGCTAGTCTGATCAATCGCATTACATTCAAAATGACCTGCCGTGCATTTTCAAACTCTCAGCAAAATTCGTGTGTTACAATCATCAGCTTGCGGCTGGTGGAACAGAGTCCCACATAACCTTGCACAGTTGGTTGCCGGGTTACGATCACCCCGCGACAATTTTTCTTTTTTGTGATGGCGTTTTCACGAATGTAATTAGCCGCTAAATTTATTGCGCGCCCATTTCTGGATGCTCCTCTCAACACCCGCCGTAAAACTGCAGCCTGGGCTGGTGCAGGTGGCAATGCTTGTGTAGTTTGAAGTCGCCTTTCGATTTTATGCGGTTTGTCGCTTTCAACACACGTACAGAAAATGTTTTATGGCTTTTTGAAGGAGTCTGCTGAGGTGCTAATACGTGGGATGAAAATAACGCTAACGTGACGTAGCACCAAGACTGGCCTTTGCACGACCAGAGATTAACCTTGTTCAATTCAAGTGGTCAAAAACAACTTACTAAATGCGTATATTTCGAGCGAAAGCTTCTGTAATGCTTTACACAATCATTATTATGGATGTGATAAAGTGTTAGACCACAACGTCTGCTAAAGTAAAACAGGTCAGGTTTGTGTTGCATTCACAATATCTTTGATAAATTCATGGACCTGTAATCTACTTTGTAGTTCAGGCAACAATCGCTTGATCGAAATATCTTCCGTACCCACGCGTTTTAACGCCGCCAGAGCACCGGCTCGCACTTCATCGCGGCAGATCAATCGCGTCTGTGAGAACATTCCTATTTGAGACCCCAGTTGCAACAGAGTTGGATCTAACTTTTGAAGTCCGGGCCGCAATTCCACAATTTTTTTGAAATTCTAGTCCAATTCGATTCGTTGAAGTCTTATGACTGCGTCAGGGACAAACGACGATGATTGTTTTTATTATATCTGCCATGCACAGGCGCGCAAAGAAGCGTTGTCAGCGAAGCACCGACAAATGATCGATCGGCTTTTCAACATATGGGATAACGACGGGCAAGGATACGTTGACAACGAAGAAGCAGAAGACGTTTTGTCAAAGTTCGTAAAAATCTCATCTTCGTTGCTAAAACTTGGCGCTGTTTTCACGATAAAAGGCTTTCTTCACTCTTCTCTCTGTATGTCGTCATTTTATCTGACGTTGTTTCGGTTTTTGTCGATGAATTCGAAACAAACTGCGTCGCTGTCCTGGTTCAAGATATGTGACCCTGGGAAGCGAACGTTTCATACACGTGTTTTCAAATGCTTTTTTGAACGTGATGGGATTGCAGGCAGCTGATGGCGCCGCATATTTGCTTAACTTTAAAACTTTTGATGTCGTGTTCAATCATCTGGCATGCGATGGAAACTGGTTTGACAAATTGAAAGAAAAAGCATTGAGTAGATCGCAATGATGCTATTCCTGCCGTCTTTTCCGCAGGTACAAAGGTGGAATGGAGGCTTCGGCGCTGAAACGTGGACGACACGCTGTCCGGCAAATGCGCAAGGCCTCGCCTTACCACGACCGTCGGCGGTTGAATAAGAAAGAATTTCACGTGTACATCAACACTGTGTGTTCGGAAATGACGGGTGGTGAAGAGGTGCGTCTTTCTTTTTCTTGCTTTAGTTTATGTTCACTCGTTTTGATAAGCGTGAAAATTAAAAAAATGCACAAATTTATGTCTTATTTTGAAGTCGACCCTATGTTTTATGTTCAAATTGAAATACTAGTTGCGTTTCGATGTCGGCTTATGTAACAGAAGTAAACTTTTTTCATTCATTGTTTCAAATTATTAATCACTGCTTGTTCCAGGTGTTCGACGGTGTGATTGAATTTCTTATTAGCACGGTTGAACGAACATACACTGAACGCGTGCGCGGTGAAGCGCGTCGAAAGTGGTTGGCGCAAATTCAAACCGCTGCGGAAACTGGAGGAGCTTCTATGGATTCTGTGTACCGAGCTGTCTTTCAAACACTTTACAAGGTTATTTTTTCTGATGTTTTTTTGCAGCACTTCTCTATCATCTTTGACATGATCGAAGATTTTGGTGCTTTTTAAAAGGTTGTTAGCGTTAGCGTTTTAAAAGGTTGTATAAAAAGAATTTTTTAGCATTGCCACTTTGCATTGGGCAACTCTTCCTGCTACTTATTAACTCGTGAAATATTTGACTACAAACAAGAAATAACTTTTTTAAGTATTTCGCAAGTTGGATGAAAATCTTGAAACGTTAAGAACTGACATTTTTTACATTTCAGTTAATGTCATTCTGTTTCCCACTTATTCTTTGCAGGACGCTGAGGCTCATGGCGCTCAGAAAAAAATAAGTTCGTACGTGGCTTTGCTTGAACACAACTCACTGCATCCACAACGCGGTGCTATACTTCTGCGCTACGTGGCGTGCACTGCAGACAATGCACCTTACATGCTGGGAAAGGCGTTTTACGAAGACATGAAAGGCATAAGGTTGGTTTTACGCGAAATGACACGCGTGTTCATTGGCACGATAGTATGTGAATCGCTAAAAGTCTGTTCCCAGCCATTTTTTTCGAGGCGTATAGTTTCCTAGCATGTTATAGTCAAAGGAAGGTCCAGAGAGACCACAAATGAATGTGTTGAGTTCGTTCGTAGTCTGTCAAGCACGCTCGTGTCTCTCAGTTTTGTCGCTAACATGTTTTACATTGTTCGTTGTTGTCGTCGTTAACCGTATTTTATGAAACACTCAAATTTATAAAAGACGGAACATTCGTCATGCTGCCTTCCAATTATTCAAGGGCCACTCACTTCATTTGCGATGCGTGTGTAAAGAACGATGGAGAAAATAATGCAAGGAACTGTCCGCAGAGATTACTTTTCTGAGGAACGTCAGCAACACTGTTGTTAGACGTGCTGGAAGGTTTTCCCCATATCAACAGAACAACAAAGGCGATGCTTGCCTTAAACTCTATGCATTGCCACAGATTATGCAGTAAAACAACCTTTGTCTTGATACGTTACGACAGTTTTTATGCCGTGCGACGAGGCAAGCTGGTGCATGTCCCTCGAGTGCAAAGCCACGGCCGCATCTTCTTTTGGAACACTGATCGCGAGGAAGGGCTCAGGGAGGGTTCGCTCGTTCTGGTGCCCGTGCGGGACAACCGGCGCCGAACATTTGGCCTCGTCGGCATCGACAACGTGGACAGCGCGCCCGGTGCAGATCGTAGCATCTTCTCTTCTCACGAGATAAGTTTTTATCAGGTAATCACAAAGCTGACGTGGAAGTAATACGAAAAAATAAAACTGTGGCGACGCTTCAATTTCCTGGCGTGAACAAGATTTTTTATCAGAAACGAGGTTTTTTATTAATCGCTTACAGGGCATCGCAAAATCCTTCTCCTCAGCTTTCCATCACGTGGATTTGCGCAGAAAGCTTCTGCGCATCATTGACGCCGCCATGTCGTGGATTCACAGTCGGGCCCAAAAAGTTGAGTCGATCGTTATTTACTTCGTTGAACCCGACCCGAAAGGTCACGTTAATCACGTGCTGAGGAAGATGATGACGGCAGACAACAACAAAGGTTGGTTCGGATGTGATTTGCTTTGCACTTGACGAGGAAGTTGTGGGACGACGATGACTGCGCGAGATCGATTTGAAAACTTTTGCCAAGACGCACAACGTTGTACTTGCATGTCGCCAGGTGTCACCATACTTCACCCTCGTCCGACAAGACTGTACAGGAAAGATAATCTTTTCCGTGATTATTTGTTCAAATGCGTGGAAAACTCAGAAACAGCGTTTGCTGATGCGTACGGTGCGCGGCATACGGCATATCCGCTGCGTGATGACGATGGGAGGTGTCAGGTGAGTGACTGCGCCACTGAATGATTGGTGAAGGGCAAAAAAGAAACAAAGAAGAAATTACTTCTTGCCCACCAAACCTATTTTATAAAATTCTTTTGACAACACAAAGACAGATGCCTCGAATGCCAGACCATCACTCTGCCAATGTTGAAAAAGATGCTCTGAACACTCCGCTTATTACGAAATAGTTGTACTGTTTCATTTTTTGCCATATCTGAGACGCAGCAGAAGCTTTTTTCGAGTTTTTGTTTGTTCCAGAAAAAAAACTCCTTAGAAATTTCTTCTGTAACTTTATTTGAAAGTGCGTCGTCGATATCAGCATCGGTGCTCTGCGTGGCTTGCCGCGCCACGAAAACAAGGAAGTCCAAAGAATGTTGAAGCTGCTGCAAGCTGCGAATCGAGAGGTGATGAGAGAGGCGATTAGCGGAGAGAAGACCGTCATCTTAGGTAAAAAGCAACGTCGTGCAAATGATTTCGCTGCTGTCCACATGTTGCACTGAGCACTTTTTCTTTACACTGTACTAGTTGTGTTTACCTTGTGGGCATAACCTTCCCCCTACTTTTCGTTATGTCGGTTTCGTATTTCAAGCCAAGCGTCTTCTCAGCAAGCTTATCAGAAGTTAAAGTTTGTTGCTGAAACAACAAGTATGTTTGCAGAGGCTGAGGAGCGCGGGACGGACGAAACTCGCGTGGAAATCATGTTTGACCGTTTGATGTTGACTGATCTGCGTGAAAACGTGAGCAAGCTTGACACCAACGTCTTCGCGGAGCTGAAAAATTACAAGGTCGACCGTTTAAATTTTGCTTTATTCAAATTATAAAGCTAGTATTAGATATCAGAGAAAAATTTGGTGGTGGCATTAGTAATAATTATAAAAGTATGACCTGTAGCTGGAAGTTTACAGTTAAAAAAAGCATAGAAGGAAACACTTTGATAAAGGTAGCACGTCCTTTACTGCACTAAGCCAAGTTGAGGATCAATAATGCTGTATTTCTGAGAAATTAAGTTTTTTCTGTTTTGAGATAGGAATTTCCTCTCTGCGCGCATTTGGTAATCAACCAATGGACACATAGTAAACTGTATTGTCCTATTCTTAAAAAAAAACGAAAAACTCTCTTAGACTGCAGAAAATAAGAGGAAGGAGTTAACTCCAAAAAGCAGCGGACGTTTTTTCCGCTGCATCAGTCCGTTAATCTATAAATGTACGTTTTTACGATTATAACTGTCGCCCAAATGTTTGTTTGCAACTAATCATTACCTAAGTTCGCAACTTTCTTTTGCAGGATCCACCTGCTATGATCCACAACATCTTGAGAGCAGTTCTTTTGTTGTTCCATCGGGATCCAGAAGAGCAAAAGGAATTCGAAGACTGGGTCAATTGCAAACAGGTTCGGTGCAAGTGTGGCGGCGATACTACCTGAGTTTTTACTTATACAATGCAGCGTTTTCTACCAACGCTTGACTGGCATTCGAAAAATATTCATTTAATGTTATTACAATTCGCAGGCTGTGTCTCTTATTTTACCTCTAGTCTCTGTTGCTTTTTTTCAATTATCGGATACCTACTGTTGCGTTAGCAAGGAGTTCCGGTGCTATTGCTTAATCATTTAATCTCACTATGCTATGAACCTGGCTAATTACGGCATTGTTACAGATGGTCACGAACCGCCTGAGGCAACAAATCCTTGCCTACGATCCAACTTCGGAACAAGGAAACGGTGAGAGCGAAGAAGAAACTGAGTCTATAGTGAAATCCGTTGGAGGTTTGTTGAAGGTAGGAATGGTTTTAAAGATTTTTTTCACACGATTGAAACTTTCCTGTCAGTTTAAAGAGATTTTCCTCCCTGAGGTCACATTTGCTGCAGACATTTTCCAATGAGATGTTTCTGTGAAAAAACAGTCTTTTTGTGCTCAGGGCATTGCTCACGGAGCTGTTGCGAGACATGGATCTAAACCGGCGCAACAGCTTTACAACTGGGCTTTTGTGTGTTTGTCGCTCATCGAACACGCGCGAAAAATGCGCCAAAACGAAGGTCAACCCGCAGTTACACCGGTGACGTCAGCTAGCACCAATGCGACCACCATCAGTGGTGGTGATGGTGGACGAACAGAAAGCTCGTATGAAAGCTAAGTGATCAACTGACTTTCAATATCATGTCACTGAACCGACGAGTATTGCAGACACTGTTACTCTTTTTTCTATTCTCCACTGTGTATTATCAGTGTACAGTTACGAATCATCGTTTTTTTCCCGAACCTCATTTTCTATCGTTTTGAAGTCCGCTTAACATCAATCCATGGCTTGAGGGGTGAATGTAAGTAGCATCTGCTTCAAGCACAGGCTGCGACCTGCCAGTGAGTTTGATCTGCTCGAAAGTTCCGTGACGTTGCGAACCGCTTTGTTGTACCCTCTACCCAGAGCTTCCTGGAGTTTGTTAGTCTGGGTCTGTCTTTTTCTTAATGTGGGTTCGAGTCAAGACATGAAAATTTGCTCAGCGGTTTTGTAAAACCGCGTTTTCTCTCAGTTCTCATGTTCGGTACTTCCCGCATTGTTGTTTGCTCAGATTTCCAGACCTCATCTTATGTTTTCCGGAATCTCCTATGACTGTTAGTGCATTTTTTCCGTTCAGCAATATATTTTCAGAAAAATGTTTTTACGAAGCCTTGGTGATACCTTGCGTTTTTGTAAGTAAAGAATTTATTTTCCGCGGGCTTGTTCGGACCCAAAAATGCTTTATTGGTTACTACTGAAAGACTTCAACTGATTAGAAGCATTGCATGATTCAGCGGTAGTTTGGTGAGACACAAAGTACGGAAGATGTCTGCTCAGTCGGCGATTTATATACTCGGTAAATAACATACAGTAGTGCCTGCTTTTTTGCTGTAGAAGGATATTATTTATAAGGAATGTACCGAGTTCATTTATTGTTGCGATCGCAAATTATTCTCTGTATTCTAAGTTTTTTGCGCTGTTCATGCCTCGGCCGATACGTTGTATAACTTCACCAACTGCTGTTAGCCAATAGTTGGTATAAAACGAGGAAGCAGTTTGATCGTGCGTTCGATACGCCAAGTTCTCGTGTGTGTATAAAATATTTTCCTTGTTGAACATACACTTGCAAATCGTGTTTTTATGTTTTACACTGTGGCTTGTATTGTCGTTTGCGACCACCGCTGAGTTACCTACTCATCATAAGAGCGTTATATGCTGTAGTGAAGTACGTCCGCTTAATCATCTACATTCTTTATCAAATAGATGCGTTGATTTTCGAACAATGTTCATAAAATTTGAAAAGTTTGTGGTCATGTTGTTTTCGTGAGGTGCGCAGGACCTCAAATAATATCTTTGCAAAAAGTGAGGGGCGTAGGAAACCACCTGGAAGCAGAGCGGGGCACCAGCCAGAAAAAAGTTTGGGAACTCTAACTTACATAGTTTAACGCTATGAGTTTCCGAAAGGTAAGCTACCGGTTATTATCTTTAGTTGCACATATGAATTCATTCATTTTCACACCCGCCTTTCCAGTTGGGAGAGTCGTGGGGCAGCAGCCCTAAGAGGACTCGAAATACCACGATTTTCAGCAACCTCTGGTCGCTCCACTGGCTCCACACCAAGACGCGACCAAGTAAGGTCGGAGATGTAATCACGCTACTTGGTCCTTTGTCAACCTCTGGGCCGATTTCCCGTGGGTGCAGCCGGCAGGACTTACCTTTGTTTTACCAATCCGCTTGTTCCTGCTTTTGTCACTCAGGAATTATACCCCAAGGTACTTGAACTTCCTGACATGCTGCTGTATAACCGACCTGGATTTGGAGAGACAACACCTCGGTCTTTTTAGATACAAATTGCATTCCAACTTGGTCGCAGACAGCTGAGAATCGATCAGGTGCGTGAAGAAGGTCCCGATCAGAGGCTGAAAGCAGCACCAAATCGTCCGCAAAAACAATCGGTTGATCCTGCAGTTTCCAACAGTGACACTCACGTTGTCTCGACTGTTATTGTCTGTGCGATTCTTTTACACCAGGGGTCTCCAAACATTTTTGTCCGAGGGCCACATTAGCTATTACAGAACATATCGAGGGCCGGGCATCTTACGTAACGTGATTGTTTTGGGACATGTTACAATCTGCCAAATCAACAAAATTTTGGTAATTTTTTTTCATCATTTGACAAAATGGCTTCGCGGGCCGGATGAAATGGCATCGCAGGCAGCATTTGGCCCACGGGCCGTAGTTTGGACACCCCTGTTTTACACTATAAGAGGAGTGGTGAAAACACACACCCCTGTTCGAAGTTCAACCTAGTAATGCACAAAATCGCACATCTTTGGTCCCGGAAACCGAGAGGCTCCACACCAATTGGTGGGTTTAGGGGCTCTGTGTTCCCCTTCTAGGAGTGGTTGGAAGTGCGCTTTACTACGTTGCTTTTCCGAGCGACTGCTGCTCAAAAATCTGAACAAACACGAAAGATAAGATGAATGAAAATATTTTATTTTTTGTTGGCAACAACCGGTCCGCTTTGGCAAATGTCGAACCTACGCTTTGGTTATCAGAATTTCATGGTTGCAGGCTGGTTAAGTTTACATGGCAATTGCTTCTCCAGACGTTGTTCGTACTGTGAGAACGCAATCTTGCGATTGAGATTGGAAGTTGGGTCGTTCGTTGATTTTTGAGAAGTACTTTCTGCGGAACTTGGATATTTGTTGATGTTAATGAGCAGGTTTTGGTCCAAATTCACAGTAGCATACCACGTTTTCACTATTGTGTCTTGTCCTGTCAATTCAGGTTTAAGCCAGGCGCACAACGCTTGTCCTATACTGTAAAGAGAAGCTGGGTATGAAGCAGTTCCTTGAGTACTCCTTGAGTAAAGTAACAGGACTTGCAAAACAATCTCATCAAGCTTCCTTGTTGTGAACGGTATTTAGGAAAGGTTTTACTATTTTTACTCAATAAAATTAAAGAGATAGGAGAAAAGTTTGAGGGATATCTTTAAACCCCGTGGTTTTCCAAGAGGGTTGTGAGTTGTCACGGGTGCCTGTGTTGCAGACCCCGGGCCAAGGGCCTGAACATTTAAATGGGAAAAACTGTTCTTTTCAAACTTCGATCGTTTTCCTGTTTGTCGTCAACATTTTTAACTTCACTCAAGTCTGAATGAAGTAGTCCCAATTTGCTCAAATTTCATTAAGGTTGGAAGCTCTACTTGTTTCTTGAGCATCAGTATCAACCTGTGTCTTCTCTCTATTAACTGCGGCGATTCTTGTCTACCCATATCTTCAATTCAAGTACTGCCTGTGCACAAGTAACAAAAATCAGAACGCATTGATGATATTTAATGGAAATCGATTTCGCCATACGTAGACCTGCTATACGTCCCGGTTTAAACGTCTGTCCCGGTGTCCCGTCCCGGATAGCAAAATGTCCCGGAATATCACTTCAGTGAAATTTTCAAAATGAACTCAAGCCTGATGACGCATTGTTATGAAATTATTCCGTTCAATGGCCATTTGTAAAATTGGGGGCTTGTTCTTGCGTCATTTTTCCATTCTCTTCAATGGAACCACAGCAACTCCTGCAGTTAGAAGTCATTTTGTATGCTTTGAGAAGGCAGGATAAGTTTCAGTTAGTTTTGAGTCATTTTATCCTGAAAGTAAGTTAGACCTTGACTTAATGCAGAGTAATGTTTAATCTACGTACAATCCTTTGTATGTATTCTCAGACAATCTTAAAACAAATAAATAAAGTATAAAATTTGCCAAGTTCAGGCCTTCGTCCGCTCGACGGGTTATTTCATTCATGGTTTTGAATATGTCCCGGTTCAAGCCTAAAAAATTACGGTAAGTCTAGCCATACGGCATCTTCAGTCCAAGAAAATTAAAAGGTACAGTAAAAACAGGTGGAAGTACGCAAAGCAGTGATTATTACGAAACAAAGAAATGGTTGCGTGAAAAACATTGAGCTAGCCTTGACAGTACCGTAAGTAAGCATTTAGAGTAACCACAAACAAGTAGTAAAAGACACTAAGTGTGNTAAGATAAGACCAACCTGNAACAATGAGTTAAAACACAAAGCGAAGGAATGAGCAATAAATGNGAGAAGAAAAACATTTTGAACAGATCAGAGAGTTTAATGATAAACTTCATAAACTGAAAATTGTCAATGATTGTATGCTTTTACATACCACTGGTATAAAATTATACGAAAAATTAAACCGTAAAGTACCCGGAACTATTGCAAAATTTTTTCGTTGTAATACTCCAGCTTATGCTTGCCCTCTTTTCAAAACACATAAACTATCTGTCGAAGAATTGCTACATGCTGAAGTTGCTGATATACCTGTGCGTTTATTGCAATCCGCAGGCAATATC
>JGI24158J21664_10002231_pt1 | contig 23242 bp, 23 predicted proteins | sample Ectturendosymbi3_FD_21664 | JGI IMG/M metagenome (IMG submission 21664) | reverse complement strand
GGAGTGATTGTTTTTGCATAGTGTGTCATGTTTAGGTCTAGATTTCATGTGATGGGTGCTCTAAATTTTTTTATCGATGTTGTCTGTTTGGTTTAATTGTTAAAGTTTGAATTTGAAAACTTTGATTTTTTTTATATGTTTGTGTGTGTTGAATAAAAAACTAAAATCACAAGCTGAAAAGGTCCTGAGAAGATGTTTCCTGAGAAGTTTTGATTTTGTTCAGATTCCGTCCTTCCAAATCATCTGAAAAGTGCAAGATGACAAACCACTTCGTTTCAAAATACGACCAGATTCACGAAACCCTTGCAGATCAGACGAAGCTGCAAAAACAGGCCAGTATAAAAGATCCATCTGATTCAAAGTTGCTACCAATTACTGTGAAGATTGCTCAAGAAGGAAGTTTCATATGCCCACTTCAACCAGTTCATCTTGGTATGTTTCTCTGCACGTTCAATAAGTCTTCATTTAAAAATAACAATGGCAAATGCAAGTCTCAAAGGAAGAACAGAAGAAAGCATGCACGCAAGATTTTCTTCATCACATTAGAAAATTGTTCTGACCGCCTAGTTTTACTGTCACTATGTAATGAAACCAGAGATGAGCAGATGAAATAACCATAGCTTAAAGATTTGATGTAGTACAAAAATTCAATTGAAATTAACACATGATTACGATTTTTAATTTATATCAGATAAAACTGATAAAATATCTAGCTAGTCATACATGTGTTATCTTGCAGATTTTGTTGTCAAACCAATTAATCTGTTTTCTGTTCCCCGTGAAATGCAAACACTTGACTCGTAGCAGTAAAGTATGGAGAAGTAGAAATTGGATTGTGTTTTTTTGGTATTGTTTGCTTTACAAGCTAGGCGTTATCAACCATCTTTTGCGGTGCTTATTGACATACTATTCCATTTTACTTGTATTGCTGTAATGTGCATTATTGGTTTTAGCTGATTTCCTTCTTGCCCAGGTGAATGTCTGACCGTCGTCTCATTATCTGATCAAATAAAAATTTTCTGTTTGTGGGTTGCAGTTGGCGAAAGTGAAGTTCGGATGGATCTGGAATCTATCGATGAAGATATTGAAAAAGTCAGTGCTGCGCTGAAACAGCGTTTGGCGTCGGTTAAATATTACCCGAACGAAGCAAAACCACTGACTGAATCCGGTCCGAACCGTGACAATGATGTTACGCTGGAGAAGCTGCTCCGTTTAAGCAAGGCAGAGGTAGCGTCGCTTTTAGCAAGATATGAAGAAAGTTTATGTTGCCTTGTATATATTTTATTTGTATATTTTCCGCAAGATTTAAAGGAAGTAGATATTGTCGTATTTTTTCCCGCAAGATATAGAGCAACTACGTATTGCGTTTTTTTCCGTCAACGTACCTGCTGTCTTGCTAGTTGTTGCTGAGAGTTTTACCTTTAATCGCTGATTTTGTATTTTCGATGGGTTTTTCGCAGCAACTTGTTTTCCTTAGTGAAACAGCAGAATTGACTTTAAGCGAAACGACGCTGCCCAGAAACGTTCATGTTTTTAATTAATTTCCTAGTTTCGTAAACCGGAAAACGTGTTTAATTCACAACGAACCGACCGTCGGTTTCCGATGAAGACCGTTATGCTTGGAGGCTATGCCGCTGACACTTCGCTACAGAAACAACTTGCTTAACAAAACAAGACACATTCAGGCGACTGGGGCTAATAAAGTTGTGCCTTTCGCTGACTGGCTCTGCCCAATCTTTTCCGATTAGCGTTGTGCATGACAATTTTCCAGTGTAGTAGAATGTGGCAACATCTGAAACCTGGGTGTTTTTTTCGTTGAGACATTTCGGTCATTTGGCCGTGATGGTAACGAAACTCGTTGTAACAGTATTCGCTAGCCTGCGTTTTCAGACATTATGACCGAATTGGCGCAAGTTTGTTCGGTCATTTTTTTTTAAATTCGGTCGACGACCGATATAAATAAACCCAGTTCAAACATGTTCCCCGTATTTGTGTTCACACTATTGTTCTGTTGAAAAAAAAAACGTTGTAACAGGTGCCCTGGTGGACTTGCAAGTTCATCGCATTTGTGTGTGTTTTGTTTTAAACCAGGACGACACGCACGAGCAACCGCCTGTCGACCTTCCGCTCACGCTGAGCAAGCCACCGCAAGGTGTGGTCCCCCCACCTCACTGCGTCCCCCACCGCAGGACGGCCATCATCATCCCTTACCGCGACCGCCTCGAACACTTGAAGATCTTTCTACGCCACATGCACAAGCATCTGAAGCATCAGGAAATCGAGTACGGGATATATGTTATCAACCTGGTATGTCAATAGCGGAGATAACGGCGATATGTTTTTTGGAGGTGCAACTGATAAGCTTTCAGATTCTCAGTTTCTGTCTGCGCAAAACCCTTGCAAGTTTGTTTTTTTCGCCGAGACATTTCGGTCATTTGTCTCATACTAATGTGAAGCTTGCTCTAACAGTATTCTCACATATCTGTATTTTCGGATATTATGACCGAATTGACTTAATTATTTTCGGTCATTTAAAAAAAAAATTCGTTCCATGACTGAAAGATGAACCAGAAAAATACCTTGCTTGCTAGTGCTTTTCATTATGTGTAACTCTCTTCTGAACTAAATATTGCAATAACTGTTGAAAGCTCAATATCGTAGAACCAACTACAACAGAATGATAACAGCTTCAGCGCCAGGTAATAACGAAAGTCCTGAACGAGTTGTTTGATTTCACGCACTCGCTTTCATTTTGTTGTCGATTATGCGGCCAGAAATTAATTTCTACGCAAAGTGAAATTTCATGAAAACAGCTCAAGATTTTTCGTGCCTGCCTGTCGAGCATAAGGAAGAACCGCAGTTAACCCACGCGATGTCTTCACGGTTTTGCCTACGACACAGTTTTACGACGGCCGGTACGTTGATTGAAATGCTTTGTCACATCCACTGGCCTTCGATTTTCAACCCTTGAGTGTTAGTGCTTTTTAACCTGGACTGTTGGTAATTTTTAACCTTTGCCCAACAATTTGCTACCCTCCTGAACGCGTTTGATGAACAGCACCTTGTAGTGTAAGTTTTAGTAGTGGTTTATTGGGGATAAGGAATAATACATTTACTTTTCAGAAATATGCAGTCTGCCAGGACAACGAAAAAAAACGATTATTGTGTCAGGTGTTCCTAGAAAAAGTAACAATAAAACATATTTCACTTAATGGAAAGGCTATGTGAAAAAGATAACAATCGACGCAGTGGCAGAAGGGTGTTTGCACTTTGCAGGATGATCCACACAGTTGTGCAGAGCGTGCTGGGGGGGCAACCCGTTTCACTCGTTGGGGTGAAACAGTTCCGCGATGAACTGAGTTGGACAGAGAAAGCATAAATCCAATCAAAATGAAACCCCGTCTTGGGCAAAAATTAAAATACCCCTTTCGCATCCATGTAAATAATGGCTCAAAAGCAGTTTGCATTAGAGATAGGTCGTTGTCAATCTCTGTCTCTAGTATCAGTCGGTCTCTAGTTTGCATTGAATGATCGCAACAAAGCTAGTTGGATATCTGGACGACCATCTGGATGTTTCCTTGAGGGTGTTGTTGCTGGAACTGAAGAGTCGAAGGTGGCTCATCTTCAGCTCCCTGAAACAACATGAACACAAAAGAGCAGCAACACAGAGAACAAAAACAAAGAAAATAAAATGATGTGCACAATTAGACAAACACAGTATTACGGCACAAAGCGCTTTGTGAGTCATGCCAAGTTGTTTTACAGGCAGGAAAAGGCAAGTTTAACCGCGCCAAACTGCTGAACATCGGTTTCCGCGAAGCCATACGCCATTACCACAACTACGATTGCGTCATTTTTCATGACGTCGATCTGCTGCCCGAAAACGACCACAACTTGTACACGTGCGACCGACACCCGAAGCACATGTCGGTCGCGATCGACATATTTCAGTACAAGTGGGTAATTTTTCGAAAGATCCGATTCGAACGCCAAAAAGGAAACAAGACTCCGGTAGTGGTTGTTGTCGCCCTGTAAACGACTTGCTTCGAAAAGAGCTTTTCGTAACGATTTTCGAAGTGAACACGGTGCTCTTTTCGTGGCTGTTGCGCTAAAAATAATCGTGAAGAAGTCGAAGACTTTCGTCGATTCCTGGCTTCACGTTCTACTGCACTCTTCATATCGAAACCTGATCTGACGAATGTTAAACAGACGCGCATCAGCAACATATGCGGCAAAAACAACTTGACCAATAAATTGCGGCCCATTTGAGCGGTTAAGCGCTTCGTTTGAACAGAAACTATGTTTACGAATATTAAGAAATATTAATGATGACCACGTTTTTACTTTGACGACAAAAACGAGAGTTTGATAACTTTCTACGATAAAACTAAGAGTGGTTGCTCAAGCGCTTCGTAACCGTGACCCATTTTCCCACTCAGCTATTTCTTTAAAGATTGCCTTACGACGGGATTTTCGGAGGAGTGACCGCCATGACACTCGCACAGTTCTATCAGGTGAACGGTTACTCGAACATGTACTGGGGGTGGGGGGGAGAAGACGACGACATGTACAAGAGGTGAGAAGGTCACGCGGGAAGTTGGTTTCTTCCAGACCGCTAGCAGTTGTGCTAGCGCATGTATGGACGTTGCTGTGCAAGTTGTTGCATGAGATGTTATATAAGCGTGGAATGTGCATTCCCGCGCAAGCTTTTGGTCCGATTGTCGGAAGTTGCACAACTACGCGTTTCTGCGTTAATTGAAATAATCGCTAACGTGCTGCAGTTGTTTATGCACTATTGCAGTTAAATTTTTTTAAAGTCCAGTGTTCGTTGTTATATTTGCTGTGTGTAACTTGCAGTGATGCGAATCGTTTGCTTTTGGCATTTTCCGCAAATGCAGAGTTAGAATTTTTAAAAGTTGACGACAATTGTCCTAAAATAAAAAAACAAAAATTTTAAGAACGCATAAATTTGGGCGCTTGAATTGCTGCGAGTTCAACCATCCCATTGAAACAGACAAGCTGTTGGTAGCTTCTCAGCTTTACTTTTGCTTCTACCTTTTTCTTTTTTCAGAATCGTCTGGTCATGCATGACGGTCAGTCGCATAGCAACCGACATCGCCAAGTACAAAATGATCTCGCACACGCGCGAAAAGGGTAACGAGGTCATGGCTGAAAGGTCAGTGATTGCTATTTATTTTCCGCCGTTGATTTCTTGTATACATTGCTGCACTTCAGCATTGGACATTCCTGCAGTGCATTGCTAATCCTATCTGCCGTAGTTTCTCTGTCTTGCTTTTATAAAAATCGGTATAGAATATAAATTTTCTGCATAAACAAGATGGCGGCGCTTGTACTCACGAAAAAACGTGGATGTTTTTGCACTATGCAAAGAAATGGCTCTTTGCAAAGGGACGATTTAAAAATATTTAGTTTTGCCGAAACAGACATGCGTATCTATAGCAACACTATCGGAGACCATGGATGTCCACTTTACATATATTTGCGATTGTGCTGTTGTTTTGATAATTCAAAGTCATCATTCAGGTTGATTTTCATGAAACCAAGGCTTCTGTCGTTTGAGAGAATTTATTTTCGAACATATATGACTCGTGATTAAAATGGAATTAATAGTTTTCCTGCGAATGAGATTTGGGCACGAACTTGTGATCAGAGACATCAAACTTTCCAGTAGCCGTGAACGAAACGTGTGAACTACTCAGTTTGCTGCAGTACCTCTCACTACTGTATATCCAGTCTTCCGCAGTCATTCATTCCCCGAAGGAAGCAATTAATCCACTTCTCTGCTGTGGGAAATATCGCTTTCATCATTGATGCGTTGTTCCGCGACGAACACTTCCGCGTTCTTCCTTTTAGCGCTTGGCGCTGGGAAACGCTTTTTTCTGATACGTCACGAAAACGTGTTGACCGCCACCGCGTATTTAGAAAGTTGCTGCGCGCCACGCATTGTATCCGGCTGCCAGAGGCGACTAGAGGTGGCCAGAGGCGGCTAGAGGTGGCCAGAGGCGGCCAGAGCCACTTTTTCAAACTCCTACTCCGCACCTGTCCCAAAATTTTTGAATCCGGGTCCGAAAAATCTTCAAAATTGAGAATCCGATTCCTGTTCCGAGTCCGGCAACATTCGATGCAGACAAAATTGAGCAATGCTTGTACTTAGGATAGGACATAGGGCCACACAAGCTCCTGCTGCTGCCGAAAGTGACCGCGGGTCCGGTTTTTCACTTGTTTTCGTCTCCGGGTCCGAAAGAAAAACATAGAATCGGATCCGGATCCGTAGTCACCTAGAATCGGATCCGGATCCGTAGTCAATCAGCCGGAGTAGATCCGGATCCGTAGCCACCTTTGCCGGCTCCCCCTCATTAGCCTGGTTTGTGAAACAAGGCGAAGGTTTGTTTCCAACGAATTATTGTTGCATAATCTTGCTGATGAACAAGCCTGACTACCTATCACGTGACCTAACATGCCTTTCAGATGACGTAACCAAAGCTGATTTCTCAATCACGTGGACAAACAGGGGTTTCCAATCACGTGACCAAGCCTGTCTTCCTCATCACGACCGAAACAACCCTGGTGCTTGATCGATTTTTTGCTGCTTGTACAAGCCTGTATTTTCTGACAACAAGGTAAACACCTGCAATCCGCGGGTAGTGATGTTTTTTTGTTTTTTTTCAGGTACAACCTTCTGAAAGGTGCGACCAACCGCATGACGTCGGACGGCATGTCGGACTTGGATTACATAGTTTTGAACCGAAGTTTCGATCCTCTGTACAACAACATCACGGTGGTGATTGGCGGACCTAAAGATATTTTGGGGGGTCTCACACTCATGCAGGTAGGAGGACGAATCTATCGCTGTTGCTGTCGCCATTCTTTCTCAACCAATCCACGGTTGAGTGCGTTCTGTGACGGATCGAAACGGTTTTGGCGTCATTTAATTAATGTTGCGTAGTTATCGTTTAGAGGGGATACAATTTCAATGTTGCTGGAATAAGGTACTATACGTAGGCGCTACAACCAAAGACGATGGGGCTGTGGGGGGTGATGCGGTGGGGTTGGGATTGAAAGCAACCCCTGTTGAAGGCAGTGGAAACACGAAAAAAGTTGTAACCATTAAGTCTGTTTCTTTGCAAAATAGTATTCATTTGACACAACTCAAGACTTTACACTTGACTTCTATGAAAAACCCATAAAACCAAAACGATACATTTGTTATTTCAGCAAAAGAACAAGCAAAACAAACTGATGAAAACAAACATGACATGTAGCGTGTACTGGAATAGTAAACAGTCGCAGCACACAACTCGACACATGTTTATAACACCCATGTTTTGAAAAATGCACGATGCAGCATTCCGGCGAGTACCCGATCAGGATTACTTTACTAGACACGAACCATTCACCGAGCGCAAAACGCAAGAACCGTAGAATTAGAGGACAGTACTCTGCAGCAAATGAGGACACATTTGGAAGCTCAAAGCCAATACCAATAGGAATGAGCAACACGACTTGTACGTGAGTGCGACGGGTATTCCCCGCTGGAAAAGTTGCTGTTACGTACTTTGCATGGTAACCGCGCACATGCCGCTTAGAAATCCCTCAGCAGAAACTTTGCTCTCACTGTCAAATCATGTCACGTTTACTGAACACTTACAAACATTAAAGTCGTGTAACTACCTTCATCCATTGTCCGCGCACAGCCACTTCCTCAATCAGCCCATTGAGCGAACGCTCGCATGATTCTGAGGCCAGAGCTATATATTGTAACACAGTCTAATTATCTGGTGTACTTCGGAGCAGTGCTTTTCTGCAGAAGGCATTGAAGTAAAAACTTTAGCAGCGATGGTTGAAAACACCGGAGATTGTTGTTATTTCTTCTTCGCCTCCATCTTGTATAAACCAAAGATTGTAGCCAGTTCGTCAAGTTGTTTCTTGACACAACTCTTTAAAACATTGATCTGAACCGAGTTTTCCTACGCTGCTTACCAAAGCCATACAACAGGTCCCTGTTGATAACTCGTTGAAGCTTTCTATGGTTACATGGATGACCTCACAGTGAGGCTGTCGCATACTGAACACATTTACCGCCGGATGTATAACATGTGGACACAAAGGGAAGTTGCCTCCATTTTCCATGTATCGTGGGTCTTCCCCTGGCCATCCCGTGCCAGTTTGTACGGTAACATCAGAAACAAGTTTGGTGTCGCTGTTGGTTCACTGACATTCTACATCGTTTGTTATTTCTTGAAGTCTTCTGAAGAATGTGCCACTGTTGCGATCGGAAAGCCCGAGCGGCATGCGCGCAAAGCTTCGCACCATGGCAGCAAGCAGCAATAGAGATCATGCGCCGCGATCTCTCTTACTATTGCTTGCTCGCGCTACACATATAATGGTGTTATTCTTCACGCACATCCCGTTCGTGGTGAATCGCACAATCAACGCAATACCACCGGAGAGGTTGCAACACCACAAGGAATACAGAACATACTCAGCAGACATGTCAGCTGCTTGGAGGTGATCCGGTAACTTTTCCAGTAAAACAAGAAGTTTTTTTGACATTAAAATTAAATAAAAAAGTCCACGCAGTGACGTCAACTGTTGCTGCAGAAATCCACGGATCCTTCTTTTGGTGTTATGTTATGATGTTATGTTGAAAATCACGGCCAATGAAAACGATATTAATGACATATTGCAAACGTTTCGATAGCTCTTGTGATCATCATCAGTGCATTGCAAATTGAACTGCAGTGATCTTCCTGCAAGTTCTTATGGATAGTCAGGAGAAAAGCGCTGTAAAAATGAAAAACGCGCAGGGCTGTTTTGGTAGTGACGTAGTGGCGCGAAGCACAGGTAGTCACGTGACTCAGCCGGATACTTGCCGATGGTGATGGCGCGTGACTTCTTTGGTGTCAGGAGAAACGTATGGATCGTCTTTCAACGTTTCGACTGTCTTGCATAGCTCGTTCGCCGACGTTCTCTCAAATATGACGTCAACTGTTTTCACTATGGCTGCCCGTCTTGTTGCGGACAGCTGCTGGGCATGGAGCGTCTTAATTTCCGTCTTAAAAGTTCTTTATCATTCTTTTGCTCCTGCAGTCTTTCAAGTTAACAAATGCATTCCAAGTAAACATCCACGATTACATATAAATCTTGTCGAATGCTCAGCGGTCCTGGCAACAAAGGACATTCCATGCCTGATTCCAACCTTAACAGTTGAGTCGTCGCAATTCGCCGAAACTATACATAACATTCGGGACAACGTAGGCACCAAGCTTTCCTAGAAATTTTGTCGCTCTGAACCCCACTTCAGCGATTTTCTTCAATAGCGAAATCACTTGACAGACATTCAAACATTCACAAACCCCAATAAGGTTTTGAGAAGACTTCACAGCAGTCGTTGCACGTTCTGACACAGAATGGCAGCTGCTCTTTAAGCGTCTGAGGATTCGTCGGCGACCATTGCGTGGGATTCTTTTTCCAGAACACGACCCAGTATATCCATTCGAGCTGTTAATACTAGCATCTGCATTAGTTCTTCCAAAATATACTGTGCAGTCACGAAACTTTTCTCTTGGAGTAGTTTCAGATTTTTGTCATTGATAGCTTTGTCTGGGACTAGGTCAAATTGGCATATATTTGATTCTATACATCAGTATCACCTCTGACAGCAGTACCTTGCCGCAACAATGTCTTCAGCGTTTGAAAATGAGAAATCAGCCCTTGTCTTCGCAGTTGCGTTGCTTTTTAAGTCGGGATAAGCTGATGGAAGCTGCGACAGAGATTTGCCCTCCATCGCAGCGCAGGCAGCTCGGTGGGGGGCACTTTCCTCCTCGTGTTCTTTTAGCCTTTGGCGCCTTTTTTCTTTAGTCATCAAAACCCTCTCCCCATTTGAAGTTAAACGCTCCCTTTTGAATGTGTTTCAGCTGTGCAAGTTGCGCAAAAAACTTTATTTTTTGAACCAGCCTTAACTTTCCAAACGATTCAAAGCATCTTCCGTTCTACCCTTTTTCTTTCGAGAACTCACTGGAGTCCTTGGCCCTAGCTTTCTCAGCTTTATGCAGCACATTCACTGAACTTTTCTTTTTTTGGCCAGCAAATATCTTCCCAAGCTGTGCAGGCCTCACGACCAATATTTTCAAATATAGATGTCATTCAACATAAAGTGTCAAAGCGCGTTCAGCCGAATATAGTGCGGAGGAGGAACGGATTTTTTCAGCAACATTTTAAACAATGAAGCAGAAATCGACAAGAGAAAGTTGTTAATGAAAAATTTTTTTTTAAGTTAATGAAAAATTATTTTTTACAAGCCGTAGGAGAAACGTTTCATGGTCGGTTGTAAAGTGTTGTTGGAAATGCGTATTTTTATTAAGTCTCACTTGTACTGTTTTTCAAATAAAAACATAACGCTCATGAAGAAAAACTTTACATTAGGTTATTGCCTGACCTTTGACCTTACCCAGTGGCCTACTGAGGTTTGATGGCGTCCGGGGGCAAGAAGCATGTTTGGTGCCCCCCATGTTCGAACCTGAGGTCTTTCAGAAGTAAATGTACTGTATTGAAGAAAGTATTTGTGACGTTGTTACAACTTCTCGGCGCCGGTCACAGAGATTCGTCGCCCCCCCATAGTGATTCGATTTTTTTGCGGAAAGAAACCAGCAGCATGGTTGTCATTACAAATATACTTAAAAGATCAAACTCTTGTATTTCCAGCACACTTTCTTCGCCCTCGGATTTCTTTTCGCTCTTTATGTCGTGGTCCTGAAAACGAATGACGTCAAGTCCGAGAAAACATGATGGTCCTGCGTCATTGAAATGTTTGTGTCGAGATGTGGGGGGAGTCCCGGAACTGCTAGAAGAGGCTGTGACGCACGAAATGTCGATCAATGGAGGGGGACTCATTTAAGATGAGTGGAAGCGACCCTGAAGGAACTTCCATGCGTTTCGGCCTGGCCATGGCCGGTTGGGACAAATTTGGCCAAATGTTTGCTACCTCTTACCTCGTATTGTTGGTTGAAAATGTACACTCGTTGTACATGTCATATATGTTACCGTCTGTTGTGTTTTGCTTGCAGCTATTTGCGTTGTTGTGTCGTTCAACGTGTCAGTAGTGGTCGACAATACTATGCCTGTAAGCGGCTGATATGGCCAGTGCGCACTTCATCGTATGATACGTCAGCACTTACACGAACCAGTTTCACTCATGTTATCCGTGAGCACTTTCACGAATCACTTTCGCTCGTATGATCCGTGAGCACTTCATCACGAATCACTTTTCGTGCTCACTGTGCGGAACGAAACTTGTCTTCACTTCCCTCATCTGACGTCATCGAATCTGTGACATGACATTTGGTCATTGAGATAGGAAATGACGTGCTGCTGTCATCCGGTTGGTGACAATGCCGCCCAGAACCACTTTGTGGTTGTTTTTGACAAGAAGTCAAACCGTGCCGGGGCGCGGAACGTTCTACAAAGTGAGCGACTGACCTCCTCGAACCCTCATCACTGTTTGTCATCAACAATCTCCTGGAAACCTGTTCGCACGACATATTGCCACATTTTGTCGAAACTACAGTGCATGTTTTTTTTTATCGAATTACGAACAAAAATGCGTGAATTGTGAACACAGTTTAGAAGAGTAATTTTTTGAAGTAATTGCACGCTGTACAAAAACCGAAGACGAATATATTTGCACAACGAATGAGTTCACAACGAAACCGCAAAGCGCTTCGTTGCTACTTTGCTGCTGAATTTTCTTGTTAATGGACTTGGCGGCTCCAAACATTGCAAACACTTTGTTTTCAGCTTGTGTGTAGGATGACATTGCTAATTGCGTGAACATGAACGAAACGCTTCGTTAGACCCAGAGATGGCATTACAATCTCCAGCAAACTGACTGAACTCTGGGAATCGTGCTGCTTACTGAAATTTTGAGCCGTCAAGTACCTTGCAAGATCCAAGGAATTTTCTGTAATTTTGATCTTGGAAGAAATATATCGATGTTATAGTGAACCGCAATTGCTCATAAACTACGGTCGCCTCTGTCCTTGGTCGGTTGAGTTCATCGAAGTATTGCTTGAGATTATTTTGGATAGAAAGGGGTAAACGGATTAACTCAAGATGACGTTTGCAACTGGCAGTCCGACAGTAAAAAGCAAGAAGTTTCTTTGATTTTAACGCTAACTTTCCTGCATAAGACGAGAAGGTGTCACTATTAGCTTCAATAAGTGAAGCATCCCCGACTTCTCCAAAAAAAGCTGAAATCCGTTGCTCATCACGCCACAAGCTTTAGATAAACAGGGAGAGGAAAAACTCCCGCTTCCCATCCTGGTAGGACGTTGCTGATTTAACTCTTTGTTTGTAGTAGATCAAGACATGCGTTTGAAAAATGAACAACCGTGAAAATAAGCGCCTTCGAAGTAATTTCCGACTTACAGAATTCGCAACTGTGTGCACAGAGAAACATGTAGCAATAACTACCCTGAAAATGTCTTTCACTGAACATCCTCATCAATATTTTTGAAAGCTGTTGGTTTAAAATTTGCCTTTCAAGATTTTTGTTAATCGTTTGCACTCAAATTCAGTCCATTGCCAGAAACTCGCATTTCCGACACAAAAAACGTTCCGGCTACGAGAATACTTTGCTAAAACTTCTCACTGTTGACTGTTTATTTGAATACTGAAATGCGGAGGACCTTTTGTTGACATTCTGTGAATAACAAAAGTTGAGTAGCTTTGTAGTAAATCTGCACACTCCAAGTGCAAGTTGAACCGCGCACTGTTTTTGTTGCTTGTCGATTGGCATATTACTGGACTTTGTAAAATTTGCACCACATCGCATCCAATCAGGGCCGGATTTACCTGATAAGAGACCTTAGGCCAATCAACTTTTGAACCCCCCTCTCCCACTGTTACGAGAGGAAAATGGAAGTGTTTGTCCATTTGCGTAAAGCCGAAAATGACGATATGGGCATTCTCGAAGTAAGCTAAAAATTTTTCTAAGACTCAACTAGAAACTAGAGTGCCCCGCGATCATTGCGTTTGTTGCTGCCTTCGACGCAAAAGCCTTCAGTGACGCGGAATTGTGGAAATCGTGATTGGCTGGCCGGAACAGGGTTTTTAATATGCACAGGCGAACCTACCGGAATAGCTGCGGTTAAATATTTGACCAAGCACATGGCCTTCTTATTTTGTAAGATTGACATATATTTTTTCTCATCCGTGCTCAACTGTAGCATCCAAATACAATTTCTTAAAGCGATGCATATGTGTATAAATTATAGCGTAAACGCATAAGGGAGTGAGGACCACGTTGCGACTAGCTTATCGCGACTGAAAATCACACACACATGCCCTAATCATGAGCAGAAATTGCTGCTCCTTGCAAAATATTTCAATTAAACCCACCCAAATGGTTGCAGCTGCTAGATTCACGGTTAGCGTGTTTGTTACATTTCCAATTGCAAAAAATCGAACGCAACGAAACCGTCGCGCGAAAGGATACGAGACTTAAAACTTCCCTTGTACTGTCATTTTTGAAAAACGTATTAAGCACTAAAAAGCTAAAATCACCAAATCTAGTAAGTCTGAAAAATAGTACAGTAAATACTTGAGGTTTTCTCCTGGCTTTCTTCATAGCAAAATCATATGGGATTTCATCAAAATTTCTTTACGACGTTATTTTCAGTGCACAGAATGATCAGTGTGGACAACCTCTCCTGGCAGGGCCGGCATTAGCAAGTGCAGGGCCGGCGTTAGCAAATGCGGGGCCTGATTGGAAATACTTTTGCGGGGCCCCCCTCAGTGGTGTGTAGAAATTCTTGAGAGGGTGGTGCATCAATGAGAGGGTGGTGCATCAAAGCGTAATGATAGAAATCGAAGATCTTACAAAGGCGAGTCCCGAAAGGGTGACCCCAAGACCTCTCCAGCGGAGACTTCAATGGACAGCGCCGGTAAACCCAATAAACCAAATAATTACAACCCACATTAATATCTCCTCTCTGGCCAGGCACTTCCCTGATCAGCAGGGAGGTGCGAGTGAAGGACCTGCAGAGAGGATAATTATTGAATGCTGTGCTAGTGGATATCCAGAGTTGAAAAGTTTGCACTAGTAGCAAAAGATGCTACTAATAGCAAAATATTTTCCAGGGCAGGAATATTAGCCATGGATGACCTACTGCTTCACCATTTGATGATATTCTTTTGCAGTGAAACTTGGAAGAAAGTGTCCCATCACTCTCGTATCTAGGGAAAACTTTTATTATGATTGCAGGCGGTCCTGTTTGGGCTAAATAGTCCATGCAGGGTAGTCTCTAACATTCCGATACCAGGCTAAGTAGCGGGATCATTTGTGGATAAAAATTTTGAATTTTCTTGCTCGCATGCTTCACCAGATGCACATTCGACGAGGTTCCTTCCTTCTTTGTCAGAATCAGGGGCGTAATGAGAGGGGGCAAGGGGGGCGCGATTCCCTGGGCGCCGAATTACTTGCCGCGTTGATTTTATCCCTGTACACATCCAGCGGCGTAATAAGTGAGGACAAGAAGGGCACAATTTCCCTGGCGCCGAATCACTATGGGGGCGCCGAAAAGTCCCAACAATGTCACAAGTACTTTCTTCAATACAGTACATTTGCTTACTAAAGACCTCAAATTGGAACATGAGGGTACCAAACTTGCTTCTTGCCCGGAACGCAATCTAACCTTGTTACGCCCCTGGTCAGAATCAACACTTTCGAAACGACTTGTATCACTTCCTGTACGTAAACGTCCACTGTGACTATCTGGCGTAACATGACTACGCTGTGTGCCTACTTGTTGCCATCTTCAACGTGGTATGGCGTTTAGCGCATACACTCAGTGGTAAAAATAATTGTCCAACGGACCTTTCCTTTTTCTGCTTCGGTCTGTTTTTGCCTTAGCTTCAGGCCTCTTTTGGTTGCCACTTAACATTTTCGGCCTAGCAGAAATATTTTCGGCCAATGTCTCTTGGCCTTTGACTCATAATACGCATTTAGCTTAGTTACAGACAAAACATATTTCTTAAATAAATAACCCAAATTTGACTGTTGAAAGCCAAAAGCAAAACACCTGCCTATCACCATATGCTTTACACGTGGAAAATAGTTGCAGTGAAAAACTCTTAAATAGAGCACCGATTAAAGGAGTGTACAAACCGCTTACTAGAGCAGCTTTTGAATATCCTGGAGAAGGTTAAACATTATTTCTCTTTCAACACTAAAGAAATACATGAAGTGATTGCAGATCTCCCAATAAGTTCACACCTTCTTTTTAATTTTTCAAAATAGGCAAGTGGGCTACTGTAGTATAGCCTCAAACTTCCACGGACGTTTTTCCACTTACCACCTTTTCAGACTTTTTGCAACTTTCAATTGTGTTAGGCTATATCTCAGAAATGGCGCGAATTTGTGAGATTGATGCCATAATCCTTGTTTCGGTAGTATTTCACGATGCAATTTTCACGACAAGAACATCGTGAGACTTACTTCACTTGAACCAAATTGTCACTTCAGTTCTGGTACTTTGAAAAATGCTTAAACTGTTAGAAATTTTCTGTTACTTTTAAAGGAACCGTTTTTTTGCGAACTTGAAACAGTCATTCATAATTATAACTAGGTTTGTTTCAAACGTTTTCGCCAATATCAGGTTTCTTCATCAAACCTTTGCGAGAGGAAACTGAACAACGCTATTAAAAAAACGACTAAGCAGCCCACGTTTGCAATTACGAACTAAAAGTTACCTTCAGAAAACAGGTAGTAGTAAATATTGAAATATCAACATTCAACAACTATCGAACCGTATTTTGCAGCAACTATTGAAACATAACCTGCCAAATACGAAACGCTTTTATAAATGAAACAGAAAACAGCTTCAAAACTTAAGCCATCTCTGCCTTAACGACATGGTAGTGAAAAAACTTGGCTACACACCACTGAAAACAATGACCATTCTTACTGTAGAACTTTGATGAGGGCGTTGGAAAACGCGCAGTTCACTTGGATTTACGTTGGCAACGGATCCCACGCTTACAAAATACTGTGGGCCCCTCCAGAGTTTTCTTAAGTCTTGACTTTGCTCACTGCAAAGACTGTTTGAGAAGCCGCAATTATTTCATCTGAAAACCGAGATGATTGTAAAGCAAGGTTTTGGTGTACTTTGTGGTAGCAATTAGCAAAGCGAGTTTATGCTGTATTATGAGAGACCGTTGGAAAAAATTTGAGAACAGGCTTGGTCTCTCAAAACACCTTAAAAAACACTGGGCCCAGCGTCGGCGCTATATACAACCAGCTTCGATAGAAAGTGTAAGTTTGCGTTGTTTAAATAGGGATATTGTAACTAATAAATTAATTTTCATTTCTTTCGAATCCTGAAAAATATCCTTCTCCTGAGCAGTGAGTGACGACCTAGCAAAGAGATAGGGGTCGGAAAAATTAAGAACCACTTAAGATATCAGCCCAAAACGTGCTTCTATCATCCTCGTGTTGTTTCCTTACTCTGTCACCTTGTGGTGAGTTCTGTAGTTACCATTTGGCAAGGCGACTTTTGCTTGTTCCAGCTCATCAAAATCTTTTTTGATTTCGCTTAACGTGTCCTGATAGGAGCAGCATAAACTTGCACAAGTACTCAATAGCTAATCTGATTTCTGAATGACTTTTTGAAGAAAATTAAACCGGAAAAAAACCACAACTAAATACACTACATGAGGTTATGTCATAAAAACGCTAACAAAACTACTGTAATGCTGAGACCCACGAGAAGCACTGTGATATTACTAATTGTTATACATTGATTTAACGTGACATTCTACTCACTCTGGATCAAACTTCCCGAAATAAGTCAGTCTCTCCAGAAATGTTTTAGTTTCGAGGTCAAGCAATGTTAACTTCAGCCAGTCGTTCTCACTATTGTTAGAAGGTAGGCCGATGTAATGCTGGGCATTATTGTTTTTATTGTAGGATACTGCTAACCCTACAAACTACACATATATAGGCTAGCTCTTATCTGCAGCTTTGGACATGTGCCTATGCAGCATGCACAACCGCAAGTTTTTCTCGCCTGATTCATACGTAACAATCGGTGCTGCTCAGTAAACACAGACAACGGAATCAAAATGCGTCGTAGTTGGTAGAATTAGTAAGTTCTTATAGAAAACATAATCCAGAATCACCTGAAAGTCGGACAGCTCCTCCATCACTTCAAACAATTATTTTTCATCGTGCTGGGTTCCTAACGTGACGACGTCAATCTCAACATTTTAATGATTAATCGAGAACCTACATTTGCTCAGCCTCAGTTGAAGTACAGCAACTCGTTTGAGTTTGCATAAAATAATATTTTACCTCCCGTTCCAAAAATGGCATCATACGTTCAGAAGATAGTGTTGGGTGCAAACCAGAGTTGTAAACCATGACCACATCTTACAATGCACGACCGTATAACGCGATGATTTCCTCGACCTAGTTGTTATTAGATCAGAAACGTCGCCAGAAAGTCTTCGATAGGAGGCCTTTACATTCTGAAAATTTGGTAAAACTTCACTGATTTTTAGCGTTTCATATTTCAATTTGGGGGGTCACGCCAAGAACCCCCCCTCTCTGTGGCGACGGAACTGGATTGAAAACAAGAAATTTTTGGTTTTCCGGTTTCCAGAACGTTCTTTCTATTCTACACCGCTGTTAAGCGCTTTTATTTGCGAACTCATTTCCACTGACACGGTTAGCACCAAAAAGAAAATAAGGTTGCCCGAACAAAGTGAGCGAAGTCGCTACAAACTTCAACATGCTTTCCTGCACGTGTACAACAGTTAAAAATGTCAACAACAATAAAGGCGATGGAATCACCAATTCAAAATTTCTTTTACGTTTACGACATAACGATGTGCAGAATTAATATTTTTCGGGATATTCTCTGCAAATGCTCCCCTAAAACAATTACGACGGTTATTGGAATAGTGCCCCTTTCCGAAATTCCGTCTACATCTTGGCGACTAGCTTTCGGAGTGCCCCCGAAACAGTAGGTCTCGATCCGCCTGTGCTGACGAGAAAGGTATAATCAGTCCATGGCAATATTTTCATTCACTATTTCACAGTAAAGTTCGTTGTCGGATAAAATAAGCGAGGGTGAAAAACACGAAATGCAAAGACTTTATGAAAAGATGCAAGACAAAGGTTCGTCTCTCAGCTTACTAAGGAAAAGGTTCTGAGAAGACGGCATGGATGTTAAACGGAACTTTTGAGCGTTGACTCTGTGGAGGGATAAGAAATACAGGATGTATGTTACCCAGAAGTTCCAAGGACAGCGCTGCAATGATGCTGAACGCTCACAACCTTCTACTTTGGCCAACCGGGGCCCTGAGCGATTGAAGTCGTCGCCGATCTTTGTTTCAACCAATTCTTCGATCGTGAAAAGGAGTTACCATGCCAACAATAAAAATGTTTGGATTTACTTGGTGTACGAGAAAGGAGATTCCTTGAGATAAAAGTCACTGCTGTTTTAGTTGATTTGTACGCTTCGCAAAAGAAGTATTAATGAACTGTTTCAATCAGTCCACAGCGTGGCCACATAACGTCACCAGCGAATGACGTTCACTGGTTGATGTGAATGCAGATCGCATCATTTAAAAACCCGAAGACTCAAAACGTCGTTTCCGCGAAAACGTTTTACTGTCTGGAAGCGATTTCGAACAACCCTTTATTGCTGCGCGTACGTAGCAACGACACTTTGGATACGTGACAGTGATGCTGAAACAGAAGCAAGAGCGTCTTTCAGGAGCTGACCCACAATGCAGGGCCATCATGGCCACATCACATGTTAGCGGCCATGAGAAGTAGGCATAGCACTGGTTTAACGCTGAAGAAAATGTTAATGTTCGATAAAATCAAACTCGGTGCTGTCACTTATAATGCCGCGGTGCTCAAGAAAATTTTTTTCAGGTCTATTTATTGATGAGGGCGAACCACGAGGCGACGTGGGTTTTGCCGGCTCTTATTTGGAGCTCGTCGTGACAATGATGGGTGCATTGCCCCATGGGCGTAACCAGGGGGGCATGGCCCCCACCAAATTTTAAGCATATCTAGTCATTTTGTTCTTTCAGAGGCGGTATCCCAAATAAAACACTGTTGCTCGCCTAAAATCAATCACTTTAACCCCCAAGTTTTTAGCCCCCTCATAATTTTCGGCTGGCCACCGGCGTTGAACAAATATCATGAAAGAATTCTTGGTCACTGAGGTTCGTCCTTGGTTAAAGAACTTGTGTAGCAGGACGATTCAAAGAAAACTTGCGTAGCGAAATGATCACGAAACAAAGATTTTTACGTGTAAACACTTGTTACTTTGCGTGCGCAACACTGTGATCACGCGGGCCACAATGCTGAAAGCGAATGTGTGTGAAAAGAACGTGCAGTTGGTGTAAGCAGCAAAGAGGGTGTAAACAAGTTCCACACAAGGGCCAACAAACGAAAATAACAGAATCAGGGGCATTGGTCACTCACGGCCGCGGTTCGGCCAGTAGTGAGAAAACGAACAAGTGGGCAACAAATTAATGAAGCATACACGAGAAGTGAAACTTTGGATAACAAGAATGACTTTCGCGGTGGTGAGCTTTGAAATATTCAAAATCTAAATCTTCGGCCAAAATCGAGTTCCGCGCTAGTCTTTGGGAAAAAGTCATTTGTCGATGTGCACGAAAAATATAGCATCACGAAAACGCGGTCCAAAGATACCGACCCAAAACGTTTCGCTTTATTTTCGTTATGGAGATCTCGCATTGCGCTAATAGACAGTAACAAACCTTGGGCCATGAAAGATTCTTTAAAACTTTTTTAAAATATAGTTTTCTAGTCGGTTGCATCGAAACCTGATAAGCAGGGGCGTCGCCATAGCAAGGGGGGGAGGTCACCCTAGTCTGCAATAGATCTTAACTGGGAATGAAAGACGTTTTTATTGCTATCAAAAGGTGTTCTATCCCTGTTTGTTCGTTGTCCCCCAACAAGCAAGACTTGACGATGAAACGCAGAAACGAAAACTTGGACAATGTAAGCAAACAGTCAGAAATTACATTAACTTCAACCTCATTCTTTTCAAGTAGTAAAAAGAACCTTAAAGCTGTTAGCAGCAGAAAAATGACTTAACAGCTTTAAAGTAGGAACAAGCGAAGGCGGACGCACTAACAAACTACAAAGAAAAGCATGGGANGATTTGGCACTTCATGCGCCCGGACCTTTGGCGACAGCACTTCGCGATACAAAATCGAACAACAATCTGATGCAAAAATGCGTAGAAAGGCAATTCTTTAGGGAGAAACACTGCTGAATCGCGCGACGATCAGACTGTGCGGCGCAAGCAGCACGTGATTTAATGACAAAGCGTCAATTCTGTTCTTTTGCGCCGAGACATTTGCGCAGCTCAAAGGGTTGTTCGCCCACCCCGGGACGGTTAATGATGCGCCGTAACCGGAATAACATCAACCTCTGGTCTAAGATCCCCGTCAACGTTGTCGCAGCTCCGAGTGCTGGGAGTAGTGACGTTGCGACGACAATCGCGCCAAATAAAAGCTGAAGCACTAGACCAGTGTTTCCCGACCTTTTTAGGCTTGCGGCACCCTACAGAAAAGAATAATAATTTACGGCACTCATTGCAATTTGCTTTGAGGTTTGATGACAGTTTGAAAATGTATTTTTAATGATATGGTAAAAAACGTGTTAGCTCGCGGCACCCCTGGGCACTGTAAATGACACCCCGGTTGGGAACCACTGCCCTAGACCTACTCCCACAAATCACCATCGCGGCAAGTGCGTGACGTCGGTGCGGTGTTTCGCACTCATCGGCGACGTCTGCGTCAGTCGAAAGGAAGCGAGCCGGGGTCACGTCGTGGTCAAGCGGGTGCTCTAGTGGGGAGGAAAAAGGGGAGGTGAAAACGCAGGCGGGTGCATCAAAACACGGTGTGTGGCGCGAACTTGTTCACAGAATACAAGCCGGTAGAGTTGCGCAGAGTAGGAAATGAAAAAAGTACATTTCGCGCATTGCAGGCTTGGAACAGTTGGCGGAAGTAACTTCAAGCGCTGTCTGAACACGACAAGAGAATTGTGAACCACGACACATCGAAAGACATCAAAACCTAAGGCGAAAACGCAACTACTAAGCGACGTAATGAACGGAGCAGTTTTTCCGCAAAATTTTCTGGCAGCTGACAAAAAAAGTTGGACTTTTTTTGCAGGGATTTTGCGCATTTTTAACAGGCCATTGTTGGTGAAAGTATATTTGCACTGCGGCAGGAGATTAAAACAGATCCGATGCATATTTGATGCTTCGCAACTCTTAAATAAAACGATTTTTGGGAGTGAATATTGACCGAAAGAGGGTTTTTTTTGAGAAAAAGATAACAAGTCAAAATCCTGTCTAAACTTTTCCTTAATCAGGATCAGTGCAATTTTCTGCTTTTTCACCGCCCGAAAAAATCCTGACGTACAACACGTCATTCAAAAAACAACAATGCTTTTTTTCAGGTAACCATGGAGACAAGCGACGGGAAGGTATGAATTCCATTTTGGCAATAAAACGTGAATCAGGATTTTTTCGGGCGGTTTCCTGTATCCAACTATATTGCGCAGAAGCTGTCTCCTCCACACAAAGACCTTGCACGTGTGGGGGTGCTGTTGACAGGAAGATTGGGCAGACACATAAGAAACCCAGTATTGGATGCATGAAGAGGCCTATTTCGCAAATGGCCACGCTACTGGAAAAAAAGCGATCTACGAAAAAGAACAACAACTGACCAAAAAACACCAACCCAGCTTTGCATATATTTACTAAATACTGAAACAGGGTTTTACTTCTTCCTAAGCGGAAACAAGAACTTCAGTGAACTTGTGCCCCCTCTGAAACACACGAGGCTCACTACTATAACACACTTTTGTTGCAACGAGTTTACCCCCTCCCCCCGTACGTTTGACATAGAATTTAAGTTTGAATTTCTCTCCCTGCTCCACAACAACAAGCATGTAGTCGCAGTATATTTCCACCTGCTGACTGTTTACAAACAGGGTCACCGTTCTGATGATCGTCTCAGATCAAAAGGTCACTGACCTTTTCTCCATAGTTTTGGGAGCGTTTTTTTCTTCGGAAGCGTTTTTGTACTGCTTCAACGCAGTACGAAGTAAGTCGGGGGGAAACCCCGCTTGTGTGGTTCGATGTTTTAAAAAAGAAACACCACCAACAAACCCCCAACACCACCGCGGCAGAAACAACAAGCCACGGGCGACAACAGCCGTTTCGCGAAGATGGGCTGCGCAGATCAAAGGCGAAGCGAAACAAAGTTGATCGCCCCGCACAATCGCCAGGCTTCCGGTGTCAAGAGGCGGATTGCTTCTTCTTCTGCAGAATCTTCTCAGCCAGGAACTTGTATCGCAGGATGCACTCCTCCTGCGAGCGAAGATCCCACACAACCGGTGAAAGGTACTTTACTTCGCAAACGACTCCGGTTATCGCGTACACGCAACGCGCCGATTAAAACTCAACAGAGAAATTGCAACACAATCAACCAACAAAGGTGTTAATCACGTCAATACAGCGTTTATTAGATGCATGCCTTCCATGCAACCGTAGGTTGGAGCTACCTGAAGGTCACACGACTTTATTTCATAATCCAAAGGTGGAAACATCGATTCCGAGTGTCAAATGTTGGGTGACGGTTGGGGATGGGGCATTAACTTCACCAGCCTTTGGGAAAAGCACTTTAATGTGTTGGTTCCATCTAAATGCCGTGAAGCGTGTGCCATGGTCGTGACGATGCCACAGGTTTGTGAACTACGTATGTCCTCATGGTAACGGAGTCAAGCCCATGGTAACTGAGTTTACCCTACGCTTTAGAAATATTGTTACTACAAACATTTATTTTCCTAACGCGCCTGCGGGCACGGTGGTGCGAACAGTTAATCAAGTGACGAGAAAAATGTTTTATCAAGTCCATGACTATTTTCAATGCAACCCCGGTTAACCCCCAGTATGCAACCCCGGTTAACGCCCAGTAACCCTTGTCAATGCAACCACAGTTACCCCCCAGTGGCCTTTTTCAATACAACTCCGGCTAACTCCCAGTAACTCTTTCCCAATGCAACCCCGGTTAACCTCCACTGCTGGCTGAAAGCGCAGCAAAAAAACAAACACAACCACGCACCTTCGTCTTCCCAGGAACGCAACCAGCAATCTTGTCC
>JGI24158J21664_10002228_pt1 | contig 23247 bp, 20 predicted proteins | sample Ectturendosymbi3_FD_21664 | JGI IMG/M metagenome (IMG submission 21664) | reverse complement strand
GAGGTTTGGGTTCGGGGTTTTCGGTGGGTGTCGTTAGAAAAAGGGTAGGTTTTGCTATATTTTGGTTATTCTTTTATGACGTCATCACCCGAACAATGAGCCGAAATGTGGCTCAACATTTGGTTGGATTCTGGGCTGGAATATGAAGCTTTAGAGGCCCAGATTGACTTCCTGGCCTTTCTGGTCCGCAAATTATAGCCGAAAGACCCTAATCTTGTAAGGATTCCCTACCTAGGGAATTAGTGGGGATTCCCCTAATTATATTTTGCCTGTCTTGCCATAACTTTTGAACCAGAAATGCTAGAAAGTCCATCAAACCCTCCAAAGACTCGTATTGTAGCCTAAAATCCAAAAAAACTTTGAGCCACAAAATCTGATGGATTGTTCGACTCCCAAGATATGACGTCATCATCCAAATGTAAACAAAATATGCATAAACATCGTCTCATTATGTAAACATCAACAAAAACCCGAGATCTCAAGTTAAATTTTTTTTTGCAGTCTAACTACAATACTTCACGAATCTTTTGAGGGCTTGAACAGCTCTCTAGCCTATTCTAACAGCGAGTTATGGCCATATACAAAGGGGGTGTTATTCAACCCCTGGTTTCCTTTTGCAGGGGTTGAAATTTTGACCACTTTTTGGTTTTTGTGGCATAATTTTTGATCCAGATATGCTAGAAAGTTGATCAAGGGCTCTAAAGACTCGTAGGATAGTCAAGTTTCTAAAACAAAACTTGAGCGAAACAATTGGCTCATTGGATTGGCGTCCAGGGCCGCTTAAACTTGGCCAATAAAATGAAAATAACACCCCCACCTGTGACGTCCTCCCCTACAGAACCACAAACCCAAAACGATTTTTTTTTTCAATTTCAACTAGCAGACTTGCTGAATCCGTAGATAGTTTGAACAGCTTTCTAGCTCAATCGGCTGGCGAGTTATAGCGTTGCAAACCCTGCGCCAGAATTTTGGCGATCGCGGTACTTAAAGGGTTGAAGTCTTCTCACCACTTTTCGTTGTGCACATCAAGATATAGCTGATGACTTACACTTTAACACATTTGTACATGTTTGCTCTGTCGCGAGAGTACACCTTGCCGGAAACTGACACTGTTTACGACTGTACAAAGAAAGCAATATTCAAACTTGCTACTGTTTGCAGCTCGCTCTCAATGCGATCGACTAATCACACACTTGTCTAATTCTTTCACGATTGTGGATGATTTATCTCTATTGCCTCGCTGTTCATACTTTTCACTCTGACCCCGTACATAGGCGTAGCCATAGGGGGCGCATGCCCTAAATTTCCAGCATATTTTGTCATTTCGTGCTTGAGAGGCGGTGTCTCAATTAAAACACTGTTGCTCCCTTAAAGTAAAAAGATTTGGCCACCCCTAGAAATTCGGCCGAAACATCTAATTTTGGCCCACGTCACCGAACCCGGAACATCTTAAACTTTGCAATTGCTCTCTGAAATCGAAATTTTTCATCGTAGGACTTCTCGAAGAAACTATGAAAATGTTCGGTTTGTACACTTGTGATTAGATTGCGTTGATGACTGCGAATGAGCATCCATTAATAGCACTAACAATCCGCAACCCCAATTGTCAGTGATGTAGTCGAGACCGACACCTGCTAAAATTTTGAGAGCGAGTCCCGGGACTTCAAAGTTGGTGCATTTTGCATAATTGTTTTAACAATGTCGTCATCACTTCTAAGTTGAAGTTTTTTCAAAATTTCTGGAGTTTTCCGACCTGTTTCGGTTGTTTCTTACCTGCAAATGCAACAAACAAAAACTCGTCAAATTACACAAAATTTACTATACCATTTCTTTGCGATATTCAAAGACTCGAGACCTGTGACCGTCGAGACTGAGTCTCGAGACTCCATCTATGCCAATTGTGATTATCGGGATGTCAGATTATAAACAACGACGAGTGTACGTTGTGACAAGGACTGAGGATACACATCCGATTGCACGTGCCCAGACAACGTCGTCGCAGTCGTAACGCACGCTGAAAGCAAGGGCAACATTGCTTAAGCTCCCACCTCTTGATTGCAAAAAACAGAAATAAAGTCATATGCCAGTTGGAAACTACACGCGACTCCCAGAGTAAATGAAAAGCAGCAAGTGCAATTTCTGTATCTGAATCGACGAATAAGCAGCTTTATCAAACAAATATGCAATTTGGGTGCAACACACAATGTGCGTGCTGACTACACAAAGACCTAATTCCTACAACACCCGATTCTTTCATTGTGTCATTGATAACACAAACAGCCCCAATTCCGCGTTACCTAAGCCTTGCACATATTGTCAAACTCCAAAGAAGATCTCAGTCAGATTTCTAAGGAAGAGGAACATTGAGTCCGAAATGACTCGTGACATACAACAACACATCAATCATTTTAAGCTCAAAACGCCAGCATTCCAGATGCAAATTTAAGCGTGGGCTAATGACATGGTGCGTGTACTTATTGAAATTTGGTGCCGGATTCCTGTCCAAAAAGCGACTTTGGTTTATTTACTTCCGCTATGCGAACTCGATTCAACTTCAACGTGTGAGGAAATATTCCACGAAGGTCGTTCGACCATCTGCCCAGGTCATGACTTCCTGACCTTCGACCATCTGAACAAGTCATGACCTCCTGACCTTCCAAATTTGTGAAGCGTTTCAATTCGATGAACTTCCCAGGGATGGGCAAACTACGGCCTGCGAGAACCTTTTGTGCGGCCCGCAGGGCAGCCACACGTATATAAATAATACGTACTTCCAGTCTATGTTAAAGTAATTGGATCGATTAGATTGGAATTCTCGAAATTTGTTTCCACATGTTTCATTCGAAACCGCATTTTGCTCAACTGCAAGTCACTATTGTTATCTTCATTTTGTGCTACTTAATGTAAAAAGGTTCTTAAATGTTTTTAAAGCAATTGCAGATGTAATATACGCGAGAATATTCTTCAGTGTGACCCTCCGTAGAAAATGTTCTCCCAACCCTGAACTACACTAAGGCAGCAGCTCCAGTCAAAATACAGACACACCGAAATTTTTACGGCCAAACTGGCAGCAAAAATCTAAAATTTCTCAACGAAACACAAGGAAACGTTGGCCGGAAGTTTTCTCCACAGCAAGCAGCTTATTTATTTGCAAACGTCTTTTCAGTAAACAAAAATTGCAAATGTTCCGTTTTTTATTGTTCAGGGGTCCGCGAATGAAATGAAGCGTATTTTCTTAAAATAAGAACCTCTACAAGTGTCACAACGGTCCACGGTTATTTGGAAATACTCGGCCACGAGCAAGTACGAACGAAAAATGGAATAATGAATCGCCTTGTCAGGGTTTTTTTTAAGGCGTTTTAGGGACCCGAATCGGGTCCCTAGAATCAGAGAAAATTATCCTCTGGTCCCTAAAATCGAAGAAAATCGGGTCCCTACAGATCCATACCGGGTACCTAACATTTTCCTTAAAAAAAACCCTGGCCTTGTAAAATAACAGCATCAAATATAAAAAACGAAAAAGGCAGAGCACAAGAACAAAAAAGGCGAAACTGATGGTGCACAAATGAATATCGTAAGATTAAAGGCACACTCCCACATACAGCGTTTTCACTGTCGGAGCGTCGAGGCGCGAGTCACTTGCAGTGAGGAAGAAAAAACATTTTTTCGGGTTTTTTCCGAACTGTGGCGGAATTTTTGGCAGAAAGGTTCACAGCTGCTGAGTGTCGTGTACTGGTGTGACAAAGCTTAAGCTTGAGTAGCGCGGCAAATAATCAACATACCATTTTTCATCGATTAATGAGCGCTGTGCGAACGCGTATCACGAAAACCGGATTTATTCGGTTTTGGAGCCCAGTTTTTTCAGGTTTGAAGCCAAACCGACCTTGCAGAAAAGGCGGTATACCAAGTCAGTCCAATTATCAAACGCGCTCCGGCATTTTAGCTTGTCCGTAAATGCACATGACGCTGCATGTGGATTACAGTTTCTCTGGCACTGAAATACGCAAAGACATTGAAACTTAACCTTGGATAAATCGATGCTTCCCGGCCTGTGAAGAACCAGTCGCATGCCGGCGATGTGAACAGACAAGAAGCTTTGCATTGCTGTTGATCGGCGAAACCACGCGCAAAAGAAATCAATTACAATTGTTAGATAAAGGGACGCAATTGTTCTGTAGCATGCCAGGCGGGTGCGAATATTGCTCAGGCATTTCCTCGTTTTCTGAGCTTCAGCATCGCTATTCCTTGCTGGGTTGTTTCAAGGGATTCGGTCAAACTTGAGCTTTAAAATCAACGCGTGAAGTGCAGTCTAGGGGCATGAGCGAGCATTTGAGACGCGTTGCGTTGAAGTTACTGATGAAGGCAAGGCGAGGTATAAGGATCACTGGTGCCTTTCACTTGCTTGGGAAAACCTTCAACACGTCCGGCCCTCGTCCGCCCACACGTGGCCACAAGCGATCTGTCAGAGATACGCAAGTGGGCGCTAGGAACGCAAATCATCTCAGTCACTGACCACCAAGGACCCGTCGCTGTGCTGTCCTTCATCCATAAAATGGAGATTTACGTGCATTTGTCTGACTACATGGCTCTCGTCTGTTTCGAAACGCTTCTCGCAAACCGGACAGGTGACATTTGAGAACCTGTCCGGATCCGAAACGAAGGTTCGCTCCGAGTCCGAGTCGACGTCGATGACTTCAATCGAACCTGACGAACGACGACTTTGAGAGTTTCCGGATGGATTCGACGGCTGCGGTAGAAAAAGCGAATAAATGTTTTACAAAAAGAAACTGCATGAAAACAAAAGGGTTGCAGCGGAACACTGATTTATATCCACACCAAGATTAAGGGCCGTCAATCACTCTCGCGGCAAAAACAAAGCGAAGGAGGTTGGGTGATGAAACTGGGTTCGGAAGTCGAAAAACAACTGAGTCACACGTTACGGACTGGTCGTTCGCTGGACTTGTTAAACTCTATTTGTCAGTCAGACATTGGCTTTTTTCTTCGTTTCTGAAGACTATGGCGAGTGACAGGAAACCACATAAAATGGTCGCAGATGATATCCATGCTGGTTGCATCTTACGAAAAAATCACATTCATCGCATCACAGTAAAGTGGACACGCAGCCACGGGCGTTGGATGGATTTTGTCCAACGGTGATGAAATTTCTTTTTAACAACTCCGAAAATAAGAGAAAAACATTTTTCTACCGAAAGCTCAACGGGGCAATACCACATTTCAAACTCCGGGGGCGGGCAAGACCCCATTTACCCTCCCTTTTCCGACGCCCATGAACGTAGCTGCAAAAAAAACATGGAAGCGCCGACAAGGGCGTTAGCAGAACGTAGCAAGTCTGATAAAAAACACCTCAAACTACAATGAGCCAACGGCACCTGTGTGCTGGGCGAAAAATGCCGAGACAATTTTTTTCTCGATCATTCCGACAGCGGAGGCAAGTATCCTTTCCTTACCTGAGATTCTTCATCTGTGCGCGCCCGCAGGGCCGGTCTGGTGGTCGGCTGGTTCAGGGACAAATGGCTGTTTGCCTGCGGTTCGGCAGGTTGTGGTCTGTTCGGAGGCCGAACAATCTGTTGAAAATCGGAATGGCGGCAGTCAGCAAAAAAAGGTCTCTATGTTCAGGTTACCAGAAAAAAAGTAACACCAAAAGTTGCAAAAGCCAAGTTTGCGAAAAAATTTTCCTCATCTCACCCAGGTTTACTGAAAGGTTTGCACAGGGCCGGGTTTTCAACATTTCAGCGATTATTCTTAAGCTCAGCAGACCTTCAAAACATAACTTGTTGAATTCAAAACAAACACAATTCAACCCAAAAAACGCGGGGTACGCATAGAAAAATCCCGAAATTCCGCCAGTAGCCTTTCTTGGCAGTCTGTGCAAGATCTATGCCGCATTGAGTTCGAAGCTTGCAGATGTATATGCAATAGAAGTAAATCAGGTTGTGATATGTCATCTAACCCAGTGGGTCTCCTCCGGGGAGACCCCAGGTGTCCGCGGAAACCTTGTAATTTGAAGCTTAGCGTATGCTATGTTTGTTTCGAAGATTTACACAAATTCGCTTTTATCAAGGTCATCTCCAGTTTAGGACGTATCGCTACTGTTTTTATTTCGGTTACTCAGTGTTGTTGACGTGTTTCTGCAACAATTATGAGGCTGACCTGGTTTTGCGCACGTTACACTTATTACGATGCTGCGGATTGGGAGTTGATCCGCAGTTGTTATAGCAACAGCAATTGTTGGCAAACTCTGAAGCGGCTTTCTTTTTTGTTTGTCAAACGTTGCATCGAATAAAAGTTTTTTTGGCATGAACAAAAACCAGCCTATATCACTGCCTTTGTGTTAAGAAGCTGCTTATTTTTCCTTGCGACTAGATAGTATCTCCAAAACACAACCGCGAACTACGAGACTTGTTCATGACTCGGGTTGACTTGGGTTGCATCAGCGGATCGCTCATCACAAAACCAGGTTGTCGGCTCAGCAAGTGACATCGCTTTGAAATAAATGACGTAACTATTGGTAAGAAGTGTTGTTTTTGCACTAACAAATACGAATGTTTGTAGTTAAAAGTAAGGTATGTGCTCTGTGGCGATTCGATGCACTGAAAAAGCACTGTGCACATTTGTCACGCTAAGAAGCGACCAAATCTAATTTCTCAATAATCGAAAAAAACGTTGACAAAACGAAGGGTCCACAGCGGTTTTGGGTGCAAGGGGCCCGCAGCGACAAAAAGTTTGAGAACCACTGCTCTGGACAAAATGGCAAAATGCTTTGCGACAATCCCTGGCAATCAGTTTGATCGCGGCACACTATCAATCACATACTGTACAAGTTAAAGCAAGGTGATTTCATGCNTGTAGCGGTGACTACACTTGTTCTGAGTAAACGCACGTGTTTCTAGGTCACAATAGGGTTTGTTTTGTCAAACTAATCTGCTAAGCGTAACTCGACAAAGCACTGGAACACACAGCGCTTATAGAAAAGCTTCTTTTACGCAATAACATCGTTCAAATGTGCTATTCAACGGAATCCACATTGAAATGTGTTGCAGATGGTGAATCGTAACCGGCGAGGCAACCGCGAATTGGAAAACCACCTTTGCGCCAAGCCTTTATCATATCCAATGCTAGTCTTTAGAAATAACCAGTTTTGCAGTTTCGTTTCAGTGTTTTGCAGTTTGTCAAAACCACGGATGAAACCTCTGAAACAACGGTGCATACACCCTAGCACAGGCAGCGAAGCAGTGTTCCCAGAATGCGGTGCCAATTACTCCTTTCCAAGACTACAAACTTCCTTCACGAAAAGCAAGTCCAGCGCTCGAAAAAGGAGGTGATGTTGCGGCGTTTTGACAGGTTAACAACCAACCGCCGAGGTAGGACATGAGTCAGCGGCGTCTAATTGGCTTGCGTCTTCAGCGAATTCACTGGTGTGCTACAATCACGAAGCTTGCCCGCCCAACATGTCGAATTTGTTTTTGCGAAAATGGTATTGGAAACCTAACGCAGAACGTTTGATGTGGCATGTCAGACATTCACTTCCATCTTTGCAACGCATCCCCCTTTGCGAAAAAATACAAGACTTGCGTCGATATCCATAGGTCTGCTCAACACAGAGCAGAGCGTGTGAAACGAACTTGCTCAACAGGTGTCTTGCAATATCAGCTGAAAACTGCATGACGCATTTTTGCAAAAGATACTTGAGCGGGAACAAACGATCTTATTATCGGGAAATAGCGCTTAAACAGGGCGAGCTCATGTGACGCTTTTCGAAAGTATGGCGTTTTAAACAAACATATTTTGTGGTCCCCTCGGAGAAGACCACGTTTTACAGTGGGGAACGTCTCAACGGCAGAAAATGCGGCTTCGCGCCCACACTTGTTGCCCATTTAAGGAAAAGAACTTGACCAACACAAAAGAAACGTATTCATTCATGTGGATTCATAGAAGATGTTTTTTCGAAAATGCAACACCCCCACTGGCGGCCGCACCAATCAAGACTCCATACAGATGGGGGTAAGGGGGCAATCTGTTGCGCGCACTGACCGGTTGCATTTGGTCTTTCGCCGGAACCTGTCGCTGAATGGCGCTTTTCGGAGAGGCGCCGCTATTGCACGCGATGTCGTTTGTGACGTCATGAACGGAAGGTGAAGACGGTTCGCCAGTAATCGCTTCGACGGAGGACGACGAAAAGTTCGACGAAGCTGCGGATGGCGGCCAAAGAGGAACAGTGACCGGTCGCCGGGCGGTGGGCTTTTGAGAAGGCCCACCTGGCCAAACCGCGGTCATATACCCGGAGTTTGACGACCGGGGTGAGTTCACGTCGGGGGGGTAGCGCACGAGGGTTTCGGCGGCGTTCTGTTCTTTTCCCGTCACAGGTTCGGGAACGGAGTTGAACAGGGTCGACCCAGAACTTCCGGAACTGTTGCCGCTGTTGTGACGTAATGGAGGGACGCCGTTCTCGTCCGTTGTCGGATCTCGCTGCGTCCCGTCGTCTATAGCAACAAAATCCAATAGTGTAACATGAAAATTCGCGCGTATGCAGATATGCAGAAAAAAACAACGGCAGCTTTTGCAGAGTTCACGTAGTATCCAATACCTCCTTGCTGACAGCGTGTGTAACGGAAAAAAACGAAATTTACCACCAGAAATAGGGGAGCGTTGGGACAATTGGAAGGAATGGTCGCATCAAATTTGATTTATAAAACTTAGCAAGAAGTTTGAGGAGTTTTGTAGGTAGGCCGGAGCATTCGGAGGCAGTGCCCCCAAAATTTTATGTCCAGAAAAGTTTGTTTCAAAAATATAACAAAAACAAAATCTTGCCATCCTAAAATGTATTTCCTCCCCCTAACCTTACCACCTGGCTGCGACTCTGTTTGCAGGTAAACTTTGATAAAAAAAACGTTCAGCGCGCCATCCACACCACCACAAAACGTGTGCCATTGCGCGGGAATTCCCAGCACTAGTTATGTTTAGTCAAGCAGAAAAGCTCAGTTCCCTTCATACAACAACGCACCTTTCAAACAGGAGGAGCGGAATTAGTCTCGCATACAAAACGTATCTTTGATCGAGACTAATCGCGCAGAGCCTCGGGCACTCTAATAGTAAGACACGTTTGTTGAAATGCAGACTTCAAGCAAAGCAAAAGCGTCTTTTCATGACCACCAGAAATACACTTGGCAGATGCAACGAGGAAGACAGGCTACGCTTCATAGGTCAAACAACACTCGATCGAACTATAGACAAGTTGCGCTGGCGATTCAAAAAAAACAGAACAAAGATGTGGAGGAAAACCTATTTTTCAGTTTGCAACCGGCAGAGCTACATTTGATAATGTCAACAAAAGGACCAGAGCGAACGACCTCCATTATCAAAGTTCATGAACTTCGCTCACCAAGCACACTGGTGTAACACGACTTGGGTGGATCGCTGTCAAGCGTTGAGCTTGAGGACTGAAATGATTCCAGAGGCTGCTCCGACGACTTCGCAATTCTTATGTTGTTGAAGGCGTTTTCAATGTAAACAGAGTTCGGTGGAATTTCCAAATGGTGAGGGGGAGGAGCGTCTGTAGGAGGGTTCTCAACAACGTGGATTTGCCTGCGCAAGATGGCCTTTTGTAAGTAGAGGGAAGCCTTGGTCAAACACATTAACACGAGTGAGTTGTTTTCAAAACGCATTGATTTTTGCCAGAAAAACGGAAGCATCCGTTATAATGTATTAAGAAAAGAAAAATAATCTGTCGAACAACGTCAACAAGAAATTCCTAGATGTTCGCTCAAAACTAAACAATAAGGTAAGTTACATGTTTGTACCCTGAAATTTCAAGACTGCGAAGCACATTTCATTACACACGTTTGATGTACTTTCTACCCAGTATCTGTTTTATCTACTGCCAAAATTGCTTTTGTTTTGCAAGTTTTGGGGAGGTAGGTGAACACAAATACTCGGTAAGTAGGTTGAAATAAAAACATCGCAGCAGTACACACTCCCGTACCCGAAACTTTTGCACATACTAACATATGCCGGGCTTACGCGTCGCAGCAGTACAGCCTATACGCTGTCGCCATGCAAAACTTTCAGTAAATAAGTACATTCGCTTTAAATTAACTTTCTAGTCAATATTCTGTGCGATTAATCACCTCGCTAGGCAGAAAAACGAATGGACCCAGATCAAAGCAAGTAAACAAATTAGCAAAACAAGCAAAATGCACGTAAAACAGACTGATTCACACTGGTTCTGACCAGGCCGAGTCGAGTCAAGTCAAACCAGGCTAAACGCGACACTACCTCCACACTGCAGAGGGAGTTAAAAAAAACTAGGTTCAGTCTTCACCTTATTAATCGCTATAACGAAATCACAGAATAAAGCGCGGATGTGAAACACGATTATTTGTGTCATTTTTTTTCAGGAGGGAACAATCAGCCACCTGAATCAGAAAATTTTGCGCTTCTGATCCAACACCTGGACAAAAATACTACTGGAAGATGCTAGTAGACCCAACAGCATTCCTATCAATGCTCGTTACATCTGCAAGTTACATTTACGCTAGGCTATTACGAAAATGTACATGGACGAGGCTCATTTTTTTCTGTTGAAGCAACCTACACTCTAAAATCAGGAACTTGTTTGATTCATTTTTTTTGTTCTCAGACGCGCTGTCCAAATCAAGTCAAAAGCAGACAACTAACTGTCGAGGGTCAGTCAGACGGACCACCTAGGGATTTTCAGTGTCCTTGTATTTCGCGTGTATCTATCTTTGCAAAAAAAATTTAATAATTTTTTCCATTGAACTTAAGTCTCGGAACATACAGTATTCGAAATGAACTTAACGAAGCAAAAATGCCTTTGATAATGATAATTAAGAAACATTATTAGCAAACTAGCAAAGACACTAAAACTTGCTTCATACGTGACAAGAAACAAGTCTACTATAGTTAGAGGCCCGCTATCAACTTGAAAAGTTCATTTCAGTTTCATTGTACTAATTTCTGCATTATCTTGTGTAGTGTCAGGAGTGGTAACCAGCGCCTACGACCGCTTGATTGCGCGGGGAACCACGCGGGTACTTTCATAGTGTTACATTGGAGTCGAGTCAATACCAATATAGTGGATTTTCCTTTTCGCATTACGAATTGCCGTTTCCTACTCGGGATTGTATTCCGTACGTGAGGTCTGGTTTGTATCGACTTGTCATTCGCGTCAAGGGAATTCGCGTGTGCGCGCTCCACTGCGTTCGCGCAGTAACCACGTTTTCGCATTGCATTCGAAGTTTTGACCATCGGCGTGGACACCACGTTTTAAGGGAGTCGCATTGTTCGTTCCTGCTTCGCATGCGGTACATGCTGGCGATTTCTGCTGTCGCGCCATCGTCAAAGCTATTTCTGCTGCTGCTGCTAATAAGAAGCCTGCTGTAAATAAAGATTTGTGCGCAAAGAAATCTGTGAAACCACTACACCAACACCGTGCCGTGATCCTCACCATCCATTAACTTCAAGCACGAGGCTGGACAGGTCGCATGTATCGCTGTTCATGTTTGCGCCCTTGACCGATGGATATCGCAGCTCGAACCCAGTCTTTCAGCTATGGAGGCGCGTAGTCAACCCGCTGTGCCACAGAAGTAATTTAACTAAAAGCAGCAAAGATTGGCAAACAGATTCTAGTGTTGCGGTCTCTTTTGGAAATTATTATAACTAGGTGACTTCTCATTGACGCTGTGTAACGCTGCGTCACACTACGCTCGTTCTATTGTAAAATGCGATGCACATCGTTCAGCTTAACCACGGCAAAGCTAGAGCCGGCTGCAAAAACTTCTTTCGCTTGAAGCGCTACTTAGACCAAACCTGAGTAAGTTGGTTGGGATGGCGCTGTATTACATTCCCACAGATAACAAGTACTTGGGAGTCCTCGCTTGCTCCATTACAAGCAGTAAGCACTTCAACAACCTTGAAACCGCGACCGGTTCATGGCGAAGTACAAGCTGAGTCAAGTCATGCGGTTTTTTCCAGGTAATGAAAGTCATTTCGCAGGGTCAGGCTTGCGCAGATCGAGCGTAACGTCAGATCTGCGTCACAGCAACAACAATCGATTCTCAAGCTTTGCACAAACCTGTCTCAGCCCCAGTGTAAATTGGTCCGAACAACTGTGCGAACTGCGAAACGAGTGTCAGCGCAGCACGAAGGAATGAACAGCACGCATTTCAACGTAGCTGATCGCATATCACGCGATGAACACACGAAACGAACCAGCGTTTTGCCGGCGGTGGATTCGGCAGTCATATCAGCACGTCGCAGCGCATGTTGAACAAAATAAGAGGATGTGACCAACGTCAGTCGGCGGTTTCGCGAGCAACGGCGAACAGCACGTATCGCGAAGTTTCTTATAGTTCAGACGGCCGCAACTAATACCACGCGGCAACTTCACGTGGTAGTAGTTTCGGCCGTCTGGACTGCAAGAAAACTTAGTTTTTACCGAATTGGTAAATTCCAGGCACGCTTGAGAGACGCAGAATTTCAAACCGCTGTTTACACGGTTTCAGTTCGTTTGCAGTAGTGAAAATTATCAACTCTGGTTGAATTCGCAACAAGCACCGTCATAAATTGAGAACCAAAACCGTTTACTTTGCAAACAGATAAGATTCCAGCAGGTGTGGATTTCAAAAAGGCTTGAAAGCATTTCATGGCTATACATTGTGACATGGCAACCGTCACATGCATCAAGCAAACAACGCTTCACGTGAGTTGGGCAACAAGGGCTAGCTCCAGTCAGGATTTGTAGCTTTTGACCAACGGTCAATTTGATGAAGAGCTTGCTAAATCATACAGAGTTTCCTCCACGAACACATGAATGTGCAGTGATTAAACACAATTCAAACCACTTGCCAGGATTTCGCTTTACACTGTAACGCTACTCGCGCAATTCCAGACTGAAAACAGTCTAATTCTGGTCCTGCTTCTGCACAACTTTAAGCAAATGGCGGATGAATTAACACGAACCAATGCCAAAGCACAGCAGTTGTGATGGGAATTCCCCGTGCATGGAACTACAACATGTGCAGAAGATCGCATTATAGCTGAACTCTACCCTTGAACCTCAACCTCACCCTCACCATCACAGCATCAGCCATTGGTAATGGTTGGTTCACAAGGAGCGTTGGAAAGTCAAGTCAGGCGCGGTCATTCGTTTCATTTATTTTGCTGAAAATGATAAGTGTCGACTGTTCTGTAGTCGCAAAATTTCACAGCATCCAATTTAACGGTAGACCGCTGGGATGACGTCTGAAGTTACGCGAAGCTGAAAGAAGTGTACTTCCGGTGCGTAATTGGGAGCTGTCAAGCTGTGAACCACCATTTTCACACAAACAGGGTTCAGATGCATGTGTTGCGCCGGAAATATTCTCAGGTGTATCAATCAAAGTCGCTGTAGAATGCACTTACCAATCAGTGAAGTTAAGAAGTTGACACAACCCTAGTAAATCAAACGACCCTGCTTACCCTGTTTTTGTTTCGCTGAGACATTTCGGTCATTTGTTCCCTGAGTATTAAAAGTCGCCGAAACAGTAATCACTGGCCTACCTTTTCCGACATGATGTCTGAATTAACTTAATTTTTGTCGGTCATTGAAATATAGCATATATTGGTAGACGTTGCGGTTGCGCCACAACAAATTAATGAGATTGAACAGCGCAAAAACCACAGGTAAAACGGTTGCATATCCCGCCCAGCAAGACAAACGTGTTGCCGGAAGAAGCCTGCGCACCGCTCAGCTAAACTTCTCTGGTGTAAAACAGTCACGAAAATATGGGCTGCACTGTATTTCTTTACACTTTATTTCACCGCAGTGTGACTGTGCCTCCGCGCGAGTTAATTAGTTGTGGAAATCGTTACATGTCGCGCATAAAATGACCTGGTTCCAAACCAAGTCAGAAGCTTGTGACAACAGCAAATAGACTACGCACAAAATATACAATGGGTGAGCGACGCTTCGGTCGCAACATGGTTTGCTGAGATTGGACACGGTACGCTTGTAACGAAAGCGGAACTTGCGGTCAGTAACGCGTTTGTCCTTTTGCTATACATAGTTGGAATAGTTGAAACAAGGCCCTACAGTGCATTGCTATTACACTTGATCCTGAAATAGGGCAGATGATGTTTTAGGGAAAAAAAACTTCAATTCAGGATGTACTGTAAGTTCATACGGTTCGAACCGATGCGAAGTTGCACTCACCTTGACACGGCAAAGTCTCCTTTGCTGCCATTCGCAACCAAGATGCTGTCGGAAGAACGGGTGGAATGACTTAAAACTGATCCAGGCGCACCGTCGATCACTTGTCTGCATCATGACGCAAACGATTCAAAATCAATCACTAAAATCAGGGAGTGACAAAAGCGGCATCACGCGACACATTTAGCTCTTCACGCCTGCAGCAACGACCACTACAGTCTCAAGCGATTGTGCTAAGAATTGACTCTGTCAGGTACTTAGGCTGGAAACGCTCGGTTCTTAACGGGAGTTGCAAAAAAGGTTGAATGGTTGATTTGCATGCAAGCAATTGTCTGCTACACCGGCGTGACGTTCTACACCTGTTAGTGCAGTGTCATGAGGTAAGAATATGGAGGCGTCGCTATAGGCCAGCCTTTCTTAAACGTACGTTGGCCATGGACCCCTTGTACATCTTAATCAAAGCTATGGACCCATCAAGAAAACAAGTTGCAATAAATATATGAAGTTAGGTTTTAACCATCGTAGTAGTAATCAAAATGTCTGCAAAGCCTTTTAACCCTTGGAATCACATTCATGGACCTCTGAAATCACATTCACGGACACCCGTGCCTTGGGGGTGACCAAAACGAATGCTTAATCCCCTACTGGAGAATTTCACATAGTGTGTACAACGTTCATCGATTTTATCGAACCTGTTGTGGAGCCGCGAAAACACCCATGTTTTTCGATCAGCCGTTGATGTGAAGTTTCGCTGGGACAGAAACGCATCAGTGCAAATGCGCTTTTGCGCGCTGCGGCGCCACACACTGACAAGCGAACAAAAAAATGCCATAAATGCCTGAACCAAGTTTTAAACTGTCAATCGTTGATTTTGAGTTAATAGTTATATACAATACCAAACGTAACAAACAACATAAAAACGCAACATAGGTTAAAAGCCCATTGACAGCCAAGATTCATTTGTAGTAACATATTTGAAGCATTTACCCCTTCTGAAAAGCAAGAAGCGTTGAGCCTTCACTGCTTAAGCAATGACTTCTCTCAGATAGGAATACGAAATGCAGGTCATTTGCAGCAATCCAAACGGTCACTTAAAACGAACCTGTGGTCAATGCTGAGGGCGTTTGATGACAGTCCAGTGCGGAAGACTTCTTTTTCAGTGCACTGCACAGGCATGCTAGCGGGATCAGTATCTGCAAAAAGGCTTGCATTCACTTTTACGTTGTCGAGCGAATGGCACCTAACAAAAAATACAGCGCCTAATACGACAAATAGAAGGTCTAGAACAGGGGTCTCAAACTCAAATTGGTCCGAGGGCCAAATGAGGATTATAAAGTAACCACAGGGACCCATTGTAGCGTCGCAACAACACCGGTGCCTGAACCTTGCTAGAAACAGCTCTGACATTGTATTTCCTGCGAAAGGTACCATGAGTTACAGAGCTACATGTAAATCATTTCTAGCCTTGTCTACGTTCGTTTGAAAAAATTGTTTTACTCGTTAGTCAAGCACTTTTAAACACTAATGAATAAACTTTAATAACGTAAATGTTCATTATTTAAAAATACCACAAGAATCGCGGGCTGCACAACCTGGTCCAGAATGATACTATTTATTTTTTCTAAAAACAGTGTCACCAACTGCGACGTACTTAATGCAGCCATTCGAGCGGCTCGACATTGGTTCTTTTTCAGGAGTGGTAACCATTTGCACTCAATCCAATTAAAGCAGATATAGGGTAAAGGCGCATTTTGGAAAACCCATTTAAACTTTGCCCTCTCTGGACGAGAGACAAACATCTCTGCACAAGGTTACACACGCCCAAAATCAAAAAAGTAGAAAAAGAAGCAAAGAGCAATAGCTCAATAGCAACTTCACAGTCCGGCCGACGATAAAGCAAACGAGCAACACAAGCACGACAGACATCGTTCTGGGTTTTGCCATGTCAGAACTACGTGTAATAATTTAAAGGGCACAGGACAAGGTTTTCTCAGGCGCTGCGGGACGAAAATGAAGCGGTCATCAGATACCACACGCTCACCTCCGTTAACTGCGCTGTAGTCGATGGAATTTAGTGATTCGGCGATGCGAGGGTCTTCGCATATTTTCGACAGCATGTCGGATTGCATCGACGCTTGTCGCTGCAGCAACGCGATCTCCTCTGTCAACGAGTTTAGCTCGCTGACCAGTTCAGCCGCGTCCGTTTCGCTGCACGCGCTTATAAAGTGAAAAGTTGCAAACTTTTGTACTTCACTCGGTGATGATACGTGTCGCACAAGCAGCCACATATTTGCGCTCAATTTGCTGCATTCAATTGTTTTTCGTACAAGTTGAAGCGGTCAAACCATGATAAAGGGAGATCCTTCCTTTTTATCAATCTACAGTTGACTCCAGATCTAGCATCACATTACTTTTATATCAGGCAATTGGTAATACAGTCTAGAAAGTAAGGATAAACTTCTGTCCCATATAAACGCTTTTCGGTTTGCACAAAGTATCAAAGTTTTGATGAAGCTTCGAGCTATACTTTTCCAAGCCCCAATGCAACGGAGTCGACTTTGGCCACACATTCGTATTCGCCACCACTCGCACCGGTCTTTCCAGTGAACCTACACGCAGCAGCAGCCAGGTGTTTGTACATGGAGCTTTGTTTAAATGCCTTCGGTAAGAGACCTATTAGCATCGGCGTCCTAATGGTGGACGAGGGTATTAACACTTTTCGTGATATTTGAGGGAAGATGTTTAAGAAGAATTGCACTGAAAAAAACTCTGTTCCATGCTACTCCTATAACAAAATAATTGATATTGCTACAAGAATTACCGTAGACATAGGGCAAAAGATGGTTGGTCTAAATCAGGGGTGGCCAAATTGGGCACACTGGATGATTTGAAGTGGCGCATTGTATACCTGTAATCGTGATAAAGTAAGATAGTAAGCCTTTCCAATTTTTTATCGATTTTTTTCGTACAAATCTCTTATGAGATGCCTGTTATCATCTTGAAACAAACATTCAAAATGAAATCAAAACTCTTCATTTCGCAGTCAGAAAATGATGATATCAGCTTGTCTCCATATTGAAAGGAGCAGATTGAATGGGCTGCTGATATTGTTTGAGAAAATGCACTATAAAGATCAAGTTATTGCGAGACTCATTTGAAAATCGCTTTTGTGATTTTGCTAAAGAAGTAGACTGCATTTTCGCATTTACAAACCCATTCTCAGTGAACAAAAGATAATGAAAATGCCAAGTAACGTTCTAATGGAACTTCTTGATTTCAAAACAAACTTATTATTGAAAACGAAATTCGATGCGCTTTCTTCAGTCCCTGGTACTTACGACGTGATTAATTTCTGGCGATCCTTACCTAGTGAAAATTTCCCAAAACTAAGAAAATTCGCTTAAAGTTATATGTATGTCGTTTTGAAACAACGTAGACATGCAAACAAGCATTTTCGCCCATGAAATTGATTAAAAGCAAAACGAGGTCGCGCCGGGCTGATTCAAAATTGAAGAGTTTTCTCCTACTCTCAGGAACAAATTTAACTCCACACATTGAAAAAACCGGTGAAATATTTGAAGTCTCATTAAAAAGTAAGTAAACTTGAAGTTTATTTGCTGCTTTACCAGATATTCTATTTGTACTTTATGATATTACCTGGTAAATCACTAATGATGTGAAGTAACATCGTTACAAGAAATATCCGACGGTATGGCGCATCTCCACTCACGCTTGGAAAAATTTGGCGCATATTGGCCACCCCTGGTCTAAATTATCCCACCACACACAAGTTCATTACCGGAATTTCCGCCATATTTAGGAAAAATAGATCTAGCGCTTATCACTTATCTCCGTCCATTGTGAGTAAAAACACCAAGCAAACTAAAAACAACGTCGCGCTAAATTTAATACTGCAATCATACTTCATCATTTACTTTTTAAATCTTTTGCGAAACCATCCTTCCTTTAGTATTAACCTCATTTTTGTTACTTTTCCTACTTATCTTCTATCCATTTCTGACACGCACTGCAACCAATTAATGCCAGCCAGTAGCAATATACCACTTAGAAGATCGGAAGATAGTTATTCGACAAAATGAGAAGAAATAATTAATCAAACCCACGCAAACTACCAAGTTCAACCACGCAGCGACAACCTCATACCTGCTCCCTTCGCTCTCTTTGTCGGCATCATCCAGTCGCTGCTGGTGGAAGTGAGATAGGCTGAAGGGTACGCCGCTCGACGCCTGGATGCTCCACACCTCATGCTGGAATGCGCGCAACTCCTCGACCTCGCGGGCGAGTCGGGCTCTTTCTTCCTGCTCACGGAGCACTTTTCCTTCGAGTTCGTGAATTTTGTCCTTGTAAGCTGACTCTCGCTGCTCAAACGCGTCCTGAGCGAGCTTGCGTTGTTTTTCGTGCTCCTTGCTGAGCTCTTGATTTTTTCGTACCTTCACCAAATAAATCCACTGTCTGACGAGAACGTTTTCGTAAAAGCAAGCACATTGTGCACGGAAAAGTTTAGCCGTGGGCCCTCCCCCCAACAGATAAATTAATAAAAAGTTACGATAAGATATTTGCTACTATTGCACAGTCATCGATACACGCTTTTAAAAGTACAGCAAGCCCGGCAATCGTACTTAAATTTTCCAGGTGAGTTACGGCACACTGCTGCCGCTACCCACCAGAATGCCGATATCACGAGAGAGCAAAACATTACGCAATCATGAGCTGCAAAAGATTACGTAACACGCATCACAGTTTGTCCTGAAGCCAAAGCGAACGACACAGGCATTGCTTTGATTTTGCCTGGAGACATCATTCTTTCCCGAGTAGCATCAGCATCGCAAATCTACACAACGATGAAATCTCACAGCCACATAAACGTGGCCAGCTTGTACCACGCGACGCGAGTTACTGGGCCGGAAGCTTCAAATTCCACGTTGAGACTGCTAGTTATGCACACAATCTACGGCATTCGTCGAACTCATTCTGCGTTTCAAGTTAAGCAGTGACCTACCCAATTGCGTCCATATAAACTCTATGATCGCAAAGTTTCTTTCTTCATTTTTATTCAGAGGGCTATGAAAGCATACACCACCTCCCTTGTGGAGGCTTCATCTGTGACACACCCCAGCACTCACCGTGTTTCGCGCAATTGGCGATAACGTTATATACTGCAGTGGCTTTGCGAAGAGAAAGTTATCATCCAAACAATTACAAAGCACCATCATTCAAGGCCGAGATCATTATCTGGCAGCATCTTAACGTTTTGCGAAATGCCACTGACAGTTTATCGTTTCGCGAACGCAACTGAATTGAACGAAATAAACACCTTTTCTTGCAAAGCGTTTCGCAGATCGGAAATTGTTGCTTCCATCTTGTGATGCCTTTCTTCCGTAGCGCGAAGCACATTTTCGTGGTACTCCTACAAGAAAACATGAGGTGTCTCTAGCAGTCATCCAAGTGAAGCAAACAAACAAACAACTCAAGTGACAGAAAAGCAAAACATAAATCGCTAGGTTGAATACTTAAACCGAGCTCATGTACGAACGTAGCCTCAGCAGCCAGAAAATGCAAAGTCACACGCTGCCTCAGGCAAAAGATGAAATGTCTCAATACAGAATAGATCATTCCGACCGAAATTTGTGTACAACAACGAACAGAACCGTACAAACATAGCAGTGCGCGCCAGTGCATACAAGCGATTGCAGAATGTGCAATGAACGTCTGGTGCATTGCCAAACGTTGGGCAAATTGAAAATATTTCACTATGCGAAACAATAACTAATCTGTTAAGAAGTGATTTCGTGTGTTTACGGAAAACAGAGAAACGATTGCTCTTTTTTTGCAGAACTAAAGAAACACTTGTTAACTGCAAATTCTGGCACACCACGTGAGACGTAGCGGGCTGCAGGTTTGTTGCCTGGCATGGCTGTCGGTACACGCAAAGTGTAAAAATTCGCGTTAACGCCAGAAAACTTAAAAATCCACTTTTCTTCTTCAATCAAGGAACAAAGAACAGTATGGATGAGCTCTGACAATTTTTCGACAATGCATGCCTGGCACTTTCGCTACCGTCCAATCTCCTTCAGTCAAGCTTTTTATAAATTTCTATCGCAACTGAAGATGGTTGAATAAAATTTGCAAATATGTAAGTTGCAATTTTTGCAATGCATAACACATGATTAACAAACCGTTGAAATCTCACATCGAAGAACTCACCTTTTCTTTCTGGAGTTCTTCGCGGGCGAGTTCTTCTTTGTTTTTCATGTCACTCACAACCAGCTCCATTTGTTGCAGCTTTTTCTTTAGGTCCTCATGCTGGGACTGCGCTCTTAGCATGTCGTCCCGCATAGAAATATCTTTCGCAGCGTTCTATTAAAAAATAACGAGGTCTTTAGGCAAAGGATAACAAGTTCATTAGATTCAGGTAGAAAGATTTCGGTAATCTAATTTCAATTTAAAAAAATGAAAATCAATTTTCATACACGCGAAATTACTATTGCGATGCTTTGCTGAACAAGCACCAACATACAACTTCTGAGAACAACCTATAAGCTATCATTACCATAGCAACTCACATGAAATTTAAACGAAGTTATCTGAGCCACTGCGCAGTGAACTCGCACTACGTCCGCAAGGTTGCCTGAAAACTTCCTAGACCATGTTTCTTTTTTTTGTGAAGCAATGTATCATGTCCTTTTTTTAAAGAGATCATATTTCTTGTCTATGAAGCAATTCCTCGCTTATAATATGCTTACTTTTTTATGGAACAATTTACGCCAGAAGTTGGCAATGTGTCAATACGGGGCGTTTGCGGTTCACAGTATATGTTCTATTCATAGCTAAAGCTAAACCAAGTTTTATCGATCTTTGGATATATTTATAAATGCGAGCTCATCAGCCGGCCATATAATTACATACCAGTCAGACTTCGGCCTTACTCGTAAGTTTTGAACGATGAAATTTATATTAGAAATGGATAAAAATCAACTTGGTTCCGTTGTAGTAAGGTTCATGCAACATTGAAATATCTCAGTAATTATTACGATTTGCAGATAAAAAATCTTGATTATGTCTGCATTAGAACAGAGTCTGTCAAAAAAAGACCGATGGCATCAACGAACCCAACTCGAGGTCCAGCGTCTGTCAAAGACGCATGCAAATGTGGACAACGTTCCGGCGGTGCTAATTTGCAGTAAAGCGTTGTTCTTTTGATGCATGCTCAAAAAACGCGCAAACGAAATAGACAATTAGCACAAAAGTAATTCAAGGCAGAACACTAGCGATGAACTAAAAATTCGCACTGCATCAAGTGCAAACCGCTTACACACATTCCTTCAGCAAGTGCAACTACATCCATAATTTGTTTTAAACGACCAAGTAAGACTAAATGATAAAGGGACAAACGAGATTTTACTTCTGCGGAGCTACTGCAAACTAACGGGTACAATGAGCGTTAACCAAGTGGATGTCAAATTGTTTTGATGCAACTCAATGAATTGTTATCTCCTCACAAATGACTTGGTCATTACAGGCAACGCGACCACAGTAGTACATCGATCACCAGCCGATGCACCTCACGTTTCCGTGATAATAATCTAAACTTGTGGTTCCTAATTTCATCCCTCCATGGACTTTGTGGATGCCAAATGTATCCACGAACTTGGAGGCACGATCTGATCCTAAATTGCATGCGTACTGCAATGTTTTGAGAAAGAACATGGAAATCCAACTTAAGTAGCACACGCTAGGATTTATGTTCTAAATTTCTTAATGCAAGCTTGTAAAACCCTCTCAAGTCACCATTTTGGGAAAAGAGCAGGATTAATAGGTCCAGAGGAACCAAATGCCAAATCGCTTGTCAAAATATGTCAAACAGCTTCAAACAATGCCAAACGAACCAAGAAGAACGCTGTTGCTTTTTAATAAACCAGATGAGCAACAGCAAAAACGCAATGTTGCTACAGTACAAGTCTAACGGCATCGCATTAAATAAATGAAGAATCGCTATGCTCCAATAGCACACACAGAATTAAACAAGAAATCCTCTTGTACATTTGAAAACCTTGATATCATAGGGTAACTCCAGATGTAAGCATATCCAGAACAAAATATGCTCTTATTATCGTTTAAAGAAAATGCTTAATAAAAAATACTTATAAACGCCTAAAACAATGACATACAGGTTATGAAATCACAAACATAAACCATGCCATGAATTTAGATCAGTTTGAATCGGGTAGACCAGCGCTTGATATGTTAGATATATCACAACTTTACAAAACACGAAGTCAAACTAGCAGGCTTGCTACGTTTAGATCTTTTTTTTCGGCTACAGACTGCATTTTTTTAAATGATTGGGAAAAGCTAAGTCAGATCGGTCATAATGGCCAAAAAGATAAACTAGTGAATACTGTTACAGGGAGGTTGAACACTATTACGGGAAATATGACCAAAATATTTCAGCAAACAAAAACAGATTCAGATGGGTCAGCTAGCCGGAACAGGCCGAAAAAGCTTTAAATGTCAAACGCCGTTTTTTTCCTGCCAACACCATTATCAAAGGTCAAAAACATGCGAAACGATGGTTTTCTCGGTGACTACTAACACAAGCCTTCATCAGCGGCGATCAAGACAGATGCCTTCACGCGGCCCTCCCTTTTGCGGCATTTCTTGAAATGCTTACTAAATCTGTCATCAGAGCAACCACTGCTACTCACGCTGGATGTGTTCAGCGTGGGATGTGTCAAACAACGCCCTTCTCAGGGCGCGGCAGCAGAAATGCTGCCGAAGATGACCCACGACACAATATACTCCACCTGAACACCGAGGGGCTCACTGACAACAAGATCTCCGTCATTGAGCAGCTAGGCTATAAGAACAAGGCTTTCATCATCGTCCTGGTATTAGGTACAGTGTCTTATATATACGAGTTTTACATTATTTGTGTTACCGAAACCTGACTAAAATCTTCTGTTTTAAAAAACCTACGTTTTCCTGGTTTTTGTTCTCTA
>JGI24158J21664_10002227_pt1 | contig 23254 bp, 18 predicted proteins | sample Ectturendosymbi3_FD_21664 | JGI IMG/M metagenome (IMG submission 21664) | reverse complement strand
TGCTGTTTTGTTTTGCATAAGAACTGAAATACAGTGAATCCAACACGTGAAACGATAGTGTTTCTTATCTTGTCGGTTGTTATTCGAGCATCTTTAGAGTTGTAGATAGTGGCTGGGGTTGAGCGCGCATGTAAAGTTTCGAATGGGGTCGCGAGATCAAACAGGTTGGGAACCACTGCTCTAACACATATCAACAGAAACACGGAAGTCCGTGGTGGTCTCGAAACACAGACGCGGTTTCACAGGAAAACTCCGAAAAGTGTTCGACCATCCATTTATTTATTTATTTTCATAACCGCTTGTTCTCAGGGGAGGGTTGCTGGGGCAACAGCCGTGAGACGACTAGAAAAACCTGATGGTTTTCAGCTATTTTTAATGGTTCTGCTGACTCCACATCAAGATGGGACCAAGCACATGTCGGAGATGTAAATTTGCCACATGGTCCTTGGCCAACCTCTGGGCCGCTTTACTGTAGGTGTAGCCAGCAGGACTTGCCTGGTCAATCTTTCCTGGGACATTCTGGTCACGTTGCCGAATCATCGTAACTGAAATCACCCTATTCAGACAAGTGGCTCGATCACAGGGCTCAATTTCACAGCTGTTCACTTTTTCGCCAAATGTCACGCCGTGAACTGTTCGCAAAATTCTATCTCTGTCGCTTGTACACGAGATCAGGGTCAACGGCGTCACTCGGGCTTATCACGTAATTTATACGGATTGAATGCAACCGTTCGAGGCTTACGTCACGGAAATTTCCATTTGTTTCCATTCTGGCTGACACTATCGTTGTTCTGTGACCTTGGTTACGCAACAATGAATGAGAAATACGAACTCCTCCATTCCTGCGTGTCGTATGTCACAGAACAATGACAGCGCTGTTCAGTAGACGCCAGGCGTACCATGCTCATTATCATTAACCCATCCGTGTTACTGAACAATTTATCGTTCGTTTGAGAGTTGCTAAGTCTGGCGTTTTTTTCGGATCGGGACGGGTTCGCGCCTTAGTTTGTCAAAATGTTTCGGGCCGATTTCGAACCTGTATCCAACCCTTTTTTCTATATCATTCAGATTCACTATCTTTTTTCTTTCGTGACGTACGTTTGTTGTTCTCACCGCGGTGACTTCTGTGAGTGAAGTGATTTTTCTTCAGCTAATTCTATTTGCAAACACAACTGCGTTTTTGTTCTCTGCTCCGATTAGTCTCGCACTCTTTTTGACGAGGTAACAGCAGTGAGGAAATTTGCACGCAATAGTGTTGCTTCGAAAAGATCAGTCCCTTACGCGATTCTTGACTTGTTTAAAGAAACGGTGCCCTACAAACCGGCTTTTCATGTCAATAGCGCCATCCTAGATAGTTTCGTTTATGTATATAGCGCCATCGTGGACAGTTTCGTGATACCGGTAGTTTCTTTTTTTTCTTGAGAAACATTACATTCCGCAGTATTATCGTTGACTAACAAGCTGAGTTTGTGCTTGTTTAAGTGTTATTGTTTTGGTCAAGGTGAATGACTATTTTGGGTGTGATAAAACTGTGTACCTCCAGCTATACCAGTACACAACGTTTTTTGATATATTTCAACTCACTCGGTAGATTTGGCTTTTGGGTCTAAATTGGGTTTCAAAAAATTGTCGGGCTTGGTCCGGGTTCGGGCTTCAAAATGAAGCCCGTTTACAACTCTGTGTTTGAAACTACTCTCGAATGGGAATAGTCCATTGAACTGGAATTCAAACCCAATCTTACATGAAAACCCGTTGCTTTAAAAAACATTCAACCTAATGTAAATTGCATTTAAAAAAATACTTAATATCAAGTACAAGTGCGTTGGAAGGCTTTTTAATTACAAGGCAATACGTTGATTTCTAGTTACCTTTTCATAGTTCTAATAGCATTTATCTACCTGTCTTCTTCGGCAAAGACGCTGCAAAAACATCCGGATAGAATTGAAGAAAAAGTATTGGTTCGATTGAACCAACCACCATTTCGAACATGCGAAGCAGCATGAGGTCTATACCAACTGCAGAGATGCACTCAGAAAAATAATACTTGACTCATTTTACTATTACTGGTGGCGGCCTTTGCTGAATCCTTCCTGCTCCTGAGAAGGTATTGAAGTCAAGAGACAGCACACAATTTTTTTCTGCACTACTCACAAAAGCAGTGAATTTCAATTCAGGTAAAACTTGACATAACATTATTATGGCAATCATCCCATGTGAGTTTAGAACACCTTTTATACATCAGTGAAAGAAAAGGCTACTACCATCGACACGGTACGCCATACAAGCGCAATCTCCTTCCAGCTTCTCGTTCTTCAGTGATTTCTTTCAAAAAATGTTCGATGACGTCAAGTGAGATCAAAGATTGTGAGAAAACGACAACTTTATCTCCAATGAGAGTGGCTTGATCGAGAATTTCCATAAGAAGAACAATCTGAGAAAAACGCAAGGCGATTTGGCATTTTCATTCAGCGTTAATAGGAACCTAACTTAATTATACGACATGATCATATACTTTGCGCTACATAGTCCACGCGTTCCGTTTCATTATTCCCTCATTCACGCACTTAAAGTAAACCAGGCGTAGAAATCTTTTCAGCGTATAAACCATGACCGTAGACATTAAATAAAGTCATGCTAAAACACCTTTTCTTAATTATTTGCTAAAAGTTTTTTTGAGAACTGAAGATTTAACACCCATTACCGCAGTACAAAATTATCACCAGGGATTTCAAGCGAGAATTTTCGTTTATGGCAACTTTAAAAGATGTGCAGCTGTTCGCTGAACCATTATTGACGGATGAACTGTACGCTCAAGACCACCCCTTACAAACCAACGACCACAAGATATTTATATTGAAATGTCTTAATCCCCAGACCGCAAAAATTTGACCCTGGTGGTCTCTTCAGGGAAGCCTAGTTTATTCTGGGCCGTGTCCACTACCCTGAAGTGGGCGAAAAAAGCTGGCTTTTGGTATCCCGAACAGACATGCGCTGAATACCATCAGGTAAATCAAAACTGATCACACTGGCTTCGGAAAGTCCATAAAAGCTCATGGTTAAGCAAATTTATCAATATTGCGATAAGTTTGATCTACCGTTTCAAACCGCGTAATAAGATTGAATAACTTCATTTTTATTTGCTGCCCCTAAATCCACCGATTTTTTCAATTCCTCCATTGATGGGCCGCACGCTGGAATGTAATGTCAGCTTTACAACAAAATAAGAATTCTAGGCGTATGTTCCTAACTTCGTGCGAACCTACCAAAGGGCTTATCTCAAGATTTACGCGAAACTCTTCTTTAAGATTCACATTAGTTCCAGTGCATTGAACGATTTGATCCCCATGAAATCAGGCATAACCGTAGGGCAGGAGTTCCGGAGTTGCATTTTACGCCGAAGCAGGAACTATAAAATGCGTTGTCATATGCCACTATACTGTGCCAACGAATGCAGATTTATGGTCTAGTCACTAATCGCCACAGCCAACCTTTGATCTCATTTTGGAGATATCCCGAATAATGTTGGTGGTTTGCCTAGCCACTGTGCTGTAGCCGAAAGATAACATTAATTTGTTTTATTTTGGGGGAAATATGAATTTATTCAAAGGATAGCAGCTATACAAAGTGTTCGACTTCTATTAAAGTTTTTTCAGGATGTTATTTTCTGTTTATGTTCACGTATCAGTTTCGTGTGATCATAGGTTTGTTTGGACACATGGTTAAAGTAAGAATAAATGTTCATAAAGTGATGAGTTGCTGACTTCGGGAATACAACTCAGCATCTTGCGAAGAATGAAAATTAGAGAATAATTTCATAGTCAGATGTCTGTTAATGATCGTACAAAATAATGTTTCAACAGCTTGTTTTTTATATGGTAAGGCCAGTGCCTTCTGCTCAATTATCTTCTGCTGCAATAAGTTCAGTATTGAATCTTTCAGTAGTACTTCTAGTGTAAATTTGATAAAACAAAGAAGTTCGTTAGAGATGTGGGGTGATTGCAAACTGGGTTGTGTCCAGTTAGGAACTATGGGGCAGTTGAATGTGTTATTGTTCAACATTGTTCTGCAGTACTGCTCATGTTTGCTGATGTTCGGTGTGCTTCACTGGGTGATCCTCTTTGATTAAATGCCAACAATTCATTACACCATCATGTAAAATACTTTAAGTCAATTTCTTTTCCTAACAACTTATTACAAATCGCATTGGCAAACAGTTAATTAAGAGTCCACCGGTGCTCTTTATTTAAAGTTCAATCCAAAGTCTCCTTATGTCAGATTTTGGGAATGTTGTTGCAACTCGTGTTCCCTCTAATGTATGCAACTGCGCAGTGCCAACAGACCATTTGCGCAGTGAAATCTCGTTCTCGCGCACTTGCAACACTCCAAATTTTATGTCGCACATACATTGCATAGCCCTCATAACGCTTGAAACGCTTTGCTGCTTGTGTGTCTGGGTTGGCAACTGCGTTAGAAACTAATTTGGAAGAAACATTCATGCATTGATTTTTTCGAAAATTGTTGCGGTAGTTTTGGAAGATATTTTAACAATTTAATTCATTGGTTTGTTTTCATGTAAACTTTTTTCATGTTACATTTTGTAGGTACTTGTTTTTTTGTTAACGCATTAGCTTTGCTTGTGTGTACATTTTACCTCTTTATGGTTATGTCATCTTTGTAGGCTAGACTTAATAAAAACTGTGTTTGTAATTTACGAAAAGCTTGGCATAAATGTATTTCAACACTGATTCTTATTTTCATAATAACACGCACATTCTAAAATCACATATTTGTGGCTTATAAAGACGGGAAAATGGATGTAATGACTTTTTCATTTCATGTAAAATGTTTTCAGATAAAAAAAGATTAGAAATGTGAGGTCTGTTGCAGAACACGCAAAAGTTTTTTTATATCTGATTTTTCTTGCAGAACGCTGAAATGTGAATGTTTGTTATGAGTTGCTTGGACGATTTCAGAGTAACAACAGGAGTCGAAGTTCCAGTATTCAAATTTTTCGGAGTTGGAAGTCCTAAGGCCAAAGCAGCAGCGGAGTCAGAGTCCAAAAAATGTGACTCCGCTCATCTACTTGAAATTTCAGAGAATCTAGATCAACCGCAGCAAATAAGGTTTAGAACAAGGCTGCTGTTAGTAAAAAAACCTGTTACGCAACCACCACAAGCTCAGGAAATAAAACCAACCTTGTTTCCCTGTTCAACAGCTTTATAAAGTTGATCTTGCGCCGGCATCACAGACTCAAACCAGGGTGGTGATTTATCTGCGTGAGACAAGCGAGTTATTCCACCAATTTACACACACGTTGTGGATCATTCAACCAATTTAGCAGATTATTTTGCGCATGCAATGTATCGTAAAGCGTGTTTTAGCATTAAGGTTGTCTTGATGAGTCATTAAAAAGGTTTAAAAATGTGAGGCGGTGTTTTCAAAACTGCATGAAGATGCGGTACGTGATTATAAAAACATGAAAAAACACGGCAAGAATCTTATAAAACAACGCAAACGAACTTACCACACCAACCCTCACAGAACCTTCAAAGTAAAAAACTGTAACTACGCTCGTTGACCAAAATCACTATAAAAACGTATCACGTACCGTCTTTGCTACTAGGTTGTAACAAAGATTTGGCAAGCTCAATTAAGTCCGTTTTTTCGACCAATCCACACAAATCTCCGCCTTTATCTTTGACTAATTTTTTTAAGTCCTGGAGAAAAAAACGTAAGAACACATTCCTGCATTTGTCATGTGAAAACCACAAGTTGCACAGCGCATTTTAAAATTAACTCCTACCTGAATAGACATGCTGGATAGGTTCTTTCTCGTGTTGCTTTCTGTGGCAGAAGCCAACTCGTCAGCATCATCGTAATCGTCTTCTGCTTCGTCGACTTCCATGTATTCATCGTCATCGTTGATGAAGCGTTTGTCGTTTGCAATATTTTCCTGCTTTTATCAACAAAAAAGATTAAGTTTGTGTTAACGATAGTCGCTTTAAAGCAGGGGTGGGGAACGTGAACATTTGATATGGTCTGCATCAAGATTTTCGTTACCCAAGTTATAGTACAACATCGCGTCAAAACGAAGCTCGATGATAAGCAGGTACTTAGAATAGTATGTCAAGAGAAGTCACTCTTCTTCATAGTTAGATAAAGGTAGAACTTATAGGATAAAATCAATTGCTTTTGCGGCCCGCCAGCGATAATGCACAATTCATGCGGCCTATGACAGTAAATAGGTCCCCGCCCCTGCTTTAAAGCATGCAATGGATTGGTGAACGGAACTCTGCTGGTGTTAACGAAGGAAACAGCGAAGAAGTTGAAAATAAGAGTAAGTCATGAAACACTGTTGATCTGCATCTTCAAAGTATTTTTGCGCTTAATAGTCGGAATGCTTCGAACCTACAAAGGAAAAGTGGACCGTCGGATCAGGAGGTGTGATCGAAACTGAAATGGAACACTGGCACCAACCACTCGAAGTTTTTTGAATGAACCCAGTCTCTCCCATGAAAACTGTTTCACTGCGCTGAACGAAACGTGTGATAAACGCATTGGCAGTATTGACAACCAAGTGCAAGAAACTTACTGCTAGTTACTCGCCATCTCTCATCATGTTAAATTGCACATAGCAAATAAGCCGAAGCGAAAGTATTTCAACTGATCATATTTAATCGTAATTAAATCGGGGTCAGTGAATTGTTTCATGAAAATTCTTCGCACACACACTTAAAAATCGCATCTAACAATTTGTATAACGTTTAAATGATTACGTGCTAAACGGTCACTTTCAAACACGAGAAACCTACGTTACGAATCATTTTTAGAATTTACCATGCAAGAGCATTTTTTCTTTTGAAAAATCTTAAATGATCAGGTAGAAGTACATGAATAACATTAGACTAATTTTTCATATTTGCACCAATTGCTTCCGTGCTCATTGTTCTTAAAAAAGCAATGCCTTGGTGGACAAATTCAAATCACAATAAACGGCATAAAAAAAACGAAGAATGACCCTTTCATGCAGTTCCTGAGTCATTTACTAGTTTCGGTACGCAAAGACCACCTCAGAGGATTCGCAAGTCAAGCGAAAAAACACATACTACGTGTAACAAATACACCACCAGACCTTGGTATCATGTCGCTGCTCCGACAAGACTAACGCTCTGGGGTGGCAAACGACCAACAGCAAGCGGTGGAAGTTGGAAAAGAGGCATTCACTTTTAGTTTTCATATCCGTGCATCGTTTAAGGTACGTTTCATAAAGACGAATCTGAAAAGCATTGCGTTACGTTTGCAATGAACGAGAGCTGATGCAACAGCAACGTCGCTTCAAACAACAGCGGCAGACCTGCAATGGGGAGAGTCTGACGTAAATGACATATTCGAACTTCGGGTGGAGGTGCTCCTTTAAAACGTCGACGTCTTTTCGCTGCACACACCCCGCCAGCAGTTGATGCAAAACATACGAGCGAGCCTTCATCAAGCGGACGTCGCTCTTCGTCGAATCGACATGCTGTCCGTTTATGATCGGGTTCGCAAAACGATTTGCGAATTCCTGTCCACAAAAAGGGAATAACGCCGCTGTTGATAAGAAACTGGTGGCAAATCGAGCTGAATGGAGTAAAACTTTCAACAACGTAATAAAATCAGTAGCATTCTGTTAAAATGTGGTTGAAACAGCGGTTCAATATCATGCTCTCAGAACGTGGTAAATCAATTTGAGAGCTTTCAGCACACTTCGTCAAAGATCGAACAACAGTTTGGGCAACGCTTTCTCACTGTGGCGTTTCCCAACAATCGAGCTTTGACGAAGTCGACCATGCAGTGATATTCCATGAGGTTGTTTTGGAGTGGCGTTCCAGTCAAAACGATCCTTCTTCGAGTCTTGATCTTACCAACCGTGGTCGACAAATCGGTCTTGATGTTCTGTAAGCACACAAAAGAAAACAGGTGAAACATTTCAAAAAAACATTGAATTAGCAGGAGTACACCTGCGAGGTTGACAACTGCTGAAACCACCGAACAGACCAATGGCAAGGCGCCGCGTCATCTCGAGACGAACAGCGCCCTTTGCAAAGGACACACAAAAGCTACATGCTGCCATCTTGTGCTCAACGCAATCCGATGAGAGCTTGGATGAAAAAAAACACTCACCTTTATGATATGACCTTCGTCGCAAACAACAATATCTGGACCTGGGTCTTGCAATATTTGGACAAAGATGTCTTTGTAGCACTGGTCGCATTTTTGCTTGTCACTACACATGGTCCGGTACAGATTGTAACTGATGACCATCACACCTCCCCGCCCTTGCCATTTCTATGAATCAATAAAAGCGAGCGGCTGATTTATCGCTGACATCATCAAAAAACGTCAGGCAACACAGGGCAAAAAGTGATCAAACAAAAAAAGATGGAAAGCAGCAGTTGCTTTCGCTTGTCGTGAACTTCGTGGCACGAGCGACATCGTTACTTACCCGCAGTTCACAAGCTCGAAGATGAGGACTGGGTGACTGCCTGGGCAATGCGTAGGCTTCCAGTCTTTTACCACTTCGACTTGTCCAGTACGCAAACTCGTGCAACCAGTTAGAGACAGTACCAAGAGGACACAGAACAAGCGCTGTCTTTAATCGAGGAAGTTCGTTTGAAAACAGCACGGTGTGCAGGAAAGTGATCACCTGCAACAACATCACACAGCAAACCGGTCAACAGTAACGAAAGCTGACCGATCACATTCAATACATCGCAAATCTTTGCTATTTCCAGTTACCGCGCAGATTTGGACAACCTTCTTTCTCGTCCAATTGCAAAGGCCTGCACTCCGGTTCCTACACCTCCATTACAGTAGTATGTCGAGAAAAAATATTGAAAAAGTAAGGGTCGCTGATGCGTTCATAACACAGCACGCAACCTGGGAATGTCAAGCACATCGACGTTTGTCGTTACACCACATTATAGAAGTTTATGCGCTGTCCAATGATAAGACGAAGTGCACGAAAAAATCTTAATGTTTAGTATTTCGCTTGAATGTCCTTCTCATGCGTGGAGTTTTTTTGACGTAGTGGTGCTAAAACAAGCACGATTTCAGTTGGAAATAAACAAGCAACATCTTTGGGTAGAGTTGCATCTTTCCTGGGATATGTTACTACGAGTTGATAAAAGAAACGACTCACGAAATTCTGCATGCAAGTGTTTTTGCAGAGGAAAATTCACATTTGCCGCCAGGTCGTCAACGTTAGTTTTGTAAGACCGTATAATTTATGCCGGGAGATAAAACTTGCAGCAAACAGTAACGATACTTGTCTAAGATTGTCAAGATTGCATAAAAATTTCGACAAACTAGCAGTGATTTTAAACGAACATGAAACTCCAATTTAGAAGTATTAACAAGCCCCTAAAACAATATTACAGCGAACAACTTCATTACTGTCACATAAAATTGTATGTACCTGTAACGTTTTGCCAAGACCCATGCAGTGGGCTAGTATGCAACCACCCTGGTGCCCTCGATTTGACTGCGTGACAGTTTCTATGACATTCTTCCACATGAATTTAACGCCGTCAATTTGATGCTTCTTCAGGATACGGACCAATTTCGGATCAACCTAACAACACGACAACAGTTTAGTTTTTCGAATGAAAAAAATTGTCAGGCACAATACCAACCAGTGTTTCTCAATACCGATCGCATTACAGTCGCAGGAAACTCGCAGAACGCCACAACCTAGGTTTGATGTCGCTTCGCTTAATTGGGTACGAGTTTTTCTCTACACTGCTGGTTCGTGTCATTTTATGAGTCTGCCAATGCAGTCATGAGTAACTCTGCATATGAAACTGCATTTCATTCACGGTTTTGATTTTAATGAAATGACAAGGAGTGGAAGCAAAGACAATGCCAAGGCACCCTTGGCGCTAACAGCAAGCCGACCAGCATTTCACACAACGTTTAAAACGAATTTCGCAACATCAAGCACGGTAGCAACAGACAACAATGAAAAGCTTGTACAGCGCAGACTAAGTTCTCGCCAGAATAATATCGGACTAAATCCGCAACGCGAAAAAAACTGGACACAGTCGAACTCCACGTCCAAACCACCGTCAGCAATCCACGCAGTCAAGCTTCTCGAGCGATGTCAGCTAAAGTTTATTTTGCACAAATACAATATAACTCACTTCGACGAACGGTTTTTTAGACAGAACAAGACGAGTGGCGATCTTCTTGTTCGGAGACGCAGTGTTGTCCTCGATGACGATCACCTGGTTGAAGACATGAAGTTAAAGAAAACGGTAGACACTACTTTGTCCAACAGCACAGCCGTGACTTACACGAACCGTAATCTGAACTATTTCACAAACTAATGTTCCAAAAGAGATGCCCGATTCCAAAGCAACACTAAACAAGTTTATGTTTTATTCTTAGGATTCCAGAGTTATGCAGGAATCCTGGGAAAACCTAAGAGAACACAGAAATCATAACCTTTACACACAACATTTCAAGCGTTGCTTCTTGACCAGCTTTACAGCATTATGTGATGAATTTTAAATTTGTCCATGCCAGCGATTTAAGGGCATATCAAACCGTAGTCGAAATAACACCGACAAAGTCGCAAGTTCTGCGAGAAAGTATGACTTTTCTGAATATGGGCGCAACCCGAGATTTCGAGGTCGACGCTCATTTTACACTGAGAGAATGTTAGTTGTTGAAAGATGGAAAGGCAACGATAATGCTCGCAGAAAATTTGCACAAATTTTACTGATGCATGAAAATATAGAAAAGGTAATTTGGCAAGCATTTAGACAAGAGGATGCTAGACTCTGGGGTAGCTATAAACATGACTTTCTTTGCTAACGTTACCATTTCTTCGGGGTCAAAATGCGATTATGATACAATTTGGGGAAAATCGTTAAGATTCTTTCCTCTTCAACCCCCAAAATTAGAAGGTAAGTGACACAGATGTAACAAAAGTAATCACTTTTTCGCCTTCGCAACTAATCAACTAATCGTAATGGCTTACCGGGAGATACGAGTATGATTTAAGGAAAACAAAACGAGGATGCCGAAAATAGTGGTTTAAACATGGAAAGCAGAATTTAGAGACAACCACTAGCAATCTCCTATACACCTTGGAGTTCAAAATGAGCATTGCCAGTGGCCTGGGAAGAAGAGATTTCGTTACTCGTCCACGCTGAACAGCTCAGCCAACATTCGCAAACTAATTTAAAGCACAACACAACGCATTTGGTGAACCTCCACACAGAGCTACCTCAGTCAGCACCGCGCGGTGGATCCCTGCTATACTAAACTGAACAGGATCGTCGAAAATGCAGTTTAGGTATGGCTGTACGCATGCAGCTGCGTCTGGTATGTTGTAACAAGGATGAAAAACCCGATTCAAAAACCAGCGATGCAAGTATGGCATTCTTCGACCCTACTTTAATAATTTCGATTGATTCAATACTCCAGAAAATCTAAAAAAATGTTTACATTTTTCGATTTCGACTCACACAAATTCTAGAGTTCCCCATACATCGCTACCAACCCTTCATTCCTTGACGCCAACCAAACAATCTCAATTGGCCGCACTTTAACAGCTTTGCGCTCGCACGCAAGATGTACAGCTTTTGGGGTCAGGTGCACACAAAATCAACATATAGTAAGAACCTCTTCCTCGAGATCATCTTGTTCTTCGAGCCTTTTTCTTCTTTCAATCTCCATTTTCTCTGCGTTTTGGGTCTCCTGACTCACCTGGACATCGTCAATGATTTTTCTAATGTTCCTTCTCCCCGACCTCTTTTTTGGCGACATATCTGATATACCTGCACAGTTATAAAAGACAACTTCTGGAATGAGCACATTAAAACAATTCGTTACGATTGAGGTCTCAGAAACATCTTTCAAACAATTACAGCACAGTATACGGACCAAACGATTCTACAAAGAATGCTTAAATTTAGATTCTTATCAATATCGTAGTGACACTTGGATGGCCCACAAATTGTAGCGTCAAAGAACACGATGATAACCAGCAAAGCTTCCTGCCCATATCTGGGCAAAATAGGTTTCTCCCAATATCACAAATATAAACCATTTATTCGTGTGTACAGGCGTTTGCAATTACCCGAAATTTGAAAAGCTTTTTTAAAGACTCCGTTGCAACAAGAACGATTACAGTATCACGCTAACGTAAACACGAAGATTTCTTTCCGACAATGGGCTGAGAACACGGAACGAAGCTTTAACAGGGTATAAGGTAGGGCGCATATTTTACATTGTAACACTCTGACTTACGAATACTAATTAAAAAATGGGGTAAGGGATGAACATTAATGCCATCTACTGCCCACATGCATTCGATCTGGTCGTAAGAACAAAAACACCAAAACGTTGCGACTGCGTGCGTATGCACAAACAACTATCAGAATTGTTAACCAGTCAGGTGCTCCTCGACGAAAGTGAACCCTTTCAGAAGGTTTGGTGCGAATAAAATAGAGACGGTTAACTAGGACGATGAAAAGCAACACATACACACGACGTCGTCGCTGTCGCTGTCACTGTCACTGTCACTGTCACTGTCTCCCATGACAATGCGTCGCCGCCGCTTCGGTTTGGATGATGATGGGAAATCCTAAACAGAGTGCAAACGTCAGCATCAATTCACTGTGAGCATTTGATTGCTGGAAAAGCAAGATTTTAGGCGTAACTTGCGACCGCGTAACTTGCAGACTGTCCCGTAGATTTGTATCTCAGTTAAAACAAATCTTGATCCCATAATGTCTGGTTTGAAAACAGCCAGATTAAACTGACAAAACGGCTGCAAGTACATCGCGAATTTATCGCCGCTATAAACGAGTGATGAACGCATACTCTAGCAACAGTCACGAAATAAGGGACAGCTTTTGCAAGTTAAGACCTAAAGAGCAAAAACTGAAATCAAACTAAACGTTCAACTACTGGCATGCCGAAACCTCAATGGAGTCGCTTGTTGATCATTTGGCAGCAAAGGAAAACGATTCCTTTGACCGGAAAAGAAGTTCAGTTGAAACTTATCTTGAACTTCAAATAACGCACTACCTACGGTTCTCACATTGGTGGGAATTTGGTATAAAAGATGGTGCAAGCAGGGGCGTAACGAGGTTAGATGGCGCACCCGGGGCAAGAAGCAACTTTGGCGACCTCATGTTCGAACCTGAGGTCTCACGGAAGCAAATTTACTGTATTGAAGGAAGTACTGGTGAGATTGTTGGGACTTTTCGGCGCCTCCCGCAGTCATTCCGCGCAGAGTTGTGCGTCGGGCCGGGTTCGGGCTTAAGCTTGTCAAAATGTTTGGGGCCGATTTCGGGCCTGCATACACAAGCTTTTTATACCATTCAAAGCAACAATTTTTTCTTTCTTGAACTACATTTGTTATTCTCACCGCAGCGACTTCTGTGAGTGAAGTGATTTTCTTCAGCTAATTCTATTTGTAAACACAGCTGCTTTCTTATGTTCTCTGCTCGGATTAGTCTCACACTCTTTATCACAAGGCGACAGTGCTGGCGATGGTGTTGCTATCGATCAATCACTTACTCGATTCTTGGCTTGTTTTCTACAAACCGGCTTTTCATGCCTATAGCCCTATACTGCTTTTATGCACATAGCGCCATCGTGGATAATTTCGCGACAGTTTGCTTGATCTTGAGACACATTACATTTCGCAGTATTATAATTGACTAGCAAGCTACGTTTGTGCTTGTTTAAGTTAATGCTTTGGTCAAGATGGTTGCTATTTTGAGTGTGATAAAACCGTGTACCTCCAGCTACACCCATACAAAATATTTTTTGATACCTGAAGCTGCGCAGAGTTTGATTCACTTGGTAAATTTGGCTTTCGGGCCTAAATCGGGCTTCAAAAAAATGTCGGGCTCGGGTCGGGTTAGGGCTTCAAAATGAGGCTCGTTTACAACTCTGATTCTGCGCCCCTCGCAGTGATTCGGCGCAATGGCAATTGTGCCCCCCTTGCCCCTGGGTGCAAGACAAAAAAGAAACAAGAAAATCCTACGCAAAAATATTTTGCAAACCAGAGCAGTTAAGCAAATATTCTCTTAAGTTGCGTGGCACCGAAAACGCTTGGGAATTTTCCGAGCGAAGGTCTTCACGCGAATTATATGCTCAGCAACTATTGCAATGCCTGGCTGGTGCAAAAGCAAAACTGTTGCTTTTCGCAATGCGTTGCAACAGAGCGATTCATTCAGTCAGCAGTTTCCTCGCTGAACAGGCCACAAGCGCAGAGAGTAGTTTGTCTGACTCATAGCAGCGACTACTTGAAGCCAGCCGACCGGTAATGGCGTTACTTTTGCTTTTTGGTTTCGGTGATAACAGCACTGTGTCATAGCAAGGCCTTCTCGATAAACAAGACCTCTCAGCGCCTGGATGATGTCACCGATAGTCGCCCTCATTTTTAGGAAGCGGAACTCCCACTGGAACCGAAAATCGGGACGTCCGCTGTTACAACTGGCAACGCTGTTGGAAGTGTCGTCAGCGCCGCCCGCCGATTAACCAGGAGGCCTTGGTCACAGTGTGTGTGTGAAAATACAGTTCGCGTGCTTTCGTAAAGTCTTGCTTTAGTTTTTCATCATCTCACCCGCAACTTTTGCTTGCAATTAACAGGATTGAAGATACGTCAATGACGTGAGATCGATTTCTTAGTGAAACACACGGCGAGCAGATTTAGCTGCGTCGCCCTTGCAGGGACTCCGCGCTGCAGCACAAAGTGCGAGTTTTTCGACGCGAACACCCTGCGCGATTATCTTTGAGACCGCTGTGCCTTTCGGTCAACTTCGTTGGTCGTCAAGGCACTTCAACGCAAAAGGAATTAATGTTTTTTACCTTCTTGATGAAGTCTTCGCTGCTGTCTGCTTCTTGTTTTATGAAATTGGGGAAGCCATTCAAAGGCTCCTTTTTCAACAATCTACTTCGGAAGAAACGAGGCAGGTCTTCATCGCTGCTCGACAATCCGCGCTTGTTTCTTCGTGACGGCATCGGCGTTGCATCGTCACTGCTTCGATTTTCGCGCTTTACGAACGCGCCAGCGGAAAGCTCGTCCTTAGCGCAGCTGGGGTCAGGCACGTTTTCGTCATCGCCTGACGACAGGACGCGCTGGTTTTGTCGAACCGCAGTCGGTTTTTCGTTTCCAACAGGAATCGCGGATTCTTTGCTTTCGGGACGCTTTTCACAATCGCTCTCCAGCAATTCGAGATCCGATTCGGGGATGACGCCGTTGTCGGCGGAACCTCCAGGGTTCTCGGAGTCAGAATCCAGACAGTTGTCATCGTCCGATTCGAGAAGAATCACTGAAGATTTGGACGCAGGGGCATCCCCGGAAGTCGCCTTCTCGTCAGAATTCGCGTCGTTCGTTTCCGGTGCGTTTGTCGTGGAAGATGTTTCGCCGGCAACTTGGTCGGTGCAGTTGACGTCGGGCTGTTCAGAGCTCGTAGAAGACTCGTCTTTAACAGATTCCTTGGTATTATGTAACACAAGGTGCAGCTCATAAAATTGTCCACGCAGACACACCAGTATACCACTGTGTACTAAAGTGACGACTGCTGTGGTCTACAAAGGACTTGCGTCACAAGTTTTAAACAACTTACAACAAACAAGCTGCTCTCGCTTGTTGGGTACTACGTAGTTTCTAGCTACTTGTTCACAGGTTAAACGAGTGGAACTAAAGATCAGAAATTTCTATATTAAAAATCAGTTAATCTGTGAAACGATCAATGACATAAAAGTATGACTGGTGGAGGTAAGATAAAATATCCATTACGTAGTGCTAGGTTAAACTTATTTTGTAGAAACATTAAAAAAATTATACGTGTGCATGTCGCACAACGCGAGGTACAACCACACCGAGGTTGAAAAAGTTCTTCGCGTTGTCAAAACTTTCTATACTCAGAAGAACACCAGACAATAAGATCTGTCACGCTAATGGTTAACAACCATAGCGGGTCTTCTGTTAGAGAACATACTCTTTGCAAATTGAAAGGTGTTCACACCCTTGCTCTTTGTTTTATGAAAGTAACAATTTGCCCACACCCATTTTATTTGAATTTGCTGGGACTGAAGATGCCGGTAAAACGATTTTCCTTTGTAATGCATCGATGCGTGCTGAATTTGGTGCTACTGGCTCGACAGAGATAGGATTTGAACTTAGAGACATGGGCAATCAACAATCGCCACAGATGACAGTTTAAAAGCAAATAACAGGAATATACTGAAGCTCGAAATAGAGAACTTCCCGCCATACCTTTGCTTTTTCGAGCAAATGCTTCAAATTTGCGTCGTACTTCATATCAGACAGGAGCACTTTGACAGTGACCGGTTTACTGAAACCTTTCGCCCCCTGGGATTTGGTCTTCAGCAGCATCTTCTCTTCGTCCGACAGGTTTTCTTCACGCAGAGCTTCGGTGACAAGGAGCTTTCTTCTTTTAGCGAACTGTGCAGTGATTTCAGACATCACTAATTCATTCAAAGGAAACGTGCATCGCTTTTTTCAACGTTGCAACAATGCAAAAAAAATTTTAACCGTTTCACCTTTTCAGACTTCGCTTCTCCGAAGGTTTTGCGCTTTTTCCCACTGCGACTGGCGCACATTTCACCATCGGACAAAGAGATGGAGACCTGAAAACAACTCATTTTCCTCACTGACAACATTCTAAATAAATGCTAAAGCGTTGATCAGTATTGCCGCTTATATCAGTCTGCAACACCACGTGCTGTCGAACAACATAAAACGAGGAGCTTTGCGGTCGTTTAATATCAACATCAGTGAACTACAGCATTCGCGTCACCATCAACAAAGGGAAAACACCTGCTTTTTCCACGAGACAGACTTCCTTCTATCCTTTGAAATTACACAGTAGGTTTACGAAGCCTGATGTCAGCGTTTCAGTATTTTGATGACACTCTCAAATAACTCGCTTGTTCATTCATGCAGAGGTTTCTAGTCGCGAGAAACGTGCATTTACCGCAGCACAGCATACATTGCGATCGGCCTCAAAATGCTGCAGCATCACAGCTGCACACAGTATGCAACCATTGCACAATGAAAGCAGATTATTAGTAGCTGGTGAGATCAGCTCTAGCTTTGCTCAGTAAAATAGCAGTCCGTAGCAGCAGCGCGCAGCGGCGGCGAACACAATAGTTCGGATCGCGTGCAAAAGCTTTTTGAAACCTGTATTTGGTCTACAATGTACTGTAATTCGCATTTACAGTAAATTATAGCAGAACATTCGGCGACTGCTTCAAAGTCTTTTTACTGTAACCGGCAAAAAGTCAACGTATAAGCATCAAAGTTCAGGCGTTCCCAGATGTCATTAAAACACATTTTGAAATTCCTACTCAGGTAACGGTACCCACATCTGGGTAAGTCAGTTTTCAACTACATTTTGAAAAGACTTAAAAAACACTTATTATCCTGATTCCTTCAGTAGCTGATTTTTTCGAAATGTACTGTAGAGCAGTCCTATCGAAATATGTAGAAGTTTTGTACTTTTTCAGTAAGGAGGGGGTCAAGTCCAAGATAGCATTGTTTGCCCAGAGGGCGATAAAAAAGCGGTGCTGTTGTACAACATCTGGTCACCAATGCCATTTTAACGTAAACAAGTCTGGCATTTCGATGGACGAGCAAGCTTCGTTACTGAGTCCCGCGAGGGAATTCGCTGATAAGACAAACGCAGTCCATGCGCGTGGCTCATTGGCCTTAACCCTCCCCCCCCTACTCAAAAATACTTTGGTTTGTCATGGCAGATGAGCTTGAAAACATTTGTTGAGTTATTGAAAAATGCGCCTGTGCTCCTAAAACATTAATGTCAATTCTGGCAGTCGTCAACCGTTTTGTCAGGTCTTAAGAGTTACCTGTGCATGAAAAATACCTGAAACATATGTATGGTGATATTATGAAGTAACTTACATTGAAAAGTGGATTTCTATACCGAGACGGACGCACACCCTCGTTGTCCGAGTGAGCATTTGTTTGATCTGCTTCACTTAATGAGTTTTCTTGTTCGTGTCTTTTCGGCTCAGCACAAGCAACCTCCTCATCAGTGTCATCAGATCGGACGACATTGTGCCGTTTGGTTTTGTTTACTGGAAAAAGATATGTGGCTCACATAATGCCAAGTCAGAAGAAACTCCACGCACACCATGCAACTAACGAAAAAACAATTGGCTAAGAAAAGAAAAAAACAGAATATTGTGTGTACTATACAGTACCACAGTTCAACGTAACTACTTCAACGCATACATCATGCTTGCATAAGTACTGCTGAAGCAAGAAAAATTCGAAACTAACAGCTTTCAGCATAATTACTGCGTCAATAATAGTTTCGTATTTCTATATTAAGGCACTTTTGGTTCAATTCTCAAAATCGGTTATGAATACATTATCTCATTTAAGGAACAGTACCTTCACAGCACACGATTATCAAACCGCACTGTGAACTAAGTTAGATCTCATACTTCAATATAGTTGCATGAATGCGGGTTTGTGAATTACATTCGATCCATAAATCAAACCAAATTTACCAAACGATTTCCGACACAAACTCAACTTAGCCTGTGCGTATATTGAGGAAACACAAGCTCTTAACAAAAGCTATCCCCCAACTAATTTGGAAAATTGCTGAATCAACCTGCCAACCAGGGCTAATCAACGTCCAACGATGATTCCACCCTATAGCGAAACCATCGTAGGGCTATGAAGAAAATTCAGAACCAACTTGGTGTTGAAGCTTTCAGCAGATTTTCGACGTCAGCGTCTTCCTCCTCGTCATCGCTATCATCCAATATTTTCTGCAGAAGTTGCTGGCGAGCCAACTCGTTCGCAGATTTCATACAATGGACTTCCGGTTCTGGGGATTCAGCTGAGGGATACTGACGAAACAAAAATAACACATTACGAACACCTGGCTTCCAATGACGGCTTTAAAATCAGGATGTTCGACAAGCAATAAAATTTTGAGTTTGGCACACGACTGGCGGAAGAGAAAAGCCTCACAAAATCTAAGGACCACCATAACCGATAACAAAATGCTTTTGACCAGTGCTATCATGTAAGAAGCAATAACTTGCGAGGTTGTGAACTGTTTTTTTCTGTCATAGAGCGAAACGTTTCTAAAATGACCGAAAAAAATTAAGTCATTTCGATCGGAATGTTTCAAAATATAGGCTAAAACACACTTTTACAGCGAGTTTTAACATAACTGTGAGACAAATGACCGAAATGTTTCAGTGACCAAAATATCTCAACTAAAAATGATCGAAATGCTTCAGCGAAAAAAAAAACAGATTGGGAACCACTGTCAAGTAGCACGACATCATATTAGAATTCCCCGCTTTTTATTTCGACTTCAGACATTGGACCCGAATACAATCGTTGCTCAAGAAATTGATAATTAGTTGCAGAAGCTGGCAGATCAAAAGCGGCACTTTCATTATTTCAGCATTCCTCTGCGTGCCTTTGCAACTGACAGTCAAAGACAATGCGTCAGCAACAGACTTACTTTCTCGTCGTCAGACATTTGCTGGTCTGAAGAGTTAGAGACGAATTCGTCTGATGGATCAGACGGTTCATCAAATTCCAGCAGAAGTTTTTTCCGTGCGTCGCTGCGACCTCCAGACGCAGATCTGGTCAACTTCGAGTTCTTACTCGCTGATACACTTTGTTCTGGTGACGTCGCAATATTTGGGTGGACAGATTCAACATTCTTGTCAGTGTCAGACAACACGGGCCGTTCGGAAATCAATGTCGATTTTTCGCAGTCATGTTCGTCAGCAACAGGACCATTTTGCCCTGTCGGCGTCGAACTTTTCGGGGTATTCATGTTGGAGTGTTCGATGCCTTTTTCACGCGTTGCGTTCTCAGGTGATCTGTTTTTAAGCGGGAACGAAACATCATCGGCCTCGCCATTCCTTTCTGAAGTATTTGCGTCAACGCGTGCTGACGTAACTTGCTCGGATGGAGTTTTTGTTTTATTGGAACCAGGAGTTTGCTTGAAAATGTCCGGCAACTGGTCAGCCGAAAGCGAGGCTAACTGTGGTTCTTCTGAACTGGCAGGGCTGTTTACAAAAGGTTTCAGGTCGCGATTGACGCCTTTATGCCTGTTTTTCAAGATCGACTCGTCAAATATATCGCTCATGCTGGCATCTTCGTCGTTACTGATCTGCGTGTGTATAAATATACATAAAAACAAAGGGTACGCACGCGCCGAGCAATCCACGTCAGAGTACTAGAGAAGAGATTGGACATAGCACTGAATAAGCAGTTTATATTTGATTTTAGGAAATGTTGTTACTCCCCACAACACGATAATTTTGTTTCGGTGTTGCTTTGTTCAGAATAGATAAAAAACATAATTCCACCTGCAGTCTTTTTCAAAGGTGTTTTGAGAGACCCAAACGGTCTCTATGCAAACCTTATGTATCTGTTCGCGTTTTTATAGTCCCGCCCACATTAAAATGAAAACTCGGAAAAAAATTAACCTTGTGAGCAATAACAAAAAAAGCTAATGTACATGTTTTTTTTCAAAGTCAATCCGATGTTATTAGCACATCCGCAAAAAGGTAAAACACACTTTTCTAGGTAAGAGGCTGCCTCTTATTGAATTTATCGAAGCACTGGCGTTTGCTAAAAAAAACTAGCAAATTAAATCCGTGGGAGAACTACAAGCGTGTATCAGATGCAAAATCGAAAGTTCAGTGGCTTCGTTCAGCACATACGATCTTTAGGCGAACAGTTTATGAACGTGGCCAGTGCGAATGAGTTGCGCATGACAAGGAATCAGCACGACTGACTTGGGCTCGAACATTGTTACTTCGAACGGCTGGCAACAACAAACTACCACAGTGTACAAATTAGAGCATTTCTGTACCGCTTTAACTCAAAAAACAAGGAACAGGGCAAATGACTACATCAGTTTCGCCATCATATCTCGGTAATTTTCAAACGTCTCGTACTTCAGTTGACGTGTTGCTTGCTTTGAACTTCTTGAAAGTTGCACTTTCATCATTTTTCACAAATGTTCCTGAAGCACTGACGGCGTCGCTGTCCGGGCGATCAGTTGCCAGAACCAACTTGCCGCTGCACAATGTCTGCATAGCGATAATACCAACGAGGTCAACTTTTGATGGTCAGTGGCATCAAATGAAATAGCAGCAACATTCAAATTACCTTTATTTTCCACCGTGTATCGAACGACTGAGATGATTTGTTCAAACTGCATAAAGAAAAGCTTAGTTACGACTCTTTCATCATTCTATTGAAGGTTCGGTCTCGTCCTGTACAAATGAATGTCTTATTTTTACACCTTTTTCCACTTTTAACAGCTTTTATGGGATAGCATAAGAAGCTGTTAAAACTGAGTTTTTATCATTGTGGAGTAATTTCGACATGCAGAGCTTTCTGGGAAAGACTGTTTGACTTATCTCGGAAAGGAGTGAGGCATCTAAATACTTAGGGAAATGTAGTTAGAAAACAATAAAAATCAATATACTTTTTTAAAAGATATAAATAAAATATAACGAATCATCCACAAACGAAAACAACACTTTTGTTTTAACAACAGCACTGTCAACTGGTTATCCTTGCGCATGCTTTAAATAAATACAAGTAAGGAATTTTACCAGGTAATCGAAATATGCTTGTTTACAATGTTATAATTCTCGTTATTTGCTTGTAAAAACGTTCGCATGTGTAAAGAATAATTTGTCAAGATTTTCATTCCATTTCAAATAATTCTGTAACCTACGAGATTGGTTTGTAAATAGCTAGTTTTTGCAATGGGTTTATTTTATTTTTTTGCGTCATCCAGTTATTCTGGAGTGTAGCCGTGTTCATCCGGAGTGTAGCGAGATTCTACTATACCAGTTTGCAATTTACTTAACAAATACAGCTCAAACTTTTCATTGAATGACAAGAGCTCAGCGAAAAAGATGAAATTCCCCCGTCCAATCCCAAACTTCTTTGCCATATTTTTCAGCTGTTTAGTCCTCTACACCAGTGCTCTTCAATCGTTTTCGTTATGGTGCACCCTTAAAAGATGTTTGGACGCACTCATGCACGCTATTTACTTAAAAGGTAAACCGAGGTGAAAAGTGATGTGAAAAACATTCTGCAAAGAGGCTATTGCACTACAATATTACATAAAACACACAACAAAATCGAGGAAATAATATTTCATGGCTTTGTTGTTGCATGTGAGCCCTTTCGTAGCGGTGTACCCCACGCATATTTTGGTGGACCGTGCACACCGGTTGAAGAGCGCTGATATACACCATTTTGACCGATTGTTTAGCATGGAGTTGATGTTTACCAGCAGTATTCCATTTAGGAACATTTTACAATAACCAAATGTTTTTTTTGGCGAACATGAATATTTTTAGGCTGAGTTAGCAGAGTTCTACGTGAATTGCAATCCTTGTGAATTATTAGAATAAGTATAAATTTTTATCAAAATACAAAAAAACTACACATTTAACCCAAACAGCTTCTCTTTGTCGTCATACTTTAATGTTTTGGAATGTTGCAAGTTTGCGAGAACGATATTTCACTGCGCAAATGTTCTGGTGGTACTGAGTATTTGCGCACCTTAGAGGGAACACTGTTTGCCAACACTAAATCCGACTGAAAACACTTTAGTTTAATGCAATTAGAAGCAGTCAAAAACACGTTACGTGTCATCAAAATATTATCCGAGTACTAGCGCACTGTAAACCGAGACAGGGTTTCGTACATATACGTAAGCCAAGCGGCATTTGTTTTTGATGCCCGTACAATCAATTTGTACTACGTACTCTTCATAATGAACTTCGCCACAGATGCATTTTACATTTCCTGCGGTATAACAAGAGTTTTAACGAGCGATTTTAAGCTTGAGTCGTGCACTTTCTACTCTGTTTGTGATTTTTTATTTCATATATGTGTAATGGATTGTGAATTCTCCGTATTCTTAAATACAAAAATGTCGCACACCACCGATCAGCTGCTCGACGCCAGATTGTGTTTCCGTTCACATGCATCATTCACCCACCGATGCCAAAATAAACCTGTGCTTCAAAGCCTCCCACACTTTGCTGTCCAGATCGTTCTCAGCACATCAACAACTTCAAAACTACTGCATAAAGATAAGTGGTATCACAAACTTAACGCCCAAATTAATATTCAAAACATGATCCTCCCACGCGTAAGATAATCATTTTGTTTCTCTGCCGCTGAACG
>JGI24158J21664_10002225_pt1 | contig 23268 bp, 11 predicted proteins | sample Ectturendosymbi3_FD_21664 | JGI IMG/M metagenome (IMG submission 21664) | reverse complement strand
AAACTTCTAGCTTGCAAACCAACTGTTTCGTCATAGATAACATTGAGACGCAGCTAATCCGTCATATAGCTCTTTTTCATGCAATCAAGGAAAATATAACTGAAATAGCTTTGTAGTATCTTTTCTTAGTTACACTTTTACATTTTGCGCAATTTTTGATAAAAGTTACAGTAAAAAGTTGCACGTAAAAATCGAAAAAGTTGCAATATAAAATTCCTGGAAACAGCTCAAAACACTGAAGTACATATATTTTGAGTATTTAGGAAGCTGTTGGAAGCTGTAGAAAAAAGTTGCAAAAGTTGCAAAAACTTGCCCTAGTGATAACACAACAGCAACACGGTGTGTTACATGCTTCTATGATAAAACAATAACAAAACGGTGTGTTACACGCTTCTGTGATAACACAATAGGAACACGGTGTGTTACACGCTTCTGTGATAACACAATAGCAACGCAGTGTGTTACACGCTTCTGTGATAACACAACAGCAACATGGCGAGTTACACGAATTTGGATGTTTGATCTTTCGTCAGTGCTTCCAACAAAAAACTATTCCTTCAAATCTATTAAGAACGTTGACAACGTAAAAAGATATCGGCTTATTCAGACGATAATTAATTCAGTGTCTGGACAGTTGGTTTTCAAAGATTCGTGAAAGTTCGTAAGAGCGTTATAAGAACAAGCCTTGCCGCAAGCACACCAGGCCACAGTTTGAGAATGTCGATCAATTACAGTTCAAAAATATTTTAATCCTAAATTAATGGGCAGTTCCGCCATGCATGAGCGAACCCGCACCTTCAACGCTGCTGGCATTGGTCAGCGTCTTCACAGCTGTTCCTGAAATGAAAGAAGAAATAACCATGAGCAGTTGTGAAAATATGCGACTACTGTGAAGGTATGTGTGAAATAACTGGCTGTTGTTCCTTGTATGACTTCGCAAGAATTCCAAGTTACAGGAACATAGTGTATCACTGAATCTACGTCTGCAGCAATTGCAAAAACAGTGGCAAAGCTTCAACTACGACAAGGTTTTAAAATTCGACTTGCTCCACATGTATGTATCCACGTTTACAGTGTTGACAACCTATAAACACACACCAGCTGTAAGATGAACAGCTGTCGACACTTGACTGCACTGTATACAGAGCTGAAAGAACGCCAACAGCTACTTCACAAATATTTCAAACATTTTCTTAATTTCTGGAAAGTTTACAAATGTTCGTGAAACAGCACAAAACAGAAATCAACCAAATAAATTGAAGATGCACAGCACGCATTGCCCACCGCTGGTAGCATTCCTTGACGAAGGATAGGGACGTGACTCAATGATGATGTTTTCGAATCGCTTGCCGACCACGTCCAGCTCGTCTTCCAGAAACAATCCGCTTCCAACCGACGCAATCCGGTTCCGAACAGCGCTGTACACAATTGACATCGGTCAGTTAATCCTTACACGTTAGTATTTCCTTTGCAAATTTGGATGCAAAGCCAATTCCACATATCCTACCACAGGTGTTCTCTCTATGAAACCCGACACACCATGCACTGTTTCGTAAATTTTCATTTTATTGTTGTTTGTTCTTTTGCAAATACAAACCAGCAATGCAATGCAACAAATAACTTCCTTGGAAATCACTCTAGCGTTTGGTATTTCATAATCACAGAACAGAACAGAACAAGAAGCAAACCAACCAACTGGTTTCTCATTGCAACAAACACCGCAGGTATTTGACCTGGCAAAGTTTTTACAGTTACAAGCAGCAAATGAGGAATACCTGAACCCGCAAGTGCATGTGAACTCTTCTTCTTGCGCAGACATGGCGGGGAGGTAGCCCAGTCCTACGTCAGCCCCAGCAATGTTGGTGTTGCACACACATATCGCGCACTGATCGAAGGAGCGATCGCGGAACAGGTTCATGACAGAGTCCGACAACAGCAAGTTCATAAAAACCGCTGCGTTACCGTTTTGGTCAAAGTAAGCGCGCCGTGGTGTTCTGTGAGAGCTTGGAGTGGCCATTGACGACGCCGGGGAATCCGCGATTTCGACGCTTGCCACCCCAACCCGGCCAGGGGTACGCAGCGTGGGGGCGGGTGAAGGCGCTGGCACAGAAGCAGGGGTTTTTATGGATCTTCCCGGGGTTCCAGGGGTTACACCCGAGGTGATGGGGGTGGCGGGCGTCACAGGAGGATCATTCAAGTAATCCGAAGCTGCTGAGGCCGGCAAAACGGGCATTGGAGGAGGTATGGGCGGTAACTGAGGTGAAAAGAAAGATGAGGATCATTAAAGTGTTCTGTGGATGAAGGCGCAGCCCGAGTGGACATCAACAGCAGGCAATCTCTTTTCGCAATGTGAAGTGACAACAAGTCCACATTTGCAAAACCACTTAGTTTCAAAGTATAGGTAGCAGCATTGAAAATGTAGTGCTATGCATCTGCTCAACTTATTTCTGACGATGAGTCAGAACTGTACAACAAAAATCTTCCCACTTCTTTTTATATTTTTTGCTTTTTTCTGATCATAACGCATTCATAGTAATGTACGATTTTGTAATGGTAACTAAAAATATACGATCCGGAAGCAACTGGTTATACGGATTCTTCGACAAACTTTATCGTAACATAACTTTAGAAATCAGTTATACGCCAAGGTTCCCTACAGTCTGGTAGGTTTGTAGTAAGCTGCACTTCAGCTGGACTACATTCCCCCTAATCTTTAACGTGATCACACCCAATCCAGGGGTGCTCACACTTTGCGATCTACTTATAAAATGAACAAGTCAAAATGATCATCTGCCTGCTACAAAAACGCAAAACATATATTTATCAACAAATATATTGAGAATTCTTTTTACAATGTGCGTTGATGTACTTTGCATACCCACATGAGGCCATATTGCACAACACCATTAACTATGTACATTTTCTGCATGTGCGTCTACCGGCACTTAAGGCGTCGTGCGGTCTTCCCACAGTACCTCTGAGATCGACTGGTAGATCGCGATAGACGTGTTGAGCACTCCTGGTCAAAACACTTTACGCGTGGTACTTCCCCACGACTGACACTGATGGGGGATAATTTTAAGTATGCGGAGGACCGCAAAACTATCAGAGCGTAGCACTGCTCGGTAATTATCCAATTATAGACGCTCAAATACAAAACATGTGAACGACATCTTCCGTTTACAACTTATGCTACTGGCCCACACGGTCAAAGCATCTTGGTTTTTCTTCATCACAGAAAAACAAGTAACTTTTCAACAAAACCATGCTTACCTGCCAAGTTGGAGTGTAAGCAAGACCGGGCGGAGGTAGATAAGGTGGAAGGCACGTGACAGGCTGGTACAACTCAGGAGCGGGATATTTGCTGGCTCTGCCGGCCTTGCACAGCACCTCCACTTGCTTGCTAGCGTCGAGCTGCAGTGTCACTTCCTCACCAGTGCGATCACCCCTGTCAGGGTCACCCAAGACACCCTTTTCTTTAGGGGACAACGTGACGTCACTGGCACTCACTTGACCGATGGTTGGCCTTACTTCGGGGGAGAAGGCCTGGTAGGGCTCGAGGGAGGGAGGAGTGGGGTAGATGCGCTGCAAGTCTGCGGAGGAATGACACGCGTACATCATTTCACCATGACGTCACGCCGAGAGTCGGGCATGAAATATCGGTTGAAATAAATGCGGAAGTCTTGTAAGGTGGATACATGTGAAGAGGCTCACCTGTGGCGGGGTCGGACAAAATACTGGTCGGGGCCGGATGCTGGTACGTCATACGGACATGCTTCAGTGGCTCGTCAGCGTCATCAGGAGGAGTTGGCACGCCAGCTTCCTCGTCATCAAACATCCCACGATCGAGGTCGTCCATTGAGAACTATGGCGAAGCGGAGCGTGTGGAATATAAGCGAAACAGAAATATAGCGAGCACAGATCTGTGGCGGTGGTCATCGTGACGTATACAGCAGCACAAGGCAGTGGGGCACGGTGGGGGGTTCACCCGGCCCATGTCTTGAATAACATCGTTGTCTTCTTAACAACAACTTAAAGAAGCAACAATGAGAAGGATGAACTAAACAAATTGTTTTTGTTGTTTGATGGAGGAGATATCGAAATACTGCTTCTACAAACTTACGCTTGCAACAATATCATCAATTACAGATCAGCACCTAAATCAGTACTACATTTTGCTAGGCCAAGTTGTTGCACTTAGGACTTCGTATAATTTATTCCAGTTTTTGTTTGTTTATCACCCATGCTTATTTTGAAGCACTTGCCACAACCGCACTGAAACCTAAGCCTCGAGTCGGAGCTCCATGCTGTTACCTTTAAGTCAGACTCAGTCATCATCCTCGACCCGTGAAAGGTTGTCGCGGCTGGAACATCTGCGCAACAACAAGAAAGGTGATGATAAGCGCGATCCTTGTGGGGTCTGGCAGGGCACAGCACCCAAGTCACCCACCTGCCCCTCCTAAGGGTGAGGAGGTATTCTGTGTGAGCAGTGTCTCCAGTTGGCTTCTGCCAGGCAAAGCGTGGCTTTCCTGTTTAAATGTGAAACGATTTTATGAAACTGCGCAATATATCTCGCGTCGCATTCTCAGCTGTTTACTTTCAAAGGATGTTGTTGCTTGGTTACGGTGCGCTCTCAAAACCGCACGCCACCAAGTGACCGAAATAAACAACCAACTTGGATTTTTTCAAGAAAACACAAAAGACCGAGTTAAACAGCTCGAACAAGATCGGGACTCAACCACAGGGTTTGCGATAAAGATGCTGGGAATCCGTGTCGCGGTTACGCTTCGCTGGTTACGCGAACAACCAATCACATCAGACGTGGCTGTCTGGCAGCGACCGTAAAACATGCGAGATAGTGTAAAGCGACCTGGTTCACGGGTTTACAACAAGAAGTTGTTTGTTCATTGCTTCAATATCCTGACAACTATTCAAATGAACCAGTTCACTTGATACCGTCAGTGACGTCAGAGCCAGCGCTGTATCTGACCAGGGCGTACTGTGTGCAAAGCCACTCACTGATTTCACGACCACACAGTCTGCCAGACTGTTGCTGAGGTGCGACGGGACTGGGTGTGGCCAAGGGGGGTTGGGGGATGCCGTCGGAGGGTGCTGGAATGTTGCACCTTTCTTTAAAGTAATACCGGATGAAGTGAGGCCGGTCGGAGTGAGGGAGGCGTCGTCCATCTCATCGTCGAAGGCATAGGGGTCAGGAGCAACAACCATGCCGGCCAGTTCCCCTTTCACGGTGCCTGGGTACAGAGAAGCAGAGCTTGATAAAGGAACGCCGCCTGTTTTTTTTTCGGTGGTAGACCAAATTTTTTTTAAATGACCAAAAAAAATTAAGTCAATTCGATGAGAAATGTACACTAAAGAAGTGTTACGGCGAGTTCCAATAGTACTGTGGCACAAACGACCGAAATTTCTCAGCGAAAAAAAAACAGAACGCCACTAACAACCGGTGGGGGTGCAGTCAGCACTGGCCGAGGAAGCGCGCGGCTTAATTAGAAAACTGTTGGCAGCTGCTTTCTTTGCACGGCAGCCCGGTGTCTTATGCTTTCTGCAGCGGGATGTAAGCGGCAGGTTTACGTAAGAAGGACGGGAACAACGAATTTCTAATTTCATTTTTTCAGAATGTTCTCTTTCGCGATCTTCAGCTAAAAAGAATGCCCAAGTCCTTCCCCCCTGTGGCTCCCCCTGTGACCCTTCGGTGAGATCCGATCCATCCATTAATTTTCAGGTTTCAAATTCATTGGTTTTGAAAAGTTGATTATTTTTAGCAGTTTTTCAGCGCAAGAAAATGAAAAAGTTCACCTTCGTTCGTGACTTATCTAAACATTTAATGGGGGGGGAACGCTAGATATCGGCCAAACCTTCGCAAGGACACTTTTAGCTTTTTTCCTGGCAAGACCGTTCGCAATGATTTCGAATGTGTATGTTTCTTGAAATATAACTCCCACGCACTTTAAGTGAGGTTTGTAATCACTGGGTGGTTGTCAGGCCCTGAAGTTGGTAAACGTCGCACACAGATGTGCATGGAAGCCGCTCTGCTGCGACAAGATAATGTTAAAAGTCGCAACGTTTCATAAAAATCGTTAAAGTATTTGTTGACGGGCAAGAACTGTTCAAGCGTAGATTTGTGAACCATGCTGGTCTGGTTTGAATCTAATTACTTCGGGTGTTGGTCAACAACACAGTGTCAGAAACTGGATGATTGTGAAAACAAACCGTGCATTGACTGATAAAATGGCGGTGGTATGTCCCTTCAACCCCCCATCTACGTTTCAATGACAATACAGCGAAACGTCAACGAAAACTGAACAACGCGAAAGCAGAACTTGGACAATTCCCCCCCAACATTTGGTTCACGCACGATTTCACTCGAACGTCACGGTGACGTCATTCGTAAGTTCGACACCACAGGCATGACGATGACCGGAGGTAAATCAAGGCATAAAATCTTCGACGAGTAGCAGGTTGCAGTCTACTACCCAGCGATCGGTTGCACAAAGAACATGGCGAGAGAGATGTGCTGAGTAAAGCACACATGTTCACAGAAAGAAGAAGAAAACGCAAATAATACATTTCCTAATACAGGGTGACCCAAAAAAACAGAGCCCACTAATCTTTGAATAATTTTTAAAAATTATTCCTCTTTTCTTTTTCAGGTTGTAGTAGTAGACTTAGTGCATGAAATATTGCAGCAATAGTTTTTCCCACCATGTCTTGGTCAACCAAAGAGAAGGGTGGAGGCCTATTTCACTAACACATCATACAAAGTAGTGCAAGCAAGTTTTCGGAGGATGTTTCAGTGTCGTCATGCTCCATAAAAATGCAGAATTTTTGACTGGATTCAGAAGTTTAGAGAGTTATGGGACTGTGCGAAATCTTCATTTAAAGTCTGAGGGATACTTATTCTGGTCGGACAGTGAGTGCTATGACGCAAAGAAACAATGCAAACATTGACAATTTTGCATGATGCATGCAACACGAAATTGATTTTTGATTTTTTACCTACATTACTTGAAACCCGATGCAAAAAAATATTTTTCCTTATTAGCAAATCTGGTTTGATAAGAATGAAACATGACGTCACTACCGGAAAGCGAACTTACCGACAGTAACGTGCTGAGAGCCAGGGGGCTCCTTCGCAAACTGCAGAGGGTACTCGTTCCGGACAGACGGCTCCTCCCTTGACTTTTGTATCAAAGCGTCAGGTTCAACGCCACTTACTTTTAACCTTTTCCGGGACGGGCTGCCAAACATTTAAAAGCAAACGATTTGAAACAACCATTTATTAAAACGCATCAGCATCCAATACGTTAGCGCAAGCTGCGTGTAGTAAGCGCGTAATCTTTACACTACTTGTCCAAAACAGTGATACAGAAAACACAGTGTTGCCACAGGATACCACTCACCATGAATAAAGTGCACTGATATCACACTCCTTGCCCCAGCCCCAGGTTATGGGGCCAAACGCAACTGGGTCCATAACGTCTCGCTGCAAGGACGGCCGTTTGGTGGCGCTGGAAGGCCTTGCTCGTTCAGCGGAGTTGAGGGGGAGTTTGTAGCTCACCCATTCGCCGACCTGAACCACGGGGGGTTAAAAATGTCGCAGCTGGTTTGCAATAAATGTTCTTTTGAAAACCATCTTTTGAGTCAAAACAAAGCATGGGGGCTTTTATCAAAAGCAACAGCAGCACATGACGTAATACTTGAATAAACCTCTGCGACCACGGCGCACAACTATGCGCTGTTTCAAGAATATAATCCAATCCGTCGATTGCAGACATAAAGCAGAAGCTTCACAGCAGCGAGCATACGTCACCAGCAGGAGCGAGGATGTGCGCATGCGCCAAATGTAACAAAACACAAACGTACCAGATGGGAAACAACCACAGACGCTGCATTGCTGCTGCTACAAACAAATCTTGAGGTACCTCTACACTGCTTTGTTACGTAACAAAGCGCAGCGACGACGCGGCACTCACCACACGTTTCACTTCCATCGAGTCGTCGGCCTCGTTGTGGGGGGCACTAACGCCATCGGCCACAACAGGCGCCTGGCACATGTCGTCAAAGCCACACGGTTGGTTGGCAAGGAGGGGGTTCACGAACGGCCGGGTCGTGTTCCCGGACCCATCGTCAGGGAGCTTCAGAGGGTCAAACTTGTCAGTGATTTCACGCATAGCCGGGTCGGCTACCGACGGGGACTTGAGGGGAACGAAACTGGCCGGGGGTAAATTGGCCACACCGCTGCTCGGCGCCAAGGTCCGGTCCAGGGCCACAGCAGCCTCGATAAGCTCAGCCATGAACGGGGCCTGGCAGGGGTTGGCTGCGTCACTTTTCGCAGCTCGGTGATGAAAGGGTTGGTTGCTAGAGAAACGTTGGTGACGATCGGCGTTGCCTAGGCGACCGTACGTGGACCTGTATGCAAAGTAAGGGGAATCACCAGAAAAGCAGATAAAACCAGAAACAGATGCAACAACCACCAATTGACTTCAAACAACGCATTCGGTGACGTTTGTGACTGCTGCAGCTCAATGGTTTGTTTCACAAGAAGCACATGAACTTACACACCTTACTTCCACGCTAACTATCTATCTGCAGCGAAACCTTCTGATCGCAGCCAGCGCAAAAACGCTTTTTTATCTTCTGCAACACGATGCACCAAACCAGTTGTGAAGGATTTATTGGCGCGTGCCCGAAACGAAGCGGTCAGTAACGGTACTCAGCAACAAGGCATGCCAAGGTTCTCGCAACACGCTGGATATCTACCTTAAATCACAGTATGGATCGGAGAAGCCCCACTCCACCCTAGTCTCCTTGTTTGGATGCGAGGTTGGAAATGAAGTTTCAGCAACTTCCACTTTCACAGGATCTGGCGTCTTGACCGGGATATCCGCGGAGGTGCTGCGGATGCAAAAGCAAATGCAATTCAACAACGCATAGGATCCACTGGTTATGTGTTCAACACCAATGGTAGAAGGTTGTTAGCAAGTGAAGAACATTTGCTCGGACCATTGCACAAAAGCAACAATTGCCAACATTTCAAACCCTTATTTTATTGGAAAGGGCCATTTTTATACACAACAAACACATTGAATCTGGGACGTCCAAACTTCTTCCAAAGAGAGCCTCATCCGATCATGTGAAGGAGCTGCAGGCCAGCATAACCCAGACATTTCGCTCCGGGTTTGGAACACTATTTTGCGCTCGCATTCGCTCTTGACACGTCAAGACACAATGGGAAGGTCTTAAGGACGGTTCGGTCGTCACACAACGTGATCAGGTTTTGCCGGGCCGTGTGCAAAACAATCTGAAACCAAAGCCACAAGTGGTGGACTCGAGGCCCGCATTTGGCCAGCGGGCCGCACTTTGGACACCCCTGCATTAAATGAACAAACAAGGAAATAAGCATGTAGCTTCTCTATTCATATTCAACGGAGTGGAACAAACTGGCTCTGGCGGTTTTAAGACGAGGCGTGAATCCAAGCTGGCCGCCAAAACGTTCTGTTGGATTGTTTTTTCCACCGATTCACGCTAAGTTTGAACAAACCATCTGACTTGAAAGGTTTTGTTATCCAGTGGTTGCCAGCACCCCCATCCTTACAGTAGCACCAAGTTTACGTTTGTCATCATGTAAAACGTACTTTCTTCTTAAGCAAAACGCTTTCAGCAGTGGACGTAGCTTACCCGTTCATACTTGACTCTCCGGGCGCACTGGGGTTGGGCGTCGTGGCCCTTATGTNCTGCCGGCCTCGGGAACGGACTCGTCTGAGCATCTTCAAGGACAGCTTGGAGTTGTCCGGATGGAGCGGGACGGGCTCGACTGAACATGGTAGAACGTCAAGTTGCAGCAGTGCAATGTGCGGGCGAATGCGTCAACGATTCAAGACTCACCGGCCACAGATGCGCAACTGGTTTGGTTTGTGTTTCCTGCAGTAAAGGAACGGTCGTGGACACTGGAGACCGACGCTGGCCCACTTACGGGGGTCCGGTCCAACCTCGCTGCAGGAGTTCCGGCAGACCCAGGAGAAGGGCCACTCTTGCCTGTGACACAAAGAAGCTACCGCATGACGCACAACAACTTTACTTGGCTAAAGCTTCCAACAGATGAGCAAAAGAGAGCTTAAGCACAAAAGGTAGTTTAAATGGAACAGGAAATTAGCCGTTAAATCGATAACGATGGCTTCGTCGATAACATTTTGCTAATTTCAATTGTGTTAGGCAACAGCAAAATTAACATACAAGCTTTGACATCAAACTTTGGTTACCAAGTTTCTTTTTACCCAGTAAGTGCCTCTTATGGATAAAAGATGGTGTTGACCGCTATGCAATTAACATCTCCTACGTCTTTTTGGTTGTTTGCTAGCTACGCAGAAATCATGCGTTATTTCTAAGTAGCAATCTATTTGAAAATACGCTTTACAGAGTTATTGCTCCTATGCACAAGAAACTGAGTGACGCAGAAAATGCACATCGTGGATTACTATCTTCCACATCACGGCGAGTCAAGCATTCCCTTTCAAGAGTGTCACACTTGTTTGTGGCTGGAGCGGTTGTGCGTTCACGTTGCACAAGGACCAGGAAAGAAAATTGATGATGCAATTAGTGGTGGTAACACCTTTCAGATAAATTAGTTAGTTTTCAGGGCACAAACAACCTTTCGAATACTTTTTCAACCATCCGTGTGACGCAGTTGGTCTCCTCTTGCGTGGCAACGAGAGACGGACCTTTAATCAACCGTGTTTTCATTTAAACAATCACATCACTGGCAATAAATACCTTTTCCAGATGGCGAGTAAAACTTGTGCTGAGAGTCGCCAGCGTCATCGACATCTTTACCCAGTGGCACGAGGATGTAATGTGAGGGGTAGTTCATTTGAACATCACCTGCACAGAAAGATAGCATCTCCTCCTTACGACCATTTTCACTGAACGCCAACCGCTATCGAAGCAGTATAAATCAAAGCTTCATATGCGGAGGATCTTTCGAACAGCGAACTGAACAAGACGATACGTTTCATTTCAGGGACATTGTTATGCGGCTCCCGGGAGTTCATCAACGAAACGAAAAATTTGCAGTCGCCTGTAATTTGCTGCTGAAGCCTTTTCTCTTAACAATCGATAAGATGGAAGCGGCAAAAACGTCAGTTGCAATTTTATCATAGAAGAATTATTTGCGTTATGTAAAAACAATTCAACGGGGTGGTGGCGCAGTGACGTGATAATGACTGAAAAAATTTTAAGTCAAGTTGATCATAAAGTTCGAAAACACTGGCGAGTGAATACTGTTGCGGCGAGATTCAATACGATTCCGGGATAAACGACCGAAATGTCTCAGCGTAAAAAACATGCTCCGAACGGTCAATATGGTTACATATGTGGTTCCCCCGGAAGGACTATAAAGTCGATTCCCCCCTAAAATACATGTTACACCAAATTTTAACATGTTGGCCTATTTGAAAACCCACGAATCAAAACAATTAACAACGGCCAAGCAGGGTGATGCAAAATGTTTTAACTCAGTCACATCAAATCGTTAGCAGATGGAAGCATCCGGTTCGAAAGCCCCTAACCAGGGTCGCGACGAAGATGTACACTTTATACCGCACCAGACAGCACACACTGGAGGTGGTTACGGACATACCAACAACAATCTCAACAACTGGTGGAACAGGAATATGGTCATCGGTACCATCTTCATCGCTGCAGACGTCATCCTAGAAATAACACAATGACGGATACCGTGCTTTGTTTGATCACAATCAATAAGAAATCAAACGAACTTTTGTAATAATTCAATTAAAGCCAGCATTTTCCTTCTGTGATATGCATCCACTGACAGCGACGACAGTGTATTTAACCCACACCATGCAGCAAACAACAGTTGATGGATGTTACCAACAGCCATAACGCAAGCGGCACAGATCTGAAAGGTGTTGCTTAGTTTAGCGGATATCGGCGGTTTTGTTTTTTATTTCCATTTGACAAGACCCTATGACAGTATGCAGCGCTTTTGGAGGAGCATAAGCTGCACACAAATGTACAATCATCATTACAGCCTTCACAAAATCCCAACTACTGCCATGAAGGAAATCGAATGTACTGCGGTTTGAGCTGATGATGAAACCAGCGTCTGCATTCACGAAATTGGACGAAAGTCACATATAACCAGGGCGCAAACCAACCTTTGAGGTGAATAAGTTAACTAGTGGCGCACACCATCCCAACCAGAGGTGCCCAACCTGCGGTACAGGAAGGTCATTCACTTTTATGGCAAGTTTTTCTTCATTTCTCTATTTTTTTAAGAAGTTGTACGTGGTCACAGTAATAAACATCCAAGTGCAAAGGATATAAGTTGGGCCCACTATTCTGAAATAATTTTGTCGACACATTCTAATACATTGGTAGCAAAAACATTAAATTATTACCTCAGGTCTAAGGACACCTTGCTGGACGGAAGTGTTTTTGAGAATGTTTAAAAAACAAAGTTAATTCGGTCATAAAGCCTGAAAAGGTAGACTAGTGAAAACTGTTCCGGCGAGTTTTAATACTATTATGGGACAAATGATCGAAATGTCTCCGGGAAAAAAACAGTTATGAGGAAAACTGAGAAAAGAAGGCCTACAGAAGAGGTCAAACTGCCTGAGATACGTACAAAAAATTTTTGAACTGTTGAACGATCGTTGCGGGTGTGCAATGTGTGTTTGTTCATGAGTGTAAAAGCATAGCCTCTATGCGAACAAGACAGTGAGCCACAGTATTTCTGTCAAAAAGTTATTTGGGTCACGTATGGGAAAAGGATAAGAAACACTGGGCAGTCGCAGCAGAGTCGACGAGGGTGTCAGTATTGGACGCTGAAGTTCAAGTACCTTGCGGTGGTGTTCACCAGTGACGAAAGCCAGAACACGTAGANTGATGATTGGTGAAACAAGCGCAGTGTTGCGTGAGCTTTATCGCCCTGTGGTCACAAAACGGGAACTTTAAGACTTTAAATCGGTCTTTGTCCTGATCCTCACCTATGGTCGTGAATTTGGGTAATGGTTGAGTGAGAGCTATCTCAAGTGAAATTGATAAAGCTCTGAATGTTGAACCACTTCTCCGAAAAATAGATCTCAGCTGCTGGTTCGGCCACGTGACCGGAATGACCTAAGATTGGCGAGTCGTCTTCTGGCCCCACTCATGAGAAAGCGGCCCAGAGGTCGTCCATGGGCCAGGTGCCGTAAGGACATCTCCGACCTACCTTGGTCCCGTCTTGGTGTGAAGTCAGTGGAGCTTGAAAGATTGCTGAAAACTGTGAGGTATTTCGAGGCATCCTAGGGAGGCTGCCCCGCGACCCCCCCAGAGGAAAAGCGACAGTGAAAAATGAGTGAGTGGTACATTCAGTAACTCACAAAACTAAACTGAAATTCAGGAAAAACGCAGAAATCAACAAGTGAAATAACTTAATGGTATTCGTGAACGTATACACAGTAAAAGCATATGAAATGGTTCAGTGGTACAACACACGTCTGTTATCCCAGTAGGCACGGTTCGATCACCGGGCCATGCCAAGGACTTTCGTTGATTAACTTTCAGTCTGGTGCCGGGGTTAATAAACTTGAAGGGAAAACCCCTTTCCTCACGTTCAATGTTGCGACGCGACTACCGTAACATTCCCCAAGTGAGAATCGAATGCTTTGCTTGAGACAAACACAGCGGGGCGGGCACAGCAGCACATTTCCAGTCACTGACCAGCAAAGCGATTACAAAACACAGTTGATTTGTTTCAGAAAATCCTTCTGAACTGTACCCACACTGCTTGCCTCATTTTTTTCAACAAGATCATGCAGTACATGCAAAAGACTCGGGCGATGTCGAACCTGGGACACGTCTTCAACATTCCCGAAAGGGTAGAAAGGCTTCCATTCCTCTAAAAGGCGCCTTACAACAGGTTCATGAGGAGATCTGTAGACCCGACCTGTCAATTTGGCTTCAAGGCCATACGGAGCCAGGACAACTGCAAATGAAAAGAAAACAACATAATGTTCGATCCAGGGAACCTTTCTGGTTTGACTGAAGCGGTAGAGGACGCTTCATCGCTCGCCTGACATAACTGGAAAAGTCCTTAGAGCAGTTTGGCAGTTAAGAAATGATGCTGGAGATAAGAACTTGCACATCTTGCCAGGCCGTGCAAAATGCAACAGGCAGTCACCAATGATTTAAATTAAAACGCTTTGGACGTTTCGCAAAACATCTGCCTTGCAGAAATCAAGTAACTACAGAGCAGTAAAAGCGCCTGGGCACTGAACTTTTGTTGCTTTGCAACCGTGCGAGTTTCAAGCATGCAGGCGCTTAAGCATTCAGCATTGATCTATCTATGAAAAAACACTGTAGTTATTTTTTTTCTTAATGGCTTTGATCAATCCTCCGCAAATTAACTCATGATATTGCTTCTAATTCCTGGCAATGTGCGAGGATGCAGCCGGTATAAAGAAGATTCGAGTTCAATTTTGTGCAGCTATTCCACTTCCTCAGTGCCAACAATGCTCTTTACAAAATGTTGCTCGAACTTCCACAGTTTAACACTGGCATAAGGGAAACTCCAGTTCGCTGTCCTTGAAGCAACTTCAATGCACACCAGCAAAGTACTAAAAATATTCCAAAAAACACGCAGCAGGCCTTCAACCACGTGGTTACAGTTTGGCGATGCTGTGATGAGGGTTGCCAGATGAAAACTTCAATAAAAAGCCAAACAATGCTAAAAAGACGCCAGAAAAAGGCCAAACCGACTGTTTAACGGCCAGACACACAGCCAAGCTTTATTTGCGGTATTGCCATTCCTCTGTCACAATGAAACATCTAAATTACAAGAATATCAAAAAACATTTCTTCGAAATTAAGATTAAATCTTGCTTGCCATTGTTCTGGAACACTGATCTTCCCTGATTTTTCAGGTTTGTGAAATTGCACACTTTGGGTAAAATGGTGCCACAGTTTGCATACTGATCCATCGGAAGCTTTCTGCACGGAAGTCTCTCCCATTTCACTCCTGTACTTACGATCATAATCATAAGAGCACTTTCACTTCGACGTTAATTATCGCATTTCTACTATCGCGAAGACGCAGACCTGTCTACAAGCGCTGAGACTGTTTAGTGCTTACAACACAATAGATATTACACAGTGCAGTGAGTGCACACATTTCCAGTGATTACGCAAAAACTTAATTTCGAATCTGGCTAACATTCCTCAAATATCACTAATATCAGAATGCGGGCATCTGTTAGCATTTATCACAAAAATTTTGCAAATGTGTTGCTGAAAAAAATGGAATAGCAATATTTTCCTTCATAAGAACCTATTTCAGTGCAAAAAAGGTTAAATAAGAGCCAAAAGACTAAACACATTTTTTAACGGCAGCCAACTTGACAGGAGGCCAAGAGAAGGCCAAATAAAAATTTTTTAGGCCAGCCAACTTGAAACGGCCAATCTGGCAACCCTGGCTGTGATGCGCTGCCAAAGCAACAGGACATAAATACAACCATTATAAGGTGAATTATATCTGAAGACACTAGAGTAAAATCTTTAGATAAATACTTGACATTAATAGTGCATTTCGGCTTGGCCCCTGACAGAGAAACTTACGTTTCAGGTCAAGGATCCGGGTTAAGAAACTCCGATAAACATGGCATGTTATTTATGCAAAAACACAAGCAACGAAAAAAAATAAACAAGTTGTAGTCTTTATCAGATATTTCCGATACCATGCCTTGAAATATATCAGCGGTTCTATGTACCAACGGTCAAACACACAAACTGAACCGTAACCCAAATACCTGATTTAGACGAACGTCCCGCGGAATGAAGTTGTTGCAAATGTTGGCAACTTAACCGTTCAAGGTTTTGGTGCTTCGCAACCTCCACTGTGGTACAGACCGAACTGTCACCGTGCAGGAAGAATGAAAATGAAAACGAAAACCTGTCACTGAATAAAACAATAAACATCTGTATGCATGCAGTGTGCAGCTACACAATACGTCACTTGCGTTGTGGGTTCACCTCTTTCTTGCTTCTAGAAAAACACGTTTTCACAATGATGACGTCAAAACACGTTTTTCTTGATGGTCACTGGATATTTTGTACAAACACAGTCGTTTGGCGCCCAAAGTAGGTAGACACGTTTAAAACAAATATACATTAAAATCAATGCGTTAGTAGCGAGGGACACTGGCATATAGTAACTTCAAAAGGCTGGAAACGGAACAACGATCTTTCCGTGATATTAATTTAACCTCCATAGCCTGTGCTTCACTTCTGAAACAACCAGTGCACGAAGTAAAAATGAACCACTCCCAACAAGCTAATTAAAACTTTTCTTGATTTCCACCTCTTATGTTATCATATCAAACCATTCAACCGCGAGCTTCATAACGAAATACGTGGCTTCACAGAAAATCAAGCGCGAAAGCCAAGAAGGCCACATCGTTTAGGCTGCCACTGCAGTAAGAAGTGTCACTTAACCATTTCAACCATTCACTTGGCAACCACTTCATCACAATATCGAATAAAACGATCGCGTACGTTTATTTAACAATAGACATGATTTTACACGTTCGCCTAATGCGCAGATTATAATAAATATGTGGAGGTACAGCTGCTTATTTAAGACGTGCAACTGACAAGTCCCGCGAACATGTTGCGCCGAAAAGCGGACAAGCAGCTCTGTTGGTTTGGTCCTGTGCAGCAAGGTTCCAGTAACGGGAAAGCTGAGCAAGCGACGCCAGTTACACGCGTAAGCGCACGGCAGGTGGCAGCGGCAAGAAAGTTATAACTGTTCAGCATTAAGCAAATTACGCCACAGGGCTTTGGTGATAAAAGCGAGCACCGGTTGCGATCCGCAATCTTCAGTCCAAGCGAGCTTTGAAACAGTACAGCGATTTGAGACGGGCAATCGTCTTTCACAGAAGGTCCGCGCGCGCACGCTCAACTCTCGGCAGCACGTCAACAGTGCTTGCTTGCCCAGAGCGATACAATTGACAAGGCACCGACGACGTGAAATCGATAGCCAGACACCCAAAGCGCGCACTGGGCTTGCCTTACCTGGTGAACAGCAGAATTTTTTAACAAACAAATATCGCTAAAGTAATCTAAATCTGCGCCCTGAAACTGAAATCACAACAACTATCAAGCGAAAAAGAATTAGAAAAAACGGTTGCTTAGTCGACGACTGAAGTGCTACAATACACTTTGCACGCTCTTTTAACGTGTTTTTAGCAAACAGGTAGCATCGTGGCTTTCCCTGGTGTTGAGCATAGTCCACGCATTGGCGCCCTTTGTCGTCAGGCAGCAGCGTCACAGGCTGAACTAGCGGAGAAACAACTTCCTGACACGGGTTTGCAGCAGTTATTGCAACTGATCGAATCAGACCGCCAAGCTAGTTTGCAAGTACCGCAGCTTTCCATCAGCGCCCGCCAACTGTGACAAGGCCGATTGGTACAGTTCTGCTAACCCTACGCGGACGGAGCACTACTGTTGTTGCTATTACTTCAATCACCACAAGCACCACATGCTGCACATGATATACTATCATAACGCTGTAAACTGTCTCAATGGCGTTAGTTTGAGATGATGCGTTGACAGTCATTTGACATACAGGAAAGAGACCAACAGCATCCAACGCCAAGAAACATTTAGAGATAGTGTTGTCAAGCTGTAGTCTCGATTCTCGTCATGGCTTTGTGTTCGACCTCGTTAGTGCAGTTACACTTCAGGGCGCAGAGTAAAGATTTAATCATATTTACCTGTGGCAGCATGAACGATGTTTATGAACTCAGTGAACGTTAAGCAGTGGAAGTAAAAAGCAAACCACTGCCATCTGAAGTGTAAGGGCTACTTCACTGTTTCTTTGTTTATAATGTTTCAAACATTGGTGATGGTGATAGCACTGTGGTTAGAGGCAAAATGTGTGAATCTGTTGTTTTGAACAAATTCTCGTGCATGTCGTTACAACATTTTTAACTTTGAGGGGAGATTGCAATACATCGAACACCAATACCAGGAGCCGACTGTGAATATATTGAGCACCACTGACGCAAACATACTTTAAAGTTGTCCTTTCAGGGGCCAGTCAAACACACAGGTGGCGAGTTTGAAACTTCTACGGGCGTGCGAAGTCCATGGCGTCACAAACTATGACGTCAAAACCTACTTAAATTGGTAAAATAACATCGGTTGAAACATCCCAAAGCGGCTCTCACACTAATGCCAATTTTACAGGCGACTGACAATTATTCGATCACTCATTATTTTTTCAAAGCTTTCCGAACACGTTCACAACAGATCAAACTGGAATCAGGAAAAGTTGGAAACACACAATTATCTACAAGTATTTATACGAACTATAGTCTTATCAATCTAAACATCCATCAATCTTTCAACATTAAGTTCGTCTGTCACAGTGGAACGAATATTTAGTAAACAACAAGAATTCCACCTACGTTGAGTCATGGTCAATCGCAGATATTTTTAATGCGACGAAGTACACTAAAGGCACGCTCTGCCTCACAGGTAGCCTAGAGCAATGCGAAATACACGTGCACAGCAAACACGTTAAACTCGGAAATAAATTAGTTGAAGTTTGGTTTTCCACAAACAGTTTCAAAATAGCGTTGAGTGGGATTGTTTAAATCATTACTTGCCAAACATTGCTGGATTCTGCTGTGCAACTGCTCTTCGTTAACATTGCCTGTGCAAAAGTCACATACAGCGGAGTGCTTCTCTTTGCGGCACAACTTAGAACTGATGCAACCTACGTTGCAATTTTTAAGTCTTCCATTCCGTACCTAGCGGAAAACGTTTCACTACATTAAAATAATGTCTAATGTGCTTGTTAACAAAGAACTGTTCAATCATAAAATGAAAAATTAACGGGAGTGCCGCACTCCCGTAGCTCGGCGCCTATGGTCAAACACGTTGTACAAACCCATGAGCAAACTCCCACGGCAGCATCCGTCAGTAACATGTCATTTGCTACCAGAGCAACTGACACCGCAAAACATCTGTCACCAGAATCCACAAGAGCCATTAAAGCACGGTCTCAAAGTTAATTGATGTCATGGCGACATTATTTCAATCACACTAGTCAGTTTTCATTGCATATGGCACTCCGCGCTGAGTAGACATTTAATCGAAGTTGTCTTGTGCGCGCAACTTTCAAACTGGGGTCTGGTGTGATGACAGGTGTAGTTTCGAATAAACGCATATCTTATGGGTTAAACTTCTGTTAATCCGTAAGTTGGGGCTTGCTTCATCCGACAAAGACAGTTTCATGATGAGAGAAATCTGGCGATACTTATTTCCCACGTAGCAACAGTTTGTAGCAAAAGATGTCAAGGACAAGGTATGCTTGGGACAGGAAAAAACAAAAAACATCTATTTTCTTTACATCACACCTATCTCGATATGTTATACGACAGGATTGAACAGGAGCAGAAAATACAACAAAATCATTTAACCCAGTTGCATCTAATTCTAATGCAGTTCAGCTGTAAACCACAAAGATCCACAACATACAGAACATGAAAATAAGGATTATTGTCTGACACTAAATCAAATTTGGATTGTGAACGAACAACCGGCTCGCACAGACGCCATGCAGCATGAAATAGGTTTAGACATCACCAAGCTGCATAACGCTTTCCTTTACAGCACATCTTTATCAAACTGCACACGCAGCCGCTGGGCTCAGCTTTAAGTTATGCATTCCATGCACTGCTGCCCGATGGATCGACGCGTGTGTTTGAGAGAGCAAGTCGCAAGTGGCATAACCTCGTACAAGTTCAACAACATCTCTGCTACATAAATAATACCCAGACGACGCGATTGCAGTTACACAGCCATCTCAGTGAAATGGCAGTTCAACAATAACAAAATGCAAGCCCACGGTCAACGGTTTCAAACAGCGTAGCTCTTACCGATGCTTGTTTGTGGCAAACAGGGAATTGTATCAAGCAACGCAAAAGCATTTGGGTTTCAACCTAACAAAGAAAAAACGACATCCATCTCTTCCCACAAGCTTCACGGGGACAGCAAAATTTAAGAGCAAGTTGGCCCAAACAAGAGTCTTGTAAACGTTTCTACTGCCGCTATCTATGAAACGGAGAACTGCAAGACTACGACACACCAGGCATTGATTAAATGCAACCACCAAACCAAGGCAATTACTATCGGCAGCGAGACACTAAACTACAACCGTCCTGATCTGTGGTGCAACCACCCGCACAGCAACTGCTGCTGACGTCCATGTTCCGGTCTCCACCAGCGAAAAACCACACAGTGCTTAGGGCGATGCAACACCCTCGGCTGACTTATAAGAAGCAATACAATTAGTGATTGCAATTGTTTGATGCAAAATGTGACAACAACTGTTTCTCAAACACACCACAGGAAGGAAATTAACATAGAACTTTTGAATTCCCCAGCGATAAAAAAGGTAATCGGACCGTCACTACGTACCGTAGCTTCCCAGAAAGTGGACATATCTCAGCACGTCGTACAGACGGTGGTATCGTACAAGCAGCAAAACAGACTAACGTGTAACATACTATGCACACCTTATGTCTTCGTCGCCATCTTTGCACAAAGGCTTTATAAACCATCGCCCGATCCGGACGAACTGTTCATTCAGCAGACATCTGAAAAAAGGACAATATTATATAATAAGCTACCAACCATCCAACCTGTACAAGCTACAGCAAAACCACGCGTTCCTCTCTCGAACATGCTACGGTGAATATGTGTTTTCAAAATCTCGCAACTGCAACACAAGTTAACTCATGTTCAATTTGCTTACAGGACTTCACCACTGAGCGCCAATATACTGTTACACAAGCTTCAGGCAATGTGAGTTTAAAATCCTTTGTCAACATAGATTCAGTAGTGATGGGCTATCCATAACTGCAAAATACACCTTGAAATCAACCCAAACTGATCCACACTAAGAGATTTTAGACCTTGTTTAAAATAGCGCCCCTAATCCTTGATATAAAATTGGTGTTTTTATGGTGAACTTAAAAACAACTGGCTACTTCACTTAAAACATGGCCAACAATACCGTCATTGAAACACTTATTTATTCGCAAGGACGTTATGGCACACATTAATTCACAGTGCAGCCAATGCAAACAAAACCAAAATGTAAAGGAAACCAAGGCACATTGTAAGCAGCAAAATGCATTCAGTTAGATATACCTTTCAACAAGATTGTGGATCGCTTTGAAAAGGAGTGTCCTGCATTCATATGACAAGCCTTCTTCCCAGCAACCACTGCCCTTGTCTGAGAAACACATTGAACAGGGATCCAATAATAATAGCACAATTCTACATTTTGCTAACATATATAAACAATTAATGCAAATTAAATTACTGGTGCTAAAATCAGTAATTTGTCAATGAACACAACTGGCCAAGAGGAAACCTAGGAGTAAAAGCATAGCATCTGTAGTGAATTATGAGCCATGATCAGTATGGAGTTTTTTAAGCTGTTGAAATAATGTTTCATAACTCTATAAATGGTGACTAAAATATTTAAACAACGCAGTACATAAAATAAACCCTATGTTCCCAATGCTATATAATGGAAAATCTTAGAACACTGCCTTAAACAACCTGTTACATTTGCTTTTGTTCTACCAACAAAAAATTTGGAAAACTGGCCAGTATATATCAATGATTCGTATAAAGAAGTCCAATGCATAAGAACCCATTTTATCTTAAATTGGACAGCAATCCCACAGTTAACAAACTGTTGGGTTAGCAGGATATTGGCCAGCAAAACAAAATTTAACCTTTCAAGCATACCCTCCATAAGAAAATGAGAATTCTTTTTCCTTAGGGTTGTTGCCATCTGCTGCTCAGTGCACAAATCAACAACGTTTTGACAGTATTTTACGGTGGGGAAAACATCACAATAACCTCTTTAATACAGCACAAAAATCCTATGAATGCAAACTTGTCTTAGCCTGCTAGATGGCACCGAAGTCTGTGAGCAAGCTGTGTGATCAGTATTCTGCACAGTCAGCAATTCATTTCCTATCCTTGCAAATTGACCACACAAAAAGTACAAAACATACCTGTTAAGCCTTTATGCCTGGTAATTTCTTCTATTTGTGGTTCGTCCCCCCACCAAAATATCCATAATTCTTTCTCAAAAGTCTCCTGAAAAACAATTTATGGTCAACTCTAGCAGAGATTAACATGCCAGCTAAAAATAAACTTATGCATACAACACAAAACTGTGCTTCTTCACAATTTCGAACGTACTGAAAAGCTCACAGGAAATTAAAAAAGTTTTGAATAGTATAACTGCATACAACCCAATGACGCATGTGTCAACAGCAATGTAGGCATGTGAAAAAGGCAAATTTACATCGTTTGGCATAGCTGTTATGACAAGATGGAATTCTACAGGAGGTCTGTCGGTATTGCGCAATAAACAAAGAGCCATATTGCTACTTTTGTTGATATACCTGGCCAGTTCAACAAACAGCTACCTACAAATTCAGATGATTTAGTGCAATGGTTCCTAACCGGTGGGTCGCGACCCCGAAGTGGGTCGCAAACAGTAGCCACAACTTCAAAATGAGGCCCAACAGTTTGCTAAGCCTCAAATTTTTAGAACTGCGCATATCAACATTTTGTGTTACATCAGCAAAACTGAAACACACACAGATTTTTGTGAAGTTCACATTATTACAATAATAATTCCTGTCTGGTTTCTACTATAACAGTTTCAATCGACCCTATTGCAGAAACAAACCAACTCCAGAAAAAGTACGCTCTACCAATGATGGTGAGATTACATCAGCCTCCTAACATCTGTCCTGGTGTGAATACTTGCTAGCTGAAATTCCAACAAAGCACAACCGATATTTTTATCATTATAGTTCCGTATTACATTCATTAATTTGTATTCGTTATGATTCACATTTATGATAGCACCACAAGCATATAATTGACAGATGGCGGGGTCTTAACACGTACAGAGCCAGCCTACGTGATATTCGTACTTTGATTTCAGCCTAAAAAACAGCAATTTTCAGTTGCCTTACCAACGCCCTAGCTCCTCCGCCGATTTGCGCTAGAGAGCTGTTCAACGGCTCAAACGGATCGGCCAGTCTAGTAGGTTGCACTCGAAAAAAATTTTTTGCCTGGGGGGTGCGGGTTTTCTGTGAGTGACGTCATAAGTGGAGGACTTTTAGGCCACCTTGGCCCACTTTGCCT
>JGI24158J21664_10002222_pt1 | contig 23277 bp, 16 predicted proteins | sample Ectturendosymbi3_FD_21664 | JGI IMG/M metagenome (IMG submission 21664) | reverse complement strand
CTGAGTCTTTTGATACTTTGGATGACCTGCTGGGGTTTCGGGTTCAAAAGTTGTGATGTAAGTTAGTAAAAATATTTGACTAATTTGCTAATTAGTTAATTGATTAATTTGTTTATTTTAAATCATAACTTTTGAACCAGAAACGCTAGAAAGTCGTTCAAAGGCTCAAAAGACTTGGACTCGAGTCTAGTTTCCAATGAAAACTTCAGCGAAACACTTTGGCGTAGTGGTTGGGCCTTAGGCCAGGCAACATGAGCCAAATGACCCTAAAACTACTTCACTTATGATGTCACTCAGAAAAAACTCGCACCCCCCAGGCAAAATTTTTTTTTCTGAGTGCAATCTACTAGACTGGCCGATCCGTTTGAGCCGTTGAACAGCTCTCTAGCGCAATCGGCGTAGGAGCTAGGGCGTTGGTAAGGCAACTGAAAACTGCTGTTTTTTTTGCGAAAATCGCCAAAACCACCCAGACGCCAAGGTGTTAAGGTGCTTATTTTCATGTTTGAGCAGCTTTGGTTTAAAGTATTGACCTGGATTATAGTCAATTCTTACAGTTGACCTTAACACTTTCTATATTGGTCTGCGTATGTTTACATGCTTTGCTATGTACCAATACAGTATCTAGGCTTGATATCTGTTGTTAGCTTTTTCTATTGCAATTAAATATATTTACATACGGATTTAACAACTGAAACCTTTGTTTCGGCTTCAACTGCAAGGTATTTTATGAAAACAGCATAAACTTGATAAACTCTCAAACTGCTAATATTTTGGGAAAACACCCTGTACAGAAAGTGTTAGGCTAAAATCCAGTAGTTTGTGTGAGGATATGTCTGTCGATGATTGCGTTAGAGAGCTGTTCAAACCCTAAAAAGATTTGCTAAGTCTTCGCATCTGCAATAAAAACAAATTTTTTTCGTTTTGGGTTTCAGTTTTTTTGTGAGTGACGTCATAAGTTGGGTTGTTTTAAGTCTTTTTGGCCCACTTCATCTGGCCCTAGGCCCAAACCGCTAGATGTCAGTTTTTCACTAAGTTTTTATTCGAACCTAGGCTGAAATCTGAGTATTTTGATACTTTGATCAACTTGCTAGGGTTTTTGGTTCAAAAGTTAATGATGTAAAATGTATTTATTTGCTTATAAGACGATTCGCTTATAAGACAGGTCCCATCTTCACTTGGGAGATTGTCGATATTCTGTTTAGACTCATTTATAAGACGAAGGAAAGCAGGTAACAAGAGAAACACATTTCAGTATCAAAGTACGTTTATACTAACTTGCCGGTATGACGTTATAGGGAAAAATGAAGACCAGCGCGCCCTTCAACGAACGAGGTGCTGACTCACAATAGGCTAAAAGATTTATTTAATTCATAGCATGATAGCTAATTTAATTACCGCGTATGTGTCTCTGTTGTTTATTTTTGCCAGAAACTGTGAAATATCTGCCCAGTTCTGAGTGAACTATTTTCTATCTCTGTAGACCTCACCTATAAGATGGGCCACCCAATTTGAGCCCGAAATCTCGAGGAAAAATCCCTGTCTTATAAGCGAGTAAATACGGTAAACAAAATGCTAGAAAGTTGATCAAGGTCTCAAAAAATGCAGATTCTAGCCTAGTTTCTAATGAAAATGTCAGCGAAATACTTCCATCTAACGGTTGGGCCCAGGTCAGGTACCAGCAGCCAAAAATGGCCAAAAACCTACCCAGGGCTCCCATGCAGTATTGAAAGTATTGAAAAAGTATTGAATTTCAAAATCCATTTTCAAGACCTTGAAAAAGTATTGAATTTGGCCAAAATGTACATTAGGTATTGAAAAAGTATGGAAATTCTAAATGGAAAAGGAAAAGAAATTTGGAGTTTCTGAGCAGAATTTTACTGCATGCAAAGCAGTTCATTATTTATGCAATGTGCAAAATTGGTTTCATGATTAAGTATTTCTAAAAATGAAGAGAAGTAATGGTACTGAACTTTTTTTAATTAGTATTGAAAAGATATTGAAAAAGTATGGAAAATGATTTTTGAAAATGTGTGGGAACCCTGCCTACCTCACTTATGACGTCACTCACAAAAGAAACAAAACCCAATACCTAATATTTTTTTTCATTGTAGACTTGAAGACTTGCCAAGTCTTTTGAGGTTTTGAACACTTCTCTAGCGCAATCGGCTGAGGTGCTATGCGGTTGGTAAGTCAACCGAAATATCCCTGGTTTTTCCCTGATTTCCAAGTACAATATATTCGTAGACCGGCAGCCAATGTGTTGATAAAGATGAAGTGCATTGGATCTGCCAGCCCATTACAGTCAGTGAATAAAATTGTAGTAATTCTGCTATTATGTTGGTGCATCTCAGTGGGCAAAACGCAAACTTCTGAAAAATCTGAACCATGGCAGATCGTATCTGTGACCTATGTTATTGTCATAAAATTGTGCTTCAAATCATGTGGTTTATCACTTAAATGCATAGGGACTTGTACTGGAATAGATTAAATACATCAAAACATTTTAAAGTTTTGTTGTGAAAATTTGTTCATGATATTATACTGCCTATGTGAGTTTTCTCTTTTTTCAAAATGTCTTGAAAAAATTTTTAGAATATGATTAAAGTCTGAGGGCTTCAGTTTTAATTTTGATGTGATGTAAAATTTACTGGCATACAATGCTGGTGTAGCCCAAACTAAAAGTGAATTTATGTCTTTTCCATGACACATCACACTATGTTTGTATATATAAATAATTGTTGGCTTGTTTAATCATTCAGGTCTATTCGGATTTGGCTCAAACGTGAAACTGGACAATACTGGCCAAGTGTTTGCCATTTCCTAACATGTATGTTGGTTGGAATTTTTCAAAGTGTTTTTGAGTACAAGCGTTTTTTCATATCCAGATACTTCAATAATTCTTACTCATTGTTTTTTTAGCCATTATTGTGTTTTATGTTAGTATAATATGTCACAGATATGATGTAGTATGATGGCCAATTGCTGTCAGGTGGATTTTTCATTTTTATAGTTTTATTCTTATTTTGAAATAATTTTAAACTTCATTTTCTATTTTATTTTCAACTTGAGTTTCTGGTTCATTTCTGATTTCATTTTTGTATTTTATTTTAGTATCATTTTCAATTACACATTCTATTGCATTTTTTTACGTTTTCAATATTTTTTAATTTAATTTTCAATTTTGCTTTCAATTTCATTTTGGTTTCATTTTCAAATTCTTTCTTGATTTGGTTTTCAATTGCATTCAATTTCATTCTAAATTCTCTTTCAATTTCATTTCATTTTTCTTGTTAAAGTAAAGCACAGATACAAAACGAAAACCCCATGTTGCCTAGTGCATTCATGTGAATTAATGTTTATGGCACATGAAACATGTGCAAGACAGCATCCGCATTATGCTAAAATCATAATAGTTGCACTTAATTGTTTGTTGATGGGTGTGGTGATACTGCACAACAGTCTTAATGCAGTGGTTCCCAACCTTTTCGATCATGTGCCCCATTCAAAAATATTACATATGTGTTCAGCATAGTCGTTACATACAATTCTACTGTAAACTTGATATGCGCAGTTCAGTTCTTAAATTTGGACACTTCAGCAAACTATTGAGACTGTTCTTTGTGATTCCACAGCCACTCTTATGCAACCCACTTTGGTGTCATGACCCACTGGTCTACTGCATCTGGAGCTATAGCCGTGAATGCTAGGTAGGGCAGTTAAACCTCACCAAAAATATCTCAACACTGAAAACAAAATACTTAATATTTGCTCAACATCTAAAACTTTTCGAACTGATGCTATCCGTGGTTAGGCTTTTTTGGGGCCAGTGCCGATACTGATATATTGGCCGATCATGGACTGATAGCCGATACTGATATTTCCAAAGTTTTTAAATCTTGTTTTCTGCTTAATTATCAAAAATATTATGTATTCTATGCCTTACCTTTTTTCAAAAATTTTAAAATTCACGATTTATGAGTTAAAAATTTTCAAATTATAGCAATTTTAATATTTTTCTATTCTTTTTCATTAATCTGATTAACACTTTGAGAGCCAAGGTGCGATATATTTGTACTTCGATTTCGGCCTAAAACCAGCAGTTGTCAGTTGCCTTGCCAACGCCCTAGCTCCTCTGCCGATTGCGCTATAGAGCTGTCAAAGGCTCATACGAATCAAACAGTCTTCTAGTCTGCACTCGAAAAAAAATTTTTGGTTGGGGGTTGCGTTTTTTTTTGTGAGTGACGTCATAAGTGAAGTAGTTTTGGGGTCATTTTGGCTCATGTTGCCTGGCCTAGAACCCAACCGCTAGGCCAAACTATTTCACTTCATTTTCATTGGAAACTAGGCTCGAGTCCAAGTTTTGAGCCTTTGATTGACTTTCTAACGTTTCTGGTTCAAAAGTTATGATCTAAAATAAACAAATTAATCAATTAGCTAATTATTCAAAATATTTTTACTAGTTCAGATCGTAACTTTTGAACCCGAAACCCCAGCAGGTTATCCAAAGTATCAAAAGACTCAGATTGTAGCCTAGTTTCCAACAAAAACTTCAGCAAAATACTACCGTATAACGGTTTGAGCCCAGGGCCAGGTAAAGTGGGCCAAGGTGGCCTAAAAGTCACTCACTTATGACATCACTGACAAAAATCTGCACACTCCAACCAAAAATTTTTTTTTCAAGTGCAGACTAGAAGACTTGCCGAGTCTTTTGAGCCTTCGAACAGCTCTCTACCACTTTTGGCACCCGAGTTACGTGCGTGCAAAGCCACATGCGATCTGGTTGTTTTAGCACAAACCGCTTGATTTAGACCAGACATGAAAGTGTTAAAAGTTCTGGTGGACTAAATCTGGACTGTAAGCTTGTTGCTCAGTATGTAAGCAACGCGTTATGCATATCGCCGACCTTTACCTTCCTCTGCAAGTTTTGATTGTCTGGACAGCCCTTTCTGATTCACTGTTGCTCTGAGGGAGCTTGGGAGTGCTGGTAGTATGATGAAAACCATAGGATGATGAAAATGTGCGGAAATCATAGGTGAAATGCTGTGGTTTAGATCTGATTACCATTTTTGACACCATATTATGATCAGAGGTGTTCAGCATAAACAAATTTATTTGACATGCATGCATGAAGCAACTAATGCTCATTGATACCAAGTGGAACTACACTGGTTTTGACTGACGGCACATGCGGGCAATCACATTGTGAAGCACAAGCACTGATTGGCAGGCATGCATGGTAAATACTAAACACTACAGGATAGTCAATTTTTCACTATAATCTACTTGGTTTGAGCATTGCAGACAAGGGATGTATTTACAGAAAATGTTGCAATATCTGACCTGCAGCGTTGTATACAGTCTTCTCTCACCTCATGTATCAATTATCATCCACCTGTTCTTGTGCATAGAGATCCCAATGTTTCTATGCTTCATACCCCTTGGTCTATTTTCATAATGGTGGCCATGACTTCACTATCTTTAACCATCTACGTGCAAGCATTCTCTTGGTTTAGAATCTCTGTGCTATGTTATGCGTTGTACTTAAGTTTTTTAATTTGCTGTTTTAGTGATATAGCCATGTGCAATTTGAGCATCATTTAGATCTGTAGTTCTCAACCATGGTCCCGAGAGGCGCTTGCAGCTCCCAAGAACCCCAGTGCGGCTATGAGCAGTCTTTCAATAACAATTCCAGTAGTTTGTGTAACAGACTTTGTACTGCAATAAAACAAAAGATGTCACTTGACTTGTGTTAATAGTGCAGCTCCCTAACAAAATCCTAGGTCTGGATTTGGCTCCCTTCAGTGAAAAGGGTGGAAACCAATGAAAAACAATAGTTTTATGTGATACTTGAAACTATTTGTTGTTCGTGCTATACCTAGGTTTTTCTTTTGATGCTAATTTTGTTGTACTGGTGCTGTGTGCTTGACAGTTTAACTTGTGGCTGTGTGATTGAAACCTTCATTTGTCATTTACTGTCAGCTTCATGGAGAGTATTAGCAATTGAGTTCAATGACATCAAAATTCGCATGTGTTTTAGATCCATGCTCCATCATGTTTTATGACAAGAACTCCAAGTTGTTGTTTGTTGGACAAGACAATGGATGTATTGATGTAAGCTGTAGTGTGCAACTGGCTAAATCAGTGTTTCCCAACCGAGGGTGCTGCGACACCCTAGGGTGCCATTTTACGGTACTCAAGGGTGCCGCGAGTTAATGCGTTTTTCAATATATCATTAAAAATACTATTTTCAAAATGTCATCAAAGTTTAAGCAAATTACTATGGGCTCTCGACTGGGTGCCACAAATTGTATTATCCTTCTGTAGGGTGCCACAAGCCTGAAAAGTTTGGGAAACACTGTGTTACATATTGTTTATGTCCTGTGCAGTTTTATGCTGTAGAAGTATTCTAGTTGAAAGTATGCAAACTGTGTTTTCAGAGCTGAATACATAAATAAAAATATTAATGTTATATTTAGGCATTTCTTCTTTTGATTTACAGGAAGAATGCAATTGAGTTTGTATTGATTTGCTCACTTCTGAACCAAGCTTGCATCCTGACAGCACAAGTAAAATTTCTGGTGTCTCTTCATGCAGTTTAAACTGTGTTTTGCTGATGCAATTTATCCAAAAGTTAAATAAATTGATATCTTTCCAATCCCTTACTCAGTAACATCAGTGTTCCAATAACATAACAGATTAAAATGCAATTAAAGTAATAAAAGCACAGCATGGCAGGCAAATTCCTCGAATACCCTACTTCACTTGTCAACAACATAGACAGGAAATCCCTGTTAACTGTGTTTTCAAGTCATATTGGAAAGTTACTGAACCAAGGAAAAAAATTCGAACCTGTCATCCAGCAACCCATGCCTGAGCAGGCCACATGCAACTGAACAGTACTTTGCGTGACTCATCCAAATCAGCCTTATGACAATTGGTGCAACTTACTTTCGCAGTTTCAGTGATAACTGTGGTGTGCATTTTAGACCACAGTTCATATGTTTTCACTACAATTGGCACTAACGTAGACTTTTGGTAATGAAAGTGGAATAATCCTTCAGTTCGGCAATTTGGGTTTGGAGCAGAAGGGCAGGGTTTCATTGTTGTAGTTCACTTTAAGCTCACTTCTAGCTTCCTTGTTATTGAGGTGGAAGACTGCTGACACCAGTGTGCAGTGCTGAGTTTTAGTTTCCAAATCTGCAGGTATTACGGTTGTCATGTCTTTGCTCAGCACCGCTTCCACTGACTGCCAGTCTTTATCCATCAGCATGCATGATACTAGGTCGTCAGCATATGCATACTTTCTGGAGACAGTTATTGGCAGGTCAGAGGTGTAGATGTTGAAGAGAATGTGTACCAGGACAAATCCCTATGGGACGCCGTTCTTGAGGCATCGTAACCTGCTCCGTTTGCTGGTGGTAAGGGTGAATCTGCGATTGCCAACCATCTCCATGATCATGCGGACCATGTATCTGTCAGGTAGCAACCGTAGCATTAGCTTGCAAGTAAGGCTATGATGCCATACAGCAGTGTTTTTCAACTGAGATTCCGTGGAACCTCAGGGTTCCATGAGTGGCTGCCAGGGGTTCCACAGGAAAAAACCTGAAATTGGCTGGACGAATTTCGTCCCACAGTTCTATGCAGTTATAACAATACCACTGTCTCACAGGTTGATTACAAAAAGTAGGACAGACATTTGGACCATTGCATAGGGTTCCATGAGCAACGCAAACATTTGCAGAAGGTTCCACTGCAGCAGAAATGTTGAAAAACAATGCCATAGAGTGTCAACTAATCTTAGGTTGCCGTGAGATCGGTAAACACAGCTCCAGCCTCCTTAGCGGAAAAACTTTCCTCAATGTCCTGTGTCAGCAGGGTGACCTGATATACAATCGACCTTCCATGTTGAAAACCTGCTTATTCCTGCTGGAGTAATGGGTGGATGATTGGTTCAACGTGAGCATAGATAAGTCTCTCAACGATCTTGAAGGGACACACAGCAGGTATATAGGATGATAGCTCTTTCAGTTCCCTAATGGCATTTCTGGCTTAGGGATTGCCACTATTGGTGCTCCTCTCCAGATCCTGGGGATTTTGAATTGGTGCATGCAGAAAGCAAGGAAAATGCCAAAAACAAGATTGGAGAACTGACCTGACGTAGAGTATAAACTCTGGGCAAATAGAATCTAGACTTGGAGACTTTCCTGGCTTCAGGCACCTGGGGGCGGCAGCAAGCTCCTGGTGCGAATGGGCCAGAGATACTGTTTGCCTCAGGTGTAAGGAACTTCCATGCGCTAGGCAGCTCCTTGTTGGTGAGCCTGTTGGACTCAGAGATCACAGTCTGGTGTCCCCCATTCTTTGAGTTGTGAGGTGATGGGGCACAGACGGGAGGAGCCTACATACCTGCCAGCAAGTTTATTGATGGTGCTCCACACCTTGCGGCTGGAGTGGGTGGAATTGACAACTTCTTTCCATCGCTCCTGCCTCTTCTGTGAAAGTCAGGATGAAGCGGCTGTATCAGTATAAGTCCCTACTGGGGCTCGGACGAAGGAGCGATACAAGTTCTTGCACTCGTTGTCCCAACATGGCCCATAGTTCTTCTGACGGCTGTGCGGGATACATTGTTTAGCCGCAGTTAGCGGGCTCTTGCATACTTCCCGCTTTGCCTTCTCGATGTTTGTTGTGTCCAGAGGTGGCAATCTCTCAACAGATTCATCTGTAAGAAGGCAAAAGCGCTTCCAGTCAGCCTTACAAAAGTTCCAACGCTTCACGGGATCGCTGCAAGCAGGAACTTTCTTAGAACACGTCTGCCAGGCAGTCAGTTGTCCTGACCAAAACTTGCCAAGGCCAGGTCTGACTTGGTGCCGACGTTCCACCAGTGAGAAAAGAAACTGACTACTCCCTTTGGGTGGTACAGCAGCTTACAGAAATGGGATATGCCCCCATCTGCGATTTGTGTATATGGTGCAGAGGATGAACCCGTTGACCATGTTGCTCTTCAGTGTCCAATCCATCGTCCTATGGAATACACAGATTTGTCAGCTTGGCCTTTTAGGCCAAATTTCACAAATCTGACCTTGTTTCGAGTTGGTTGGCCTCATCAAAAAATTCATATGGCTGTTTGTCTATTTCACGTTGAAAAAGATCCCTATGTAGAAAAATATTTACTATTGTATTTTTGGCAGGGCAGGTTTTTTGTTCTTTTTTAAAGAAAAACACAAAAACCCTATTCTGAATTGTTTTTATTGCATCATGCAATATCATCATTTTCAAAATTAAATAATAACTTTTTATACTTGTTATGGCATTCAAAATTGAGGGTAAAGAAATGTACCCCATCTTTGTTTCACAGTGTTGTTAGTTGCGCTTGGCAAGCATGCGCACAGAAAACAGAAAAGCCAGTCCCACACAACTTCTGCGGTTTCTTCACGTCAAGTTTATGCACATGTCTTGCTAGTTCAGCATCTATAGAGTGTATTTTTTCAACATATGGCTTGGTATGGTCCAACATCTGAAACAGGTTGGGTGCAGAGAGCAGAAAATTTGGTCAAAATATACTGATTTTAAAGAGCTTAAGAAGATAACCAGTAGAATTTACTCAAACTGTTCGATTATGCTATTTTTTGAGGTCTTTCAAAGTTCGTTGATGTTTGTATCGTTTAATTCAAAGAAAATTGACAGTTTACTATACAGGTGTGGCGCTTATTTCACTTTTTACATCATAACATATTTTTTTAAAGGAAACGTAAAGAGTGGGTTTAATTGTTTTTTTAAGTGGGCTTTTAAGGGGCTGAGTCCAATTATATCAACCCTGAATCTAGGGTGATCATCAGTATCAGAAGAGATACCCCAAGAAATGCTTTTTTGCAAAATCCACTTAGTTTGAATTCCCCAACCTAGGTGCGAATAGATATGTTTCTAATAAACACCAGGCCTGCTTGATTTCATGCTGCTGGAGTTTGTAGTCACTCAGTTATGTACCTCACATATTACAAAATTTTTGCAACACCCTCTTTAGTCGAATCATTTTGTTTGGGAAAAATGAAACACAAAACAAATTTTTGATCCCAGAGGAAAATTAACTCCATTTCCAAAAGACACATGAAGACATTTTCAAGTGAAAGCTATTTTGCAGGTCCTCGTGTTTCGAAAATTTGTTTAGACCAGGGGTCTCAAACACGCGGGGCGCATGTGGCCCGTGAGGACGTTTTGTGCAGCCCGCGATGCTTTTTGGGAATTTTCAAAGAATTAGCATTTACGTTATTTAGTTTATTCATCGGTGTTTAAAAGTGCCCGGTTAGCTAGTGAACAAGTTTCTTTTAATTTAAACAAACGTAGAGAAGGCTAGCAATGATTTTCCTATAACTCATAATACCTTTTGCAGAAAATAAGATGTGAAAGCTTTTTCCAAAGTTCAGGTACCGCCGTTGTTGCGTCATCGTCATAATGCGGCCCTCGGGCAGTAATAATGCGGGCTGTGGCCCTCGGGTTACTCTATAAGTCCTCATTTGGCCATCGGAGCAATTTGAGTTTGAGACCCCTGCTTTAGACCAAACCTACCACCTAGCATAGGGTTAAGGTTTCTGGTACTAGGAAGTGTACACACGTTACTACAACAAAGCTGAAAGCGTTTTGAAAACGTGCAATCCTTTTCATTAAAAAATTCTAAACAGTCACCTTCTGCTGGGTGGCCTCCATGTGTGTGGCGGTGTGCTATATTAAGGAAAATGCAGTTATTTGTTCTTGAATTTAAACTCATTGGATTGCGTATTGTGATTCAAATCAGCCAGGAAATGTTAGAAACTGTAAGACCACAATAAAATTAATCACAATCACAAAGGTTGCTTTTTTTAATAAAGCCTGTTACGCTGCGTTTATCGCATTTTTGCAATGCTGTGAATGACGTTCAACTCAAGTTTTCTGGCAGTGGATAAGCGATGGCGGAAATTTAATGCTCTGTTGAATTACTCGTTTGCAGGAATTCGAAGTTTCCAGCGACTACAATCAGATAAATCACAAGCGAAAATACGTAGGTGAGGGGATGCTACTTTTTCTTGCTGTTTTCATTCGTGAAGTATCACATTTTCTGTTGCGTCTAGGATGCCCGCTTTCTTAAAGTTTTGTGCTTCTCGCGGACATGTCCTAGTCGCTAACGCCTCCATTTTCTTGCGCTGTAGTTTTTCTCGCTGTGCAGTGTCAGAATTCACTACCGACGCCACCACGGTCGCGAATATTGGGATGCGTAGAGTCCTTTACTTGAGCACTGGCTTCTTTCAGCTCATCAGAAGCAAGTCACGGGTTGCGTCTACGCTCGGCAAAACAACGTTCTTGTTGCTTGCGGCAAGGATAAGTACGTCACGTGGCACCTGACTATGAATGGTCAACGAATGGGTGGATATCAAACAGCTTCCCAACCGTTAAGCTTGCAGTAAGTTTGCGGGTGTGTTGCAAGTGAAAACTGGCTGTTTCGGTTTCATGCGAATTCACACATGAACTTGCTACGCAAGTCCGTGCTCGATGGTACTGTTTGATACCGTTACTTTGAAAAAAAAGGTGGGTTGTTATTGTAATACCTGTAGCAAAATGTGTTTAAAATAAAGCACTACCTTTTCATTTGATTTCTTAAACCAGCTTGTTAGTGACGAAAACACTCGTTTTGCCCTGTATAGGTATGACGTCCAGTCGTATTATGTTTTTGCTGGTCTGAGCGGAGGAGAAATCACCATCCTGAAACTTAACAAGAACGATTGTCAGTTGATTACGTGTTTGAAAGGTCATTCCGGTTCTGTCGGTAAGTTGAAATTAGTGAAAAAATTTAAGAGTGGCCACGTTTTATGTCATAGTTACTGCGTATATCACCTTCGATTTCATTGACTTTGATGTGGTATTGACTGAAAAAAGATTTTTTTCTTGACTTAATCTTCCAGCTTAGGATGCATAGAAATGTTACTGGCGAACGTCAGTTAACGTGAAATTGCCGAAGTAATTGGTGGTTGCATGATTTGCATCACATACTTAGTTCTTTCCACGTGGCAGCTTTTCAAAAATTGTGTTGCATTTCGCCTGAAATGCTGAAACTTTATTTTTATGCTTGCACTTTGTTCATTGCGACCGTTGAGCTATCAACGGAGAAGACGAGAATTTGGATCGATTTCTCGTATTTTGGTTAAGTTTTTGCTATTTTAATTGTTGCCACCGCTAACCTGCAGCTACAATGTGTTAGCAGCAAGCATTCCTCGCTTGTTCGTTTCATTGACGTCACCAAACGCTCGTGTTTATTTGCAGACTGCCTTTGCTGGGATCCTGCGAAGGAAATCCTCTACTCCGGCTCGGCGGACAAATCGGTCATTTTGTGGGACATCGGGAGCAAGAAGGGAACGGCCATTGAGCTCCAAGGTCACAGGTCGGTTTTGAGTACCAAAACTCTTCAACGTGACGTCTCAGGCTTTAGATTAGAACCGAGTCCCGATATGCCCTTGTAATAATGTGGACAGACTGTGTACTACCCATGTTTCTTGTTTAACATCTAACTTTGTGAAAGCTTATGCTGCTAAAGCGAGACCACCTTTTTAAGAGCAGTGACGGAGCCAGTTGTCACTAATAATTCCGCCATTACTTTGAACAAGTCAGCTAAACTCCGCTTTCACTGAGAAAGATTAAACTCCGCTAATCGTAACGGGTTTTTCATTTCAACGAGCAAAGCAATCACTCCGATGTCTGGGTCGTACAGTATGATGATGAAATCCTGGCCTGAGCGCGCGTCGGGGTCTGAACGATGCGGGGCTGCTACGTAATGTGTGGGGGGAGATTTAAATCTCGACTGTGCTCCGTATGAAAATAGATTCTTGGAAAAATATAACAGCAAACAAGCCGCGCAACTGTGAAAGAGATGCCCTTCAGCTGCGTCATAATCCGCATTTTGATCCAGCGCGGAATTTAAAATGGAACGGAAAGTTTCCCATCAAAGCTGTTTCCTGGCTTATTCGATCGCGGTGTTTCCGTTGATAACTACCCGTTGGAAATGTGGATACGTCCGAACTGCCGTGAAGTTGTGAAAATGGCACATTCCTCAAGAGGCTCGCAGCAATCACGGAGCTTTTGATTATCAGCGGCATAGAGAGAGAATCCCTGCTACCTCGTCTTTCCAGATCGTTTGAGATGTGCTGAAGCAAGAGAAATTCTTGAGAGATGCGAAATGACTTCGTGATTGACAGTCACAGTGGTCGGTGGTGCCTGACCAGGAGCGAGGGGAGACACCGGGGGTGCTTTCCTGACTCATAGTCGCGTTGCTTGGGGCTAGTCGTAATTGACTTCAGTGTGTTTTTCAGCCTAAGTGAGACCAGCTTTATGGGAACAGCTTCTATTAGAGCCTGCACTTCGCGTGCTTTCTGTGATCTCATAATTTCACTCGCAAACTTTTGCTTGCATTTCCAGGACTGGAGCAGCGTAAAACGGCGTAAAATCGATTTCCTATTAAATTTAAAACACTTTGCTGTATCGTTTCGTTCGACTCCATCACTTTTCTGGAGACTTGCAGCTCGAAACAAAGTACACGCTTACACAAATGAAACACCAAACAAGCTGCGCGTTTAACAACGTGTTTGGTGTTTTTTTGTCACACTGTACCTTTGACCGCTCAACGACCTTCGCTCTCACTGTGACGCTCCTACTTTCGCTTCGCTGTAACGAACTTCAGTCGTCGCTGTCGTGTTCGACGGCGGAATCGTAGCACATGGTTTGTCGGGTACGGGTGACGGCCTCCCCAGCCCGTATCGGCGACTCGCACGCGTGGTCGAAATCTGTCAGGAGTTATTTTCGCACCAACGCGTAGGTGTTGTTTGCCTCCAGGAGCAAGGTGACGTCACTGCATTACTCGTCCGCCACTCAGCAGTTGCTGTCGACCGGAGACGACGGGTCGCTCGTCATCTGGAATATGGACATCAAGCGAAACGAGGTACGAATGATCGCCTGCGGCGGTTCAGGTTGATCAGATCAACAGTCGTCCGACTGGCATCTGTTCTGTTGTTTGCGACGCGATTGCTTGTGGAATGCTTACTCGCATCTTCGTCGGTCCCGACTTACCGATGACGCTATCCGAAGTGCAAATTACTGTTTACGCACGTTTCTGGTTTGAACTCATACAAATCTGCGTGTACCTGTCTTCCCTAGGCTGCTGGCATAGAAGCCAGCTGCTACTTCGACCTTGCACTGTAGCGATGTTAACGGTTAGGTTGAGATGAAAGCACGACGTCATTATGACATCATTTAAAGTCACCGTTGAAGCGAAGCCAGTCGTACGTTGTTGACAAGTGCGAGCTGTCGGCGGTGGTGTGCTAGCGTAACAAGATACGTCATGGCGGTTCAGTTACATTTCTTTTGTATCTGAGATGAAGCCGAACCACAGTTGTAAAAACTGCAGAGCCCGATATGTCCGGCCGATGGCTGGTAGCGTTTCAGCCGCGCGTTGACTGCTTCGTGCATTCACACTTTCCCTGCTCTGTTCAGACGCCAGTCTGGCAGGAGAGCGACCAGTGCGTGAAATGCAAGCAGCCGTTCTTCTGGAATTTCAGGCAGATGTGGAGCGAGAAAACGATTGGTTTGCGTCAACACCACTGCCGGTACGTGCCTTGCTTCGTTTATGCGACGGAATGGGGCGATCATTCCTTCGACTCAGCGTTAAAACATCGCTTAACATTTTTCAAAATTTCCTGCTTTAGACTCTTCCACATGTTTTTCTGTTAAAATTTAGGAAACGTGATGTGTTTTGTTTATTCAAAGCCTGCAATCGGTAATTTGGACTCGTAATGTTTGCTGTACCTTGTTCGAAGATGACCTGGGCAAAACTCAATAAACCTGCAAATACATAATAAGTAGATCTTCGTGGCCCCTATTCTGACGAAACAATTGGCCTCGTGCCGTTGGTGAGAATTAAGAGCACAACACTGCGCTGTATTGCTGTAACTTGCCCTTGCGGCACGCACAATACGCGTTTATCAGAACAGCACGCTTTCAGGTGTTGTATACAACATTATCAGTATCCAGTGAAAGCAACCACGTTTCGTTGAAGCCAGTCAGGACTGTAACTTGTGCTAACTTACCACGTGCCCCTACGTCACTTAGGAGGACACCGGCTATGACATGCGAGAATATGGTTCCATTTGGAATGGAGCCAAAAATCAGTCCGAGTCGCAACGTGTTGAGCTGTTGGCAGTATATCTGTGCAATGCTGTAGTGCCTTTCGTTAAAGTTATTTTGGGCTAAGTCGTGTGTAATTAGATTTCAAGGGAGAGATACCATTTTTTGTTAAAAAACTCCGCAGTTAATTTTAAAGAAGCTGGTAACGTTTCAGACCGAATTTTTTTTAATGACCGAAAAAATTTGAGTCGATTCGGTCATGAAAGGTCTGAAAAGGTAGACTAGCGAATACTGTTACGACGAGTTTTAATACTGTTCCAGGACAAATGACCGAAACGTCTCGGCGAAAAAAGAAGCCCAGTTCTTACTGCTTTGTCTGTTCCGCAAGTTATAGCGGAAGCAGCCAAACGGGCTTTCACAGCGCCATTTGGCAGCAAGTGTACCATTATGTTTTCTTCCGTGTTGGCCGCGATAAGCCAGCATTGAAAACACTATTGCAAAATCTTATTCATTCGCGGAAAATATTAACTCTTGCTATTGTTGCCGTTGTGTGAACGCTTGGTCGGTTTTGAAATACGTCAGAAAGCCAATCAGATTTTATTACGTTGCATGGGTTGCCACATAACTTGCGGCTTTGTTAGCGCCCGTTGCGAAAGGCGTCGTTGCTCGTGGTGCAAGAATCGATGCGTGAGAACTCCGGGCACCAGCTACAAGTTCACTGACGTCCGCCTATTGTTCGGCGCTGCGTTCACCGCAGTGGTTGAGGCAGATTTCCACATCTATCTTCTTTTGCGTCTTTATTTGTTGACATTTTGCCATCACGTTGTCGCAACTGGTGCCGGCAGTTGGCATTTCAGGCTCTGGCCTGCCGTCGTTTGCCGTTAAAATAAAATAAATAAAAAGATTCCACCGAAATACACGATCCCTGACCTTGGCTTAACTGTTGTGTGATGTTTCTTGGGCTTAATTTTAAAAAAGCAGCGTCCAAATTCGCGCACGCTGTCAAGAATAGTGACCTGTTTATTGTCCAATTCGACAAACATCTTTTCAATTTAACGAAGTCAAAACTGACCAGATACCGTTCGCATTGCGATGATCCCAAGCACAGGAGCTATTTTGCCGCCGAATCGGTCGCCGCAGCACGATGAGCTTGTTACTTTGTTTGCAGAAAGTGCGGCATCCCCGTTTGCGCCAACTGTAGCTCCGACCGAACGACCATTCCGCTCTACGGCTTCGAATTCGAAGTGCGCGTGTGCCGGGAGTGCTACCAATCCGTGACGGAGCAGGAGTGAGTATTTCCGGTCCGGTTCGACCACTCGTGGCTCCATTGATCAGTCTCGCACCATAGCAGAGGGGTCTATAGTAGGGGATGCACAACCTGCGGCCGTACGGTCGTATGCGGCCTTTTGATAAAAATTTATGCGGCCGTGCACATGCAATTTAAAATATGAATTACGGTGGCCGTGAATAAATAAGTTGCTTCGTCTACTACATGATGATACTTAGTAGAAAGCCGGCCAAAGTCAAAATTACGCTTGAAAGCCGGCTAGGCTCAATATGTAGAAGCAGAACAGAAGCAATGCAAAAAAAGATTAAAAATGTCACTGGTGGCCGTAATTCAAAACAAAAACGTAATGCGGCCGGCAGTAGCGAAAAGGTTTAGCACCCCTGCTCTAGGGCAGAAGTTCCCAACTTGGGGTACATGTACCCCTAGGGTTACATTTGCCTATCCGAAGGGGTACATTTATGGTTAGCAATAGAAGAGAAATACATATTTGCATACCTTTTATTTCCAAATATTTTTACATATATCAGTTAATATTTTTTTTCAAAAGCCATTATGTGCTTACTGTTAAACATATCTATGATAAAATATTTTGTCACAAGAAATTTTAGGGGTACATGTTCATCTGTCGAAATTCTGAAGGGTTACATGGTCAGAGAAAGGTCGGGAGCACCTGTCCTAGAAGCTCCATAGTCGGTGCCGGGTCATATGGCCCCACGCGAGGCACCTTCGAATCAAGTTCTCAAGAGTAAACCAGACGAAAACCTCCCAAACGAATCCACTGGTGGGGCGATCCATTGTTAACTTGCTAACCCGGCAGCCAGCGCGACCAGAACCGACACTTGTCCATTGTTCAGTCAGCACCGCGGCGTGGACAAAGAACGGGCGGCTTATTTTCACAAAAAAATCAACGTCAGAATCGCCCCCGTCAGAACGTGCAGCGTGCCCGTCGAGATGGCCAACCCGCGGCAGAGATATCAGCAACAACAGTAACCTTGGCTCATTCGCGCGACTTAGTCGCCTTGTTTTGTTGCAGTCGAGCGCCGACCGCCACCTTCCATGAGCTGAAGCACAGCGTCATTTGCTCGTCTCCTGATTGGTCGAGAGGCTGGTTTGTTACGTCCGGAAGTGACCGAACGATTAAGGTATGTTCTGTGAAAGACAACGTGCTAGTCTGCAATTGTGCGTCTTTCCCGTAAGGGAATTGATAAAAAAAATGTCCGTGGTTTTGAGTGCTGGCTACCACGACCGTGTAGTCAAGGTTTTCGCCCACTTGTGCGATGCTTTAAATGCTATCGGCATCGACGCTAAACGGTCCGGTTAGATTCGACTGAGTAATTTCCGTGGGCCTACATACGGGGAGAGGGGTGGAAACTGCCTCTTTGCCGATTTCGATACGCCAGCACATCAGCAAGTCCTAGCGACGCGGCTTGACAAAACGCGTGCACTTAATTTATTTTTCAAGGCGAATGATATCTGGGAATATACATGCGACTTGCAGTGTATGAGTCTTTGTGTTGCATTTCCTGTGTAATGTGGGACAGCTGTAACAACAGTGTAAAAGTTCAGCAATTCAGCAAATTATGAAGTGTAAAAAAATTAAGCTCTACGATCTCGCAGTCGCCCACAGTTGTGATAGTTCGCGACGTTGTGATACTTTACCTTTTTCTAACTTTCGTAAAATCATCGGTGAAAATCTTTTTGTACAGTCGCAGAAGTCGTGAACGTTTTATCGTAGAAAAAAAACGGCCAGCAGCGGTCGCTGGAAAAACTTGACAGTGCCTTTTTCCCTTGTAGTGATTGATAGTAACTGTTTGTGATGACTCTTTTCATTCCTAATAGTTCGTAGTCGAAACCTTCAAATTGGCTTTTTACAATTTGTAGTGGGTCATAGATATCATATGAAATAGCTCATTGCTAAAACTCAGATACTGCTTTTTACAAAATTTTCCATTGTTGAAAATTAGCATTGGTGACGTGTTTTTAGTCATTGTATGAAGCGCTTGCTATTAAACGTCGATACTGGCTGCTCTTCGTTAATCTGTGATGACGTAAATTGGTTCTAAGTCATACTGCAATCACACAGAGCAAAGTTGACTCAACCTATAGCAATGAAAACATCGCATACCTCGAAGTATCGATTTCGCAATTTTGGCGAAGCTATATTGAGCAATGAAATAATAGTAATGAGAAGAATACGGCAACTGAAGCCAAACCTAGAACATAAGCAGGCTGATAAATTCTGGCGACGTCCAACAGCAATTCGCCCGAAACTTTTGTATCTCTATTTTGAAGTTTTGTTGATTGCGCGAACCATGCTTGCTTGCAGCTGTGGGATTTAAACCAGTTGGTGACGAAATGAAACCTGATTACCACTTGTCTGGAGCCATGGCCCATCCTGCGTCAGCGATGTCGTCGTCTTTGCTTCAAACCACTTCTTCACCTTGTTCCTCTTCGTCCCTGTGTGCGTCGGCTTTTGCGTGTTGCGTGTTTCAAACAACGATCGTTTGTTTCGTCATCCGCACGTCATATTCGCTTTTGTCTCGCGGCCAATGGCCGATCTCACTTTGTTGATCGCGTCCGATCGCGACGGAAGATTAATTTTTTTCGAAACTCGTGTCTTGTTCGTGTTTCGCACCTATACATATTCGCGCGTCGGGATCAGATTCAAGTGGCTTTGTCTTCGCCGCGACGCTCTCGCGAAAGCGACGTCGCTGCCGCAGTAATTCTCACGCGGTCTTGAGCGCTTTTTTCTCACCTGCCTGCAAACCGAAATGTCGTATCCAGCTTTCGCTTCAGTTTTGAGCCTCTCTCTTGACGCTGGTATACCGGTCTGCGCGCCACACGTCGCTCTGATGAAAATCGATGCAGTTTTCTAAAATTATTTTTTTGCTTCTTCGGCCATATCAAAGCTTATGGTTACGTTTGTAAGTAATTTTTGAATCGCGCGGTTTTCTTCCAACGTACAGCACGTGTGGATCTAATGCGAGTGCACGTCGAGTGAATACAAAAGAACATTCCCTTCCAGCTTCACTTTTCCCATTTTCGTGCGTCGTCGCCAGAACCATTGTCTTGACGCACTTGTTTCTTCTGAGAGGAGGGGGGAGGTCAACGACCAGTGGGATTGTCAGTAGGTTCTGGTCACGTGGTTTCGATCGCAGACCCCGGCGCCAAAGATCGGGCCCCGAACTCCATCGGGCGCATCGCCATAGAGGAAGCTAGAAACGCCGTTGCCTTCTTTCCTTCACAATTTGTGACTGTCGTTTAAATAAATCGCACTACGCTATAAAGTATTCCAGAAAAATGGAGTATTCCGACCGACCTTTGTCATTTGATGTTTTTTTCCTTAACTGAGATGTCTTTTTTTCAAAACTGAGTGAATACAACTGCTCAACAATGTTGAGCAATACGCCAGTATTCGGTCTCAAGTTCATGTCTTCGTTACGCCAAGTTTTTTCGCACATGTCGATTTGTTCAGGCTTTGCCCTGCTGGCCTCCATTGTAGCGTTGCTAAACGTAAACAAAGCGAAGATATTCCGGATATGTGTATCGCCGCTGGAAGCGCCACAGCACACTTCCTTTTTCAACTCCCCTTCTCCGCGATATCTTTCGTCGAAGATGACATCACAAAGAAAACGACGTAATGCAAGGCAGCAGCTCTGCACCCGGCGCGACACAACATATGCGTCTTAACGTGACGCAAGCTGTCGATGGCGAATATAAAGAAAGACGTTCTGTTACTGCGCTGGTAGCGTTTCGCGTCTTCTGGTTGTGACTCGCGAAAAACGGAAGCCGCCAGTGTTCTGCGTCAACCGCTTACTTTCCGCGCGTGGTCGAGTCGCCAACATCCGGGACCCTAACTTGGGCGGGAATTCACCTGACGCGGAACATCGTTTCCTGCTCTGGTACATCGGATGGCGATACATCCCAGTAGGAAATGCATCCCTAACCACGCTGTGTTGCGCGCTGGATCTTGCCCGTTAAGTCGACCCAAAGGGCCCGTCTGTTGTCCAGGAGATCCAACCGCGGTGAATGCGACGTCCCGAAAGACCGCGCAGCGTGTTTAGTGGCGAGCAGTGCATACAGCAGACGCTCAGTTACGATGTGGTTTACAAGCCCAGGATTTGTATGATAGTTTGTGGAAGAAATACCGCGTTACGCCAGTCTTGCTTTTGGCCTAATGCTTCGTTTTATAGCATGGTAGGTTACACCGCCATTCCAAAGCAAAAGAGTTGATGTCACTTCTGTCGGAAAACGTGATGTCCAGGCCGATCTGTTACTCTTGGGGCTTTGCTCTTGCTATGCTACGCTGTTTTCTGTCGGAAAGGATGCATTTCCAATGATGTCTTCCATTGTTTTTTTCAAAAGCGCTTAGACGCCGCTACAAAAGCCAGAGATAGGTGTGAGGTAAAGCACTATTCGGCAATATTTAAAACCGACTATTCAAGATGATCGTAGATATTTGAAAAACATCATACTTGGAATTTCGACTTCGCGTTGGGGCTACCTGTGTCCGGTGATGCAAGACACGAATTGAAGCAGTCTTTCGCTTTCGAAAATATGGACAACTGATTTTTTTGCTTGTACTGCGCAGTTTCAACGTAGCACGCTTTTTCTGCGCTCGTAGATGTAAATGTTCGCTTCTTCCGTGGTGTTGTGCTTTGTCGACGATTGTTTCGTAATAATCCCCTTTCTTCTTGATCAGTTGCAATAAAACTCGTTTTCTGTGACGTGGAAGTTGTTCTTTCGGACCTTCAGTTTGATAGTTGCTGTTGACGACGACCATTTTCGCCGTTGCCAAAGCAAACGCGGTGCTTGACCAAGAAACTACTGAACGTTAATTTTAATGCGATGGAATGTTGCACGTACTTAATTTTTTGCAGTTACGTAACGATAAGCTTTCATCTCGCTGGACCAACTCAAACGGTTATGCGGCAAGTATGGAAACCCATGCTTTAGTCCGTATGGGTTTTATCTTCAAGTGATTTCTTTCTTTCACGATTTCCGATTGCTTAAACGTACACTTCATAATTTGGAATTAGTCGCAAAAACTGGATCTTCGTTGTCTAGAGATGGCACGGGCCGCTAATGGTGCGTTTTTTGGGCCGGCCGCTGACTATATTTTTTGTGGTTGGATTTCTACGAGCCGCCCGCTGTTGAAAAAACCTTTGTAACTTTGATGAATTAAAAGGCCCACTCGGTGGCAATAAATGTGAGTGAAACTGCTTGGCATTGATTTGTCAATGCTGCACTTCAGACAAATTTGGTTTTCTTAATGAGCTGGATTTTGAGAGCTATGGGCAGTTCCGGCCTGAAATATCTTGCACAGCGCCATCTCTACGTTGTACCCTTAGCTCCGCCCCTGTGAACATTGAAACTGACGCCTGCTGGTTTCCAAAAAAGTTGCGACCGTTATGCGATAAATCTCTGACGAAATTAAAGAGTGATGCGCCACCTTTGAGTGCAAATGTCGCAACCCCCAAAGTTTTGATCTTTGAACTCGAATTAGATAATGCTACTGCGGCAGTAATGTTCGAAACGAGGCATCCGATACAGTAGATCAGTGGTTCTTAACCTGGGGCAAATTCAATTTACCCAAGGGGGTAAATTTCATCTTCCAAGGGGATAAATTTACTGAACCATAAATTGCAGCAAATGTAAATTTTTATAATCATTCCAAACTAGAGTTTGTTAATTTTAAATCATTAATAAATGAGCACCACTGAGTATATTGGGGGTAAATCTTATTTGGTAAAATAGTAAGATATGTAAAAAAGGTTAAGAACCACTGGAGTAGGTGGATTGTCGCCTGAATAGTGTCGTTTTTTCAGATTAGTCCAACAAAAGGATCAACATTGGTTGTTTTCGTGCACTGATAGGAAAGGTTGCTGCATTTTCGTTCGAATACATCAATTGCATTTTTGCGGATGTTTCAGTGTACTAAACTGGTCGTTGTAACCAGTGGCGGCTCGTAGTGAAATTGGCCGGTAGGGCTGCGAAATTTCATCTCTAGTTGCACATATGGGATTGTCGCCCTGGCTGTTTTTATAATGTAGTGGCGTTTCCAGTCACTCCAGCAGTCCTAATCTGATCAAACTCGTAATTTTCAGTTGTCCTTATTGATACATAGAAAACATTCACTTCAGTTTAATGAAACCAAACCCTAAAGCGTAAACACTAACACAAAAGAATTAAACCGGTCCCATCAGAAGTATGACGCATAACCAAACCACTGCCATCAAAGCTGCAAAGGCGAGAGTCGAACCCAGCACCACTCGCATTCTTAACTTGGAACATTCCGCTCGACAACTAAGGCCCTATTGCTAACAAGACAAAGCTTAGCATTTTATTCAAACCGTGTCATGGCAGCAGACCTGGGCTAGAGCCACTTTTTTTGAGCTGGTACTTTAATCATGTTCCTTCAAATGAAGTTGAAATTTTCCAAAAAATTTCGAACAGTTTATGATTTTACACAAGATTTCTCGTTTTTTTATCTGGATTGTTATGATTTTCCAGTAAAAGTTTGTATTATCCTGCATCAGTTACAGCTGCAGTGTTCACCTTACCAAAACATTAAAGGTCTACTTATAGTATTTGAATGCTTGTAGGCTTGCCAGATTTCTCATGCTTCAAATTTTTCACATTTCAATGTTTTAAACCAGTCACATCTTGTGTTTTCCAAGAATGAGATCCACCAACTAGTGCCATACATCTTCAAACGCCAACCCTAGAAAGCTCATCAGCTTAGCCTACAGTTGCAAGCAGCACTGGTGCAGATAAACGAAGGGCTGTATTTTCGCAGCCCGAGATTGGCGACCAGATTTGAATCCAATGCCGCCAATATCGCCAAAGTACTA
>JGI24158J21664_10002221_pt1 | contig 23279 bp, 13 predicted proteins | sample Ectturendosymbi3_FD_21664 | JGI IMG/M metagenome (IMG submission 21664) | reverse complement strand
TGTGAATGAAGTGATTGTGATTTTTCTTCAGCTAATTCTGTTTGCAAACACAGTTGCGTTCTTTTCTTCTCTGCTCGGGTTTGTCTCACACTGTTTCTGAGAAGGCGACAGCAGTTAGTAAATTTGCACACGATGGCGTTGCGTCGAAAAGATCAATCACTCACGCGATTCTTGGCTTGTTTTGAGAAGCCTACAAGCCGGCTTTTCATATCTATAGAGCTATCCTAGAAAGTGTCTTTTATGACTGTAGCGCCATCGTAGATAGTTTCGTGATTGTTTCTTTTTTCTTGAGAAACATTACATTCCGCAGCATTATCGTTGACTAACATGCTACGTTTGTGCCAGATGATGGCAATGTGTTGGTCAAGCTGGTTGCTATTTTCGGTGTGATAAACCGTGTACCTGCAACTGCACCTGCACACAGCGTTTTTGTTACTCCGTAGTTGTGCATATCTTAACTCGCTCGGAAACTTTGGCTTGCAAGCCTAAATCGGGCTTCAAAAATAAATGGCGGGCTCGAGCCGGGTTCGGGCTTGTGATTTCGGTCTCGGGTCGGTCCAGGCTTCAAAATGAGGCCCTTTTACAGCTCTGTGGGGATATGTAGGCAGGGGCCAACAAGGGGAGATTGAAAGGATACGTCCTCCACCCACCAACAGTAAAATAGATTTAAATCATTTTGTGAAGTAGGCTACGCTAAATTAAGGCCAAAGGATTTTGCTGCTGGAAAGTGGATATCACTGGAGACTTTGGTAGGGGTGGGCTGCATGCATGATGCCCAGTAACATTAAAAAGATTTGCAGCTTTGTCAATAAACGGAAATGTGCAAGAAAAATATTATCGTCTTTGTCACGTTAAGCGACTTGAACAAGACATCAAATCGCACTGTAACCCACACTTATAAAATGCATGAAAACTAAAATGTTCTACAGTACTTTAGGAGTGATATGCATGTGCGACCAATGTGATTCAGCATTTTGTGCACTCCAACTGACAGCTCTGATAAAACCAATTGATGAGTTCTACTATATTGCTGTGCTTGTTTACATCCAAATATGATAATAATGGAAAGGTCCACACCGGGTAGCCTACCTAACATTTTCCTTAAAAAAACCTGCTATATTGGTTTCATACCAAGCTTTCCCCCCAACATTTTACAACAAAATTGCGCCCATGCATCCACACCACTGATGTTTGCTCAACCGACTTCGACAATTGTCAAAGTTTAACCCGCCTAGATTCGGCAAAATTCTGAATAAAACATATTGATTGTCAAAAGGAGCTCCGCTTCGCCTGCCCACAAATACACGTTTTTACAACTCTGTCTGCGCCTAAGCATGGTGGTGTCTATTCCACTGAATCCGAACTCCGCTGTTTGTCCAGCTGTGCTGCCCACTACAACGAATTTCGAGGAAGCCTGTTCGTTGACTCGGTAATTTTCCTATTCCAAATAAAGCTTCGTGCTACAACTACTCAGACAGTAAAACAAAAGAAAACCAAAGGCTTTTCTTTGATTTCTGCTTAAAGAGACTGCGAGCAGTGTGTTTTGTTTATGTATATAAGCAATTACTTAATTTACAAATGATTACAGCAATCGATATAATCAAGTGATTGATAAAACACCAACACATTCAATGACATTTGGAAAACTTACCACAGATTTGCACCTCACATATTAGGCTGCTCCAGCCATCATTAAGAATAATTGTAAGCCCATTTAAATTCTGAGGATTCGAAACTGAAATATGTTTATCATAACAAACCAAAAAGCAAATGTGAAAGTTTCAATATAAAACAAAGATACGGTAAACGTTGCGCAGTGTAGGCAATATATCTGGACTGTACCCTATTTCTAGATTTGTTCGATTCTCAACATCGTTTTGTCTTTGATTTTACTATAGATAAAATTAAATGAATTGATGTTATTTTTCCCGGATCAGGTGATTTTCCTTCTTTTTTTTATAACAGGACATATAAATAGTAAAAATCTGCTTCCACATGGGACGGCTTTCTGTTATAAAGAACAAACGGTTCAGCAACACTGATCATAAAGACAGAAACAAGTATTTCGGAGCGAAACAGTCGCAAGCTTGCTATCTTTGGGCACACAGTAAGTAGAAGCAAATATAGCGTTCTGTCTCGTCCGACGCATGCATCGCAAAAACGATACTATTTACAAGTGCGAACTTCAACAGTGAGTTAAACACATTAAACTTTTTTTGATTTTGTGTCGACAGCACGACAGCTTGATTTCATTGTGTTTGTTTCTTAACCTTACGCCATTGCGTGGTTTGAAAACGAAGTAGCGAAAAAGATTTCGTGCTGAGCAAACTTGGTGATCACCTAATATTGCGCGTAGGCTTCGTTGGCTGCTGAGACATAGCCCACTCCACTGTAAACGTGTAGGCCGGAATAGTGGTCTTGGCTCATTCCTCCGTTGTATAATGGAGTATAACCATTGATGGTGGAGTTGGCAATGCTCATCGCTGCTACACTCGAAGTAACGTCGCTGCTGACGTACTCCGTTTCATTGTCACCGTCAACGTTTGAGTTGCCTGACGCATTTTCAGCGGTTAGCGCTTCTAACACGTACGATGCTGCAATGTCTTTGGCGACTTCAAGGGATGTAGACAATCTGGTAGGGGTGTAGAGATTGATATTGACCTGTGATTGTTGGTTGTGCTGTTGGTTGTACTGCTCCTGCTGCTGCGAGGTTTCCGGGGATGCTGGGGGATTGCCCGATGCCGGCAGCGCCACCTAAAACATGAAAAACAAAGTCATCTACCAAGCTCAATCAAATATAAAAGCGCAAATCCCCGTTGCACTGTAACAGTATTTTAGTTGGTGTTCCTGATTCTTAACGTTATGCTTAAAAAGTTGAGCTTCCCGTGGGACGTGCTGCATTTGGCTATTATGTTGATAAGGATTTGAGATATTCAGCAACGAATTCTTCGTCGTGATCACAACTGGTTTAAAGTAATACAGATAAGTGTCGTGTGCAAAGTTTGTATTTTTTATCAACATGCAAAATATTAAATCAGACGCTGTGAGCTGTTTATGTTGTAATGGCTCATCTCAGTGTCAGGCAAAAAATGGCACCACTTTGTTGATCAACACCACAGCAAAATACTGACATGTGATAAAACTTTATGATTTTGATGTAATAGAAAAAGTACTGTGGTTGGATGGAACAGAAACAATCGTCCTCTTGATCAACACTAATTTTTTAAAATATAGAAATCATGTCGCAAAATATCATTTTCAATTTCTCTGCCCTTAATCTTTAAATTTCCAAACCATTTGGCAACCAGAACTTAATCCCATAAAAATGCGCTTTTCAACATACTTGTATGCACACCCTAAAAATAAACCTGTTTCGCTTTTGTTTCAAGAGAAAAATTTCCCCAGCGGTGTAGTCATTTGAACCTACTGATCTTGATACAACTCCCCAGCGTAGAGCACTTTTCACATGTGAAAAATTACTGTACAAAGTTGTAGGCTTCAGATTGAGTGAGATATGGAATAAAATCTGCTTGCAAAAATGTTAGAACCAAAAATTGCACGGGTCGCGATTATCATTATCTACGAAATCTACTTAGCACAAAAGTTCCCTGTCTAAAAGTACAAAATGTGTTTCTTCGAAACCCATTACGGCAACTAACATGCCTGCTGGACCGAATGCTTGACTGGTTTCGAAACATTCTGCTTTTACTCCGGACTTGCGCAGTGCAAATGCTGAAAGTGCAATTGTCTTCAGCAATTATTGCACTATTCAATATTTTTTAAAGAAAAGCAGTCCTCAAATTTATTGCACGGGATACGAATTCATTCATTCTGCTTACTCGGTATAAGAAGAGTTGCCGGCCATTCTGGCCCACGGCTGAGTGCAGCCTGTAATCCGGTTTCCCCAGATCCGCTTTCAGGCAGTATTCCTCCAACAGCTGAAAAAGTGTCAACGTTAGGGAACCCAAGCCTTCTTTTCAATTTTTGCAAAGTAAGTTTGTAACAAAAAGTTGGAGAGCAGACTCAAATTTTGCAAAAAGTAATATTAGTACCTGCACTGGAGATTTCTGAAGGTTGCTGGGTTTGAGCGAGTGCGGGTTGATAGGGATGAGTTCCATACCGGGCAGTAAGTCGAATTTCTCTGCCTGCGCCAGTGTGCCCGATGTTACTTGCTGAAAATCAGATACGTAGCAATTTCTCTGAGATTTTTCTTTATTTTCGATCAGCGCTAGAATTTCCACATGAAACATGTTTCAAACTTTTCAAACTTTTTTAAATTTAGTTAATTTAAACAAGAAGTGCAATAGCGAAGATTACCTGAGGCGGCGCCTGCCACAGAGGTCGTTTGCAATGATTGTAGCATGTCGTCTGATACCTAGAGCAACATCATAAAATGAAATACTTGAATCTTCATCAATGTTACCGTTAATAGTGTAGTTGATTTGGTTTTACTTCCAGTTTCCAAAAGTACAAGCAATACGTAATAACGACTGTGAATTTCTTTCCGCTTATGCTGCTCTCGTAAACTCAAATGCCTTAAAAAATTAAAGAAGCAATTGTAAGCTGCTCAGAAACAGTATTTCGAGCATCAATTACTTAATTAAGCCTTGTGCATCTACAACACTTCCAAGTCACACTGTGTTTGTCTTTGTGTTATTCAAAATTTGCCTACTTTTTCACAACGCTGTTGTTCAGCAAACGTTTCACGTCCAAACATGTAAGCCTAACGAGCTGTTTGCAAAATCTACCTCATGAAAGATGGGATTAAATTATAGAAGTGATAGAACTGAACAAAAAGCAGCGAATTTACTTTTACATGGGAAATGGCAGTTCTTTAACTACGCAATTGATAACAGTCGATACCCATAAATATAAAGATGTAAACTGAAAAATTTTAGACCTGAATTTTTTTAGGATTGTCCAATGCTTACTACATAATCTTTTTTACTCAATGAAATAGTGAGACCCAGTTTAAATAGAAAATGCGTCACAATTACTGTTTTGCAAAATCAAAGGAAGATGCTTCACCGTTAGATTAATAAATCTTGTTTACCTATCCTGGGTGACGTAACGGTACACTCAACATACTGGACAAACAAAGGTAAAAATAAATCAAAAACGCCCTGTCAAATACTTCTATTAAAAGGATATAAACGGATAGCCTGAAATCAATTTTACCAATCGTCTGAAGCATTAATTTCAGATGAAGACAGGCTCATAGAAGAATAACAGCAAACAATATCTTTTCACGAACCCTCAAAAGCAATTACGCCTAAAGTCAAATTATTTGCGCAATTAGCAATCTACAAATTCACGACCAAAATCGGTATTAATCACAAAGATGATCAAACTGTTGAAGAAAAGACAAATTAAACAGTCACTGCTACATTTACTTGGTTCATACAACAGCCACAACGTGAATAATTAGAAGCACCTATAATTATTTTGACCAACTCTACATTTGAAAAATTGTATCTGTTAAGTGCAATATTAAAGCAAAATTGTTTTGATGATGGCAAACTTGTTTATGACTTTCAGTGAACGTTTTAGTGAGACGTATTGTGGCAGTAACGCAGTTTTCAAAAACAAAAAAGAAACAAGCACAGCGTTAGGTTTTACTGCATCCCCAAGTTTATTTTATTCACTTTACAGTAAATAACATTAAAGTAATAGTGATAAGTATAGTAAACTTCGGTTATTCCGGATTCGATTGGACTGACACCTTTATCTGGATTAGGCGCAATCCTGATTATTCGACGACAGTTGTCTCTAGTTGGCTTGACGTCACCTAGTCAGTAAGATATCGGTAAAATCACGGAAATTGAACACCTTAAGGGCTCGGGCATAGAACTCGAAAGAAATAAGTGGACATAAAACGATTTTATTGATGTATTTACACTGCCCCTCCGTTTCATTTTTTTCTACTAACCAAAGCAATTTCAGAAACAGGTTGAAATATATGTTATACGACAGAACATGGGTCGATAAAAAAATTGAATTTTAGTGTTAAGTTGCTCTTTGGGAGGACATGAAGCTTTTGGGGCTAAAATAATCTAGCTGTGATGGGACTGGAACTGACACCCAGCAAATGACGAGAAAATCCGGATTACGAGATGCAAAAAGAGCAAATTTTATTCGGAATAGGCAAAGATCGATCAGGATTAAATAATCCGGATTATACGAAGTTCTTTACAAGCAAAAACAATAGAAGTGAATCGATCCACCAAATCGACCCTGATTTGGCAAAAACCCAGATTAATCGAATCCGGATTGACTGAAGTTTACTGCACCTTTAAAGTATTGATGAACCAGAGAGGTGTAAGTTGCATTAACATATTTACTTCAGAGTTTTAGAAGGCGGAAAGCTAACTCAGTTGAAAATGTGTATACAAATAAACTAACCATGTATAACCGGACAACAATTTTTGTAATAATTAGGATAAACATGTTCTTGAACGCTATTGCCACTTCCACAATTTTGCCTTTGTCGCAATTAAACAGTTAATTCGACTCTCCATCTGTGGATAAGCTTACGGCTTTTCAGTTCCACATTGCACCGATCATGACTTTCTTCTTCGGAAAAACGCACCCAACAGAAGAGATTTTTTTTCTTTCCTCGGAAAAGACCACAGATGGTTGTGATGTCCTGGGAGAAGCTTATTAAACAGACCGAAAAGTTATGTGAACTTTTTAAAGTAGATTGAGAGAATAAGTCGACGTATGCCAGGCTGCCAGCGTAAGTTAGTTATCAGAGTTCGAATTAAGCTCGCCGATTGTTTAGAGAGCAGTGCTTCACAAGTGGCTATTAGTATCAATAATCATAACAGTGATTATTCATAATTTACTGATTGTCCATTGCACACCTGCAGATCTCCACCAACTAAAGAGATCTCTGGAGAAGCGGTAGCATACCCGCGACCGATGTTCAGGAGGTTACGTCCGGCAACACCTCTGGCGCCAGGGACCCGATTGCGGCCCCGTAACGCAGCGCCTCGAGCTTGTGCGCCCGCGACACCCGTGGTTGCTCCAGGTATGCCCAATGGCACACCAGCTGATCCAATCTGCGCCACATTCAGATTTGGGATATGAGCAACACCCCCCCGGATTGAGGGTGGAATAGTATATCTTGCTGCAGGAGGTAGTGTCGGTAGCGCGGCGTACGGCAGGCCTCCATAGTACAAAGGTGTTCCTGCAGAAATGTAGGCGGATGTAAACCACTGAAATGAAGTAATAATTGATTAAAGAGTTGAGGAACAAGAATTTGCTCCTGAAGAAATAAAGCATTTGAACACTTCTTTCTACCAAAGATAGGTTTCGTGCAAAACTCGCAAACTTGGAGAAAACGCCTTTGTTGAATGCTATTTTAAAAACTTACCAGATTAAATGTACGTTTAAGTAAAGTATTAATTTGTTTCTTTAATGATTTGGAAATATCTGCTGTTGTTATATAGGTTTGAACTGTAAACGAAACTTTACCTGGGTATGAATAAACAGCAGTTGCTGTTACAGCTGGATCAAGACGTGGGTCGTAAGTTGTAGCAATCAAACCAGGATACGCGGCCGCCAAGTTATCCGCATTTTCCAAATTCACGCGGTTTGCTGCCCTGGTATATCTGAAAATATTTCACTTCTCGTGCTAATTGTCTGTATAATTCACTCACCCACTCCTCAAACTAGAACTTGAGGTGAACTCTGTCAAACTAACTAAGCAAAAACAAATACAGACGTAAATAAGAATGAACAAAATTCTGGGAGAGGAAAAATACTAGGAGAAAGAAAAAGATAAAAGAGAAGGGAAAAACAAACACAGAGAAATGTGGGTTAGAAAAGAAATAAGTGCTTCGAAACATTTTATAGACAGTCAGAGTACAACGTGATGTAAACGACCCTGCAGTAAAGAACAGCAAGAAAGCGTAATAAGCCTTTAGTATTTGGGTATTTAATGCCCTTTTGCTTCCTCTATGCTTAGTATGAAGCTTTTGCTAAATGATGTGGACTTTACTTTGGCAAACAGAGACAATTAAAACTGATTTTGATTACAGAGATTCATATTAACCACCGTTCAGTGCAACGCTTACCTGACGTATGTTTCCCGATCTACGGGTTTAGCCAGCGTTACTTCCATGGGAGCTCCATCAAGCATTTTGCCGTTCAAAGCTTTCATGCACTTGATTGCGTTTTCCCGTGTGTTAAAGTGTATAAAACCGTAATCCCGAATTTTCTTCACTCTTTCTATTGCTGTAGCAGGTACAATCGCAGCGAATTCCTGTTTCAAAGAGTTTTTTTGCACCTACCACTTGCTTTTCTGTGATGCAACGAAATTTCATGAGTTCATAAGTGAACCTCTGTGCTTATGACGTAAACTTTTTTACCCGAGTTGTTGCAGTACAAGGTGTTGAGGGAAGTAAGCAAACACAATTACTGATTTGCGCGCAGTGGAATCTAACTTACTTTTTCCAGTTGTTCTTCGGTTGTGTTCAACATTAAATTTCTCACATACAAGATTTTTACAGTTGCCATTACATCTTCGTCAACCTCAACTTCAGGCTCGGCCCAGTCTACTGCTATTGGATGTCCCCAGATTTGAGGTCTTGTGTGCATCAATTTTCTGTAATAATTTTTTGTTAACATAGGCGTAAGATGAATCACAAGCGTGTGGAGCTTACAATCATCTAATTGACAAGTTCTGTTGCAATTTGAAGTGATCTGATGAAAAAACATCAGTAATTAAGCCTAGATTTCTCTGAGGTCTAGTGTGTAGACACGAGCTAGACATTCACGCTAACCTTCTAGCCATCGCTGCCGTGTGGTGATCTTGATATTCCACAAACGCAAATCCTCTGTTTTTAGATTTGTCTGCAGCAGATGGATATACAATGACGTCAACAACTCCCTCCGTAACTTTTTTCATTTCTGTTAAAATTTCTGGTTTTTGTTTATTTTTAGGAATTCCTCCAACAAATAATCTGAAACATATGCATTGGTTGGCATTTATCTTAGGCAAACTACGTCAAATATGATAATATAAATAAAAATATTATTTGTATTAGAACTGGTGATTTCATGCAGGGGTGTAGTGCTAAAAAAAGGTGTGGGAACGCCGTTCCCACACCAAATAAAAAGGAAGACTGCACCAAATAGTTCGAACAAAGTGAGCATTCGCTTGCAAGAATTTTCACACTGGATTTCCTGTTTCCTGTGGCGCAGCCAGAATGAGGTCAAAAAGGACATGGCCTCCCCAGAAAAAAAAATTTGGTAAGATGTTTACTGATACTTTACATCAATTTTCAACTGCTAGAAAATAAACGGAAGGAACAGTCGGACTCAAGACGACGTCAATGGCTGACGACGTCAATGGCTGACGACGTCATTAGCTGGCCCCTCCCGAACAAAAGTCTTGGCTGCGCTACTACCTGTTTCACTGTAGGATTTTGACCAGCAGTGCGAAACGTACGTTATATAGTGAAAAAAGGTGTGGGAACGCGTTTCCCGTTCCAACGCGTTCCCACCCCACTACTCCCCTGATTTCATGTCAAAAGAATTGAACATTTTTAATTCCCTCATCCCCGATACACACCTGCAGTTGTCGACACTTTTGCAGACGCCCAAAAGTCTCCCTTTTCTGATCTCGTAGTTATTCAATTCTTTCAAAGCACGTTTAGCATCGTCTTGGACGCAATACTTGACAAAGGCAAACCCACGATTATTTCCGTTGAAGTCCATCATCAATCGCAGCTCATATATCCTGCAAGAGGTACAAAAAAGATGCATTGAGACCTTTAAACTGGCAGCGACTCAAATTTAGTGGTGGTATTTGAATGAGATTATTCAAAACTCTAGTTTTATGCCAAGTTTAATTTGGTACTTACTACTGGCAAGACTATCAGTGCTCCTCAACTGTTTTGCTGCAGCGCACTGGTGTGCCGCCAGACAATGCTAGGTGCGCCGCAGTGTAATTTTAACCTGAATATACTTTTACTGACATTTTTAGTTGATGTGTGCCACCGAATTTTGAAAAGACTATGAGTGTGCCGCCACATATGAGAAAAGGTTTGGGATCATTGAAATATATTGATTTTGATCCAAACCAGTGGGACAATTGTTGTTTTTCAAGTGAGATGACAAAGGTTAACCATTGCAAGACCACTAGCTTGAAACAGAAACAAAAAGTTTTTGCCCAACTTTTCTCAAATGCTTGTTTTTGTAAACTTCTCTTGGTGCAATGATGCCAGAAGTATGGTGACAAAAAAGAAATTGTCTTTGCAATGGATGACTGTGCGAAAAATGTTCGCTCCATGAAAGGCTACCATTATCTAGCCTAGGTCAAAGTTTATTCCAACTTTATTGTAGCGGGCCCGCGCGCGATGCATGTTAGCAACAAACATTTTCAAACTTGGTTTATCTCCGAGTGGCGTGCCATGGCATGCATTCGTGGTGGTCAATGATTGACATATCACAAGATTTCCTGGAAGCTCAAACCTCGGAAGAAACATGATTAACGCCTTTTTACTGCAGGTGGTTGGGCGCTCATCTGAAGACGGTCACGAAAAATTTAGAGACGCTTATGATTTGTTTGCTCCTTGCACCATACTCGTAAGATGTTAAGTCAACAGGCAGGGCCTCTTATGTCAACAACGCTTATGAGGTAATTCCTCTTCTAAGCTTAGGATGTGAGATTTATTTACCGAATTTAGGTGGGAACCAATTAGTAAATTGGAAAATTGATCCAGATTGGCCTAAGCGCTGCTTAACCACTCAGGATCAGTCACAACACTGCATTTTTCAGATTCTGTTTGTGATGACGTTACATTCGGTTGACCTACTGTAAATTCGTTTAAAACACAGTTTTTACCTTTATTTTCGAGACCGACTGGTAATGTTTTTTATAAGTAGTTACTTTATGGCTTAGAACACAAGCAAACGTGACGAGACCTCGTTGCACTCAATTTGCGATATATATTTTGAACCACACAGGTTTGAGAAAGCATTTGTAATGAATCGATGTGCAACAGTTTCTGACTTCGTCGCAGACATTGGGTTTGATTCTGTTCAATGTCGTAAGCTTACGGACAGTGTTTCTAACCAGAAAGTCTTGCATTCAAACCTGGCTACCTTTAGCTCACAAACAAAAATATATATAGGGATGTTTGGTTGAAGGACATGCTGAGTGCAGTGAGCCAGATCTACTGAATAGATACCTACAACGACGTTTTATACTTCCGTAATTAACAAAGTTTGATGGCATATTTCTGTTCGCAGCGTGAATTCCAATTGTATCTCAACTCTGAGAAATAAACTGCCGTAAGACAGTTTGAAACTTTTGTTTTTCTTCTTCAAAGACAGATAAGAGCTGACTGGTAAATTTGATAGACTATACACGCTTCTCAAGCTGTTGGACTGAATTCGGTCGGGTGATGTCGAAGACTTGGGCAATGGTACATGCCGCCTTTTCTTCCTCGTTTTCGGTATTGACGAATAATTGCAAAGGAGAGCGCCATGCACGGTGCTGATAATAGCCTGGCACCACTGCAACATTCATTACAAAAATGGTCATGGTGGGTCATGGTGTACAGCAAGCGAAGATGGGCGTCCGCTGACCACAAGTGATGACCTGACTATGGTTGAAAAGCGAGTTGAGGAGGCCATACGTTCCGGCATGACCAAAGGTACAGTCACGGCTTTGTTCGTGTCCCTGTCGATGTCTTATTTGAGCTGGATCACCAGACCAGCCACAAGCAACAGAAAAAAATTCTGTCCAGTCAACGACGAGGCCAATTTCGGAAAACAAATTTTGCCTGAAACATAGGAAGTGAAAAATCTTCTTTTCAAAAAACTGTGACGTGATTTTTGATCTTCACTTTATATACCGTATAGATAAAAGTTCGTTGGATATCAGACGACTTGATAGGAAAATATTTTTACAGCCGGCGTCAAAGTTCTACGCTGTTGTAATCAAGGATAAACTCAAATTGTCAAGACAATTATCTGAAAGTTTGTCAAACAAAATCCAAACCGTGCTGGCTTGAATTAGAAAAATTGTAGTCACCCAATAAGTCAGACGAAACTTTCTTTGTAAATAGCGTTTAGTTATTCTAACTTCAGGCATTCGATGATTCATTTTACTGAATGAACAAAATGAGACTTTTGATGAACAGCTTTACTGTTCGAAATGACTACAGAGTAACGCTTGCGATAATAATGTAATGGCTGGGAAAATCTAATGAAATAGATTAAAGCACTCTACGGCAAATTAATTGTCCAATACTGACCTTCATGGAACGGATTTAGCAAAAAAGGAAAGAAGCATTAAATTTTTAAGAGCAAGAATAGGAGCTAAATGTTGTCGCAAATGTTTTACATCGCATTCAGTGTTTTACTTTTAAACATAGAAATGCCTATGCTAAAGGACTATCATATTTCTTAAATCGTACCCATTTTTATGCGATTTAGTTTGAAAGCACACCTTTCCCCGAGGTTGAGGTTTGTTTTAAGTCGCATTTTGTAAAGTCACAAAGTGATGACTTTTCAGAAGACCATAAAAGAAAAATGAATGAACGCAAGAGTCTATCCACTGGAGTTACGTAGCCATGGTTCAGGCTGTTGTTTGCCAAAGTAGTGGATGCAAATCCAGGGAAACTTTTTTCTGTCCCATCCAGGGGTGTAACGAAGTTAGATGGAACCCGGGGCAAGAAACAAGTTCGGCGCCCCCATGTTCGAACCTGAGGTCTTTCGGAAGCAAATCTGCTGTTGAAGAAAGTACTGTGGACATTGTTAGGACTTTTCGGCGCGCCCCGTAGTGATTCAGCGCCCCCATAATGATTCATCGCCCGGGGCATTGCGCCCCCTTATCCCCCTCATTACGCCTCTGGTCATATCCCATTTCATGGCAACTCGTGACTATCCCAACCCATGGGATTCCACAAAACTAATAATACGAACTACAGTGCTGTATATTACAGTATGTGCAATGTCTAACAAGGACAGGGCCGTAGCAAGGGTGCCCAAGCTGCCATTTAGGGGCCAGTGAAAATTGGGTAATCTTTTATTTTTTGCCATCTAAAAAAGAACCAACTACCTCAGGGCCTCGCATCACTACACCATGGCACTGAGATCTTGCGTTTAATACTTGTTGTGCTGTGAAATATGCTAATCAACCTAAGAATGTTCCTGCTATACGACGTTTAAATTACTTACCATGGGCAAGGGACAAATTTCAAGTCCACGGTCCCCCCACAAGAAAAAAACCTGTAGATTTTACTTGAAAATCTCTGCTTAATTAAACAAAAAGTAGTTGACACTGAAAATCGGCTCTTACCGACCACATTTTTCCAAAACAGGCACTAGTTCGTCCTCATACAAGTCTCTGGGCAACTTTCCTACAAATATTTCGCAGCCTTTCCCAGGAACAGGATCATCCCATTCAGGCGGAGGACCTCCGTATTTTCTTTGACCGTTTTCCTTAACGTGGGTAAAAACAAAACAACAACGAGGTCAGTCACAAGTTCGCTTTATTCCTGCCAATGCCTTTTGCTAATTTCTCACAATAAGTTTTCGCAACGCACGTAGTGTGGCATTGCACGTAAACCAATAGGTGTTTTTCACTTTTATAATGAAATCAACCTTTTTTTCATACAACTTTGCAGTTCATGATTTAGCAAGCACTCCGCTTTCCATTTTTGTTTAGCCGAGTTTTTATTTCTTTATCTACAGCGTAAAATACCTTGCTCATAATTCTTGCAAACTCCGAACGCACTAAACAGCAAAACGACAACAACAACAAGATTTCTGTAACAAAACACATGCTGGAGATACACCGGAAGTCATCCAGGACCAATACTCTTTGTTTTAGTCAAAACTTGACACATGCTAATAAAATGGCCATATAATCAAGTGTCAGCTGTACAAGCACTCAAAAACTGCGTCCACGACGCGTTTCTAATTTCCGCATTTTCGACTGCGACTGTCCACAGAAACGTGGCTAACATCGGTCACAATTCTCGCAAACACCTGCACAATGGCCCCAATCCATTGTGGCTTTCGGGTTCTGGACCACCCCGAAAGAAAGAAGTAGGGCAGCGAAAAACTACAATGAAACCACAATCTGGAGAATGACTCAGCAAGAAAAAAAACAATCGAAGCAAAGCCGCAATTTAGCCACAATGAAATCCTCCGTGCAGGTACAGATAGAATATTGCCAACAGAAAAAAAACGTTCTTATGTGAAGGTACAACATTAGAATCGAATTGATAGCTAGATTGAAAATCTGCTCACCGCTAAGTTTCTTACAAGCATATATTTAACCGAAATCTTTTTAATCAGTTTTTAAATTCTATTTAGAGAAAATATTTCCAACTCTGATATAGATATTTCAGCTGGTTTTAACATCCGCACACATTCATCTCTATTTGCCCTCAAATCGTAAATTAAAGCACGTCTGAAAACAGTTTTACATGGAATAGCGCTTAAGTATGATCTATTTTTAGAAGTAGTAAGAGTGCTTCAGCAAAAAGTTGTAATTCTGCAAAACGAATAAAGTGCTTATCAATCCATTCCGGAAAAAAAGATTTTAGTTCTTTCTTGATGTTGAAAGACACTTCTAGTCGTTCCTCCATTTCTAATAGACAGCTATTTTCGAATATAAATCCCGGAAAACTCTGCTGCTGCGGCTACTTAAGCGTGTCGATACTACTATAGTCTACAAACTTTCTTGAGTGCAATTTCAAGAATTTTGCTTGCGTTTTGTGAACCAGTAAACCGTTTTTGAGTAGGTTGTTGCGCAATGGATCTTGCTGGAACGTGACGCTTTGCTATTGGAAATTGAGTGCCTATGCAGAGTTAGCAAAACACCCTTCCTAAAAATATAAATGACATTATCAAAAGTTTGATGAGTTTTCACTGATAAAATGGATAAAACCTAATGCATTTCCTCGTCTTAGATCGGATTCAGTCTCGGAATGAATGATAATAGTATCTTTACCTGCTTCAGCGTGTACCCAGTGACTTTGCACAGTTCCTTCAAAGCAGCCTCCTTAAGAGGGTTGTTACACAGGGGTTCTTGATTGGTTGAATCGTCAGTTGATTTCTGATTTGCAGGTGCAGTTTGCGTAAGCATGACGCTACTTTCTTTGATTGCAATGGTTTCGTCAGAAAAATAAGAGTCGTTGGAGTCCCACAATTTCCTTGAAATTACAGATCCTGAAAATTCAAATGAATTACTTACGCCATAAGTCACTACATTGGTACAATCATTCATCAGTGGTGGGAAGTGGATTTGCGTGCAGAACGGCAGTTGATTGACGATATGATGAAAACGCAATGGTTGCTAATCATAAAACTAGAGGGTTAATGTATGTGATTGTATTTGTACGTTCATCAGGTCAGTATTTCACTTCTTTCAACAAAAAGATTCTTCAGAGCGTAACTGGCAAGCAGTCAAAGTTAACCATTATGGAGTAGGCACATCCTCAACAACGAGATTTCAGAGAGCACAAAATGACACCGCTCTGGTTGGCAATTGTTTTAATGATTAACTCTGCCGTTATACTTCATGGAGAACGCACCCGGTCTGCAAACACACTCTACGCTAAATTTCTAACCGCGGAGGAACGCCACAGCAAAGCAAATAAAGCCAGGTATTGCCCGCTGTCACCATTATCTCGCTGTTTCTGGCTCGATTTACTTTCTCCTTTTCCACAAGTTTGCTAATACTTTATCGCCAGAAATTTTCCATGCAAGGTTTGAAAACAAAAGATTTGATCAGCGTAATTGACAACTGTAGACAAGTTATTTGAGTGGCGTGGATAAAATTTTGATTGCTCGTTTTAAGGAAAATGTGACGTCATATTATAGGAGTCTTATGCCTTGCTTTCTACCTGAAAAAATTTCTCCCTGCCTCACGTTTAGCCAGATAAAAAGCTTACTGTTTATGGGAACCATTTTTTCTGCTACACTACGTTTCCCTAAGAGGTTTGAACAACCTGAAAAAGATTGGTTTCCAGCCAAAGAAAACAAGTTTGCTCAGGAAATACTGTTCATTACCAACGTTTTTGTGTCCATTCAAGAACACTTTTTACGAGCTGGAAAAACAGCATATTATTTCCAGCATCCTGTTTTCGTGGTTGTGGCAGCTTACCTGAAACTTTCGGTTGCTTCATTGACAGTTGAACTTGATTGATCATTCGCAGGAATTATTAAGTTAATTAAAGAATTAAGAAATACAATCTGAATTGAATCAATGCTATTACACTTTTACATAATAAGTTACTATCAATTGTCTGCAACTTAAAAACGCTGCCTATTTAATGGCAAGAAATAGACTTTCACCTAATAGCTTTTAATTGTAATTACCTGAAAGTACTGTTAAAAACGTTACCTCTTTCGATGGCAAGAAATAGACTTTTACCTAATAGCTTTTGATTGTAATTTCCTAAAAGTACTGAAGCTATCAAATACAATTGTATATATTTTGTTGGTCATGCCTGCGAAACTGACACCTTCATGAAAATCTTCTTGTGTGGCGTTTGCCATGCAAGTGCCATTTGCTTCTAACACTACTGCCCTCGTACACCTTCGAGCTATTGGTAACACGTATGGCCTGCTGCATTTCACCTACGCTGTTTGAACTAGCGGTAGGTGTATGGTTGCTCGTTCCCTTTCCACCTTGTTTTTCGTCACTCAGTGTAAATAGAATCTCTTGGTAAACAAGCGAATCGTTCTGGAGCTAAAAGAAAGTCATCTGTATTTGATTGTCATCGTTTAAACTATTTCCACCATTTACATTTCTGCGCTTAACCTGAACTGATGCCCCTTGCTATACTTAGACGAAACAAAAGTCACTCTTCCGCGTGGAACGATAGATGTTTAAAACAAATATTACTCTTTTGTCTTTTGGCAAACGTTGGTTTGAATACGAGTTAAACGCTTCTATCAACAATTGTAAGTTTTGGCGAAAAACGCGGTGAGGTGCGCAAATAGAGCAAATGAGAAGTTGGCAAATACATGAGATGAATCGCGTTTACTACTTCTGCTTAAATGAAACACCTCAACCTTTTGACAACGTCTGAAAATTAGGGCTGACCATTAGTGAAACGATTACGTCCATGCAGTGTTAACCCTGTGCATAACTGAACGTGACAGAATATAGCAGTGATAATGTCTCATATTGCAGCATGACATACAGCATAAACTTTAACAATGAATTCTCTTCGTTCCTGAATGGATCAGCTTTAGCCATTAGTGATGGTCACCTAAAAATATTTGATGAACTTCTCAAACGTAATGGATTATTACTGGCTGGAAATAGTACTTTTTGCCTTTATCGAGGCAGTGGAAAAATGGTCTGTAACTTGCTAACGAAAGCTTCAGCAAAATTTTCCCAAATCTTTACAAAAAAACAAGAGGCAAACGAATTTACTTCTTTCAAGAAATGCAGTGTGCGTTGCAATGCTTACGAAGTTTTTAGAATTTTTGTTGTTGTGTCAAATAAAGTCTTCGAAGGTTTCCTTGTACGAATCATAACGTTGTTGTTATTTTCACAATACGCGTAGGTGAGTCGAAACGCGGCTTTGATTCCTACGCTCACGGTGGAATGTACCACGATGTGAATTTTCTAACCAGGTTGAACTTGTCACCTCTTGCCCTATTTGACGTTCGACTTCTAGCGTTTGCACTGCAAGTAAAAGTCGAAACACCCTACTGCGTAGAATTTTTACTGTGCTGTTCCGCCAATTGACCTGAACCTGATTTGACTTGCAGTTGTAGACTATCAACGTTACACAGAAGATTTGGTAAGGTAATTTAAATTAGAAAAAGAATAAAATAAGTGAAGCCACCTCATATTTTGCATTGCATATGTTGTTTTATAATTTAATTTTTAGTTTGGCATGCCTAAAAATTCTTATTGCTCTTGTTTAGCAGTCGTTACGCTGCTACTGCAATCATTTTTTTGGAATACATGTGAAAGAATCTAAGTTCTACGTTATTGACCTAACTTGTTGAAATAAATGCAGTGATACAATTTTCAAATTGTACCTTTTCTGCTGGAAAAAAACTTTTCAGGATCAGGATTAAATTTGCAAAATGTAGCCGCTTGCGCAGCACAGAGTGCTATTTATTATACAACAAATTAAAACGAGAATTTACTCTTACACCTTCTGTGCTATAAGTTTTTCTTGCAATGACATGTTACGAATGCTACAGATGCAGCAGTGATTTATTTGAGGTAAACCTTTATAAATAGCTGAGAAATTGTACCATTTGGGGTCACCATCAAATCCGTAAGCTACAGCTCTATGCTTAGCCAGTCTTTTGCGTAGTTCACCCAGGCAGTTTTTCCGCAATTAAGTACTTCAGCACGTAATTTATTTTCATTGCTACAAAATATTTGGCATCTTGAGCGGAGTCTACTGTTCCACTAGCGGTGCGAGTGCTTATTCACTTTGCTTTACGCTAATGCGTCAAGAAATTGACATTTGGTAGTTGGCACAATAGGAAGATGAGACTTGGTCACATATAGGGATTGTTGTTACGATCTTGATCACTATATCTAGTGAGAAATACTGTATTTGTTCTAGGAGAATATTACCAAGATGAATGGTTGCTAAGTAAGTTGTCAGAAATACTGCATGATCAACATGGAGGAAAGAGAAGCTTAAGAAACTTAATAACTGAGCGTTTGTTTCGTCACAGAAAGACAGGCTCAATTGCAAAGTTTCAAAAATAAAATTTTCAGATTTGCTTCAAAAGTGTTCACTGCTTGACTTTGGCTTGCATTCGTATTTCCAACGGCGTAGCTTCTAATCTCATTTTTGGGAAAGAGAATAAGTTTCTACAATGTGATGCTAAACCGTATTTGACAAATTTACCACCTAAAACATTTTCAACATAAAAAAGCATCTCACAAATATCTTTGCGGTTCTAAAAGTTACAACCAAAGGTCAAGTCGGTTAACGATATTTTTTAATAAGAATCTGAGCTTCACAAAAATTGTTAATTGATTAATAGTAACGTACCTGTTAAACCAACATTAAGTTTTATGCCAAAACATGTGAACCATCGCAACGACCTTAACAAACAGCAACATTTCTAAGAATTTCACTAATTTATCAAATTAAGCCGAAAAACATGTAACATGCACTACCAGACGCAAATCAACCGGCTGAATTGATTCAGCTTTCACTCAGTAGTGCGGAGTTTCTCGCTGGGTCTACGTAAATGCAGAGTCTGATAGAAAATATCCTGCATTGTTTGGCTTCTCAAATGTTTGAAGAAACATATTGAATAAGATAATTGCATGTGTATTGGGGTATTTTTTTAAAAATGTCCAGTCAAAGAATTTAAAATGGAGCAATATGATCAGTTTTCCAAGTGGAAGTTTAGTCGGACGAAAGTTTTTAAAACTACTGTAAATATAAGGAAATTTGCGGAACAGCTTTTAAGATGTGGGCGAAGAGCTGATAGAATGGTAGTCAACATCTTTCTCCAAAAATTTCGTTTTATGATTAAATGCAAAAAAATCTTCAACATTCTAAGATAAGTGAAACTTTTACCAAACTGTATCGTAAAACCAGTAAAATGATTTTGTTCCAGGAGAGGGAGATGCACCTCAAGTCAAATGTATATTCTTTCCTTTATAAATCCTTTCTATTGGAGACCTCTAGATGGAAAAAGATTGCAGTAAACATGACAAGAGACGAACTGCAAGAAGTTTTCAAAAGATAAGAAATGCACAACATTATGATTTTAGAAAAACATCTAGCATATATAACGTCAACTTCAACATTAATTATGTTTTTGTATTTTATATTGTTTAAGTGATGTCGGAAAAGCATAAGCACAGTGGGTGAAGAGGGTAAGCTATTTTATGATTTGCGGCATAGGTTGAACCTTATATATGCCGTACACTGTTTAGAAAAAAAGCACAACTTTTATATCGCGATCCAGTATGCATAGAGTACGTTTCCTTAGTTCATTCAGTTTTAGTTGATCATTGAAGCTTCTTCCGTGTCTCATCAACAAAAATATTTAGGCTCATTAGATTTTGCTTACTGTCAGCCTGCCCAGGAGCATGCAACCCAATGCCTTGCAGTTGAAAGTACCAGGACTTGAAAACAACTATTTCACTTACACAATGTGGAAGATTTCTTTTCGACTACTCTTTTTGTTTCTTTTGCAATACTTTACAAGCTTGCTGTACGATGTCATGTTCATATGCCTCGGTCATTTACGTGTCGTTTGTCAGAAGAATAAATATCAAATTTTGCTAATCACATTTGTGTAGTTAATCGATGAAAAAACCTGTGGTTTCCAGTACCACCAACGAGGGCATTCCAAACCAGATCAATCTTTAATAAAACTTTGTCTCACATGTAGCTTATTGTAAAGGTTAATGTAAGACTGGCAAATGTATGGCAGGATACAACTAAAAACCAATTCAGTGTTTTAATAAGATAAAAATCTGTCTCAAGATTGCTTCACATGTTTATCTATTGAAAACCAATTTTGCAGACCTAAAGTTTTTCTCTTGCTTTATGCTTGAAAATTGAACAAACTGTAGTGTAATCTAAAACAAAACTACAAATATAAACACAAACTTTTGCATTAACATTATTTGAAATAATTAGCAATAATTCTTAGATTTACGCTCAAAATAAAGATTGTAATGTGAAGTGCAAATGACGCCAGCAGAGTTCTTCGGATTGGCCACTAACGAAATATCACGGTCAAGCAAACGATCATAAGAAAGAAAATAAGACATTCGTACCTGTGAGACTTCTCTAATCGCAGACTCTTCAACAATTATCTAAGATTGATGGTAAAATCGCTGACTCCAACACCACCAACTGTGTATGATGTTACATTACATACAAGCAATTGTAGAATGAGGTGGAGGCCTATGGTGTACGCAATAAGCTTCCAAGTTAAACATGTTTTGTTTGGACAAGATAAGCAGGTAATGTCACTGGCTCGCACCGCCACCACCACGACCAACATAGAGCAGGTCAGAAATACGTTACTTATTAGCTATCATTAACGCTAGTATGAGCAAGCACTAAGCCATAACGTGGGAATGCACGAACCAAACAAATTCTGTACCAACGAAAACTTCAACGCAGATAGTTTTTCAAATGCTTCCGACTTTTCAAATATTTCCAGTTGATAGATGATCTGTTACAAAGATAACCTTAACTTTTTCAAGTGTGCATGAAAGTCACTGTTGATAGCTTGCAGAAAATTTATTGTTGTGATCAGCAATTTTTTTGTTTTCACATTTGCGATGGATTATTGCTGCGGGTCAAAATGACAGAAAATGTCTTATCAGCAAAGGCATTGAAATGTAATGAAGCCCAATGATACACAAACGAATTGCATCTACAGAACCCTTTATTTAAAAAACTAAAAATTGATAGCAAACTGGCATACTAGAACGACTTCAATCACGTAATCATATGTATTGCAAGCATTCTATGATATAACAAGATAAAAAAAATGTGTGAAGAGAAAAATGTGTAAAATTGCAATTTTGAAAGTTCCGTTGACAAACACTTCAGGCGTATGACGGCCAGGGGTGCAGTGGGGCGGAAAAGCGTGGTAACCGCGTTCCCACACCTTTTTCACCTTTTTCATATTTTGATTTAAAACGAGTTCGAAACAGTTACAAATGACTAGATTTTTTGGATGCAATCCCACACTTGTTAGCAATACATCCCCGATGGCGGCAGGCAGTGGTGATCAATATTTCATTTTAGCCAATACTTTTTCAGAGAAAAGGAGAACAATTTTGCTTACATTTCCAAAGGGTTAATACAAGCGAAGGGCAATCACGAGCAACAGATGCAATATATCGAAGACGTATTTGATGTCGGCAAGAACACCCAGCTGTGTCATTCAGGCTACAGCATAAGCTAACGCAGCCACGGGGACAGGGACGTCAGGGTAAGTTGAGTAGTCTGAGATGATCAAACTTCAAGTGTGCTAAGTCAATTGTTTCCTGTCAGTCGTAAAAACTGTTGGTTGTTTTGTGTGGATTATATTGTTTGAAACAAGACTAAAACTAAAACAAGTTATTGTGTGCAACAATTTCAAGGTCGTTGGAAGTGCATTGCACATGGGTTGTTTCCCATAAAACTCGTTGAAAACTCTGCAAATCTCTCAAACGTACATAAATGTGTTCTCAAATGCTAAAGACTGAGCAGAGTAGACCACCGGTAAAGCACAGTTAATATGTTGCACACTGTGGGAAATGCAAACGGAAAACGAAATCATTACTGACAATAAAAATGAGTGAGGACAATGGGTTGCTGTTGTATGTTTGAGTTCTTTCTGCGAACTTTTGAATGCTGCTTAAATTTGTTCCCAAATATTTTAGTGTAAAAAAAATTAATTTAAGATTTTTCTCTTATTGATTTGTTTTTCAAAAACTACATTTCGATGGAAGATGTGTTTGATATTTTCGGTTTGTAAGTGCACGTTTAAAAAGTATATACCTTTTGCATTATTTGCTTTTCTTATTCAAGAAATTAATGAGTTTTCTTATTTTTTTAGTTGTCAGTAAAATAGACGCATGCTACGAATTACATCATAAGCACGGTTTTATATTTGAAATTAATTTTTTTAATTATTGTCAAAAGTTCTCCATGGTTCTTACCTTTATTTAAACGATATCTGAACATATTGTCTGTTTTATTGTTGACCAATTGCAGTTAATATGACATTTGAAATAGAAACACACATTTGACTTGGGAGCAGTCTTCCTAACAAATGCAATAGGCCCACCAAACAAACAAGAACACAGTTAAGCTTATTATAAAATGAGACTCTGCAAGGAGGTAAACACTTATTTTTCGCTAAATGCACGTACAAAGATGTAAGTTACTACATTTCTTGTGTCTGAAACATTTATACAGCGACCATACATACAGCGGTGAACTGCTGAGAAGCTAAGTGCTGAAAATAAGATGAAAACAATAAATTGGTCGGAGAGTTTACCATTAAAATGTCTAACAGAACTGATTTTTTAAAAGCACACGGCTCCTTGGTTTGTGCACTGGCATGAACTCCTTCCCCGACATACATCCTTAAAACGACCGCGAACGAATCCTTGCGTTCTCTCACATCTTGCTATGCACGCATCCCTTCCTCTGCAAACTGGTGTCCTGAAAATAAACATTTTATGTTGTTTTATATAGCTACTAATAACAATCTCACTACAACTTCATCAAAAACATCTTTAACACAAAGATCTATACAATACACAGGACCAAGGCTCTGGAACAATATTC
>JGI24158J21664_10002220_pt1 | contig 23281 bp, 20 predicted proteins | sample Ectturendosymbi3_FD_21664 | JGI IMG/M metagenome (IMG submission 21664) | reverse complement strand
CATATTTTTGTATAAAAACTTGCTTATTAGAAGTTTTATTTTTAGTGAAATAAACACTTTCTGACTGTCCAAATTCAGCAAAATAAGCTTTGCATTTAATACTTTTGGCCCTATCCCTGTGCAAGAAATGGTTTATTTAAAGGCTAGCCTATCAAAAAAAATCACACGAATGGACGTTTCTGTGTCTGGAACCATCGATCAAAAATCGTATTTGAAAAAATTTAGGGGGGTGCTTCAGCCCCCTTAGCCCCCCCCTGGATCCGCCTATGAATCAGAACCAGCTGTCATGCTAAGATTTAAATATAGATTAATTGTTATACTGGCAGCTGACTTACACTAATAATATTAGGCTTGATTACAGAAAAAACTGATCATACTTAAACTTTCCCGGGCCCCCGAACCTGCCGGGCCCGGGTACAATGTACTGTACCTCTCGTACCCCCCTCTCGTAGGCCGTGGGTGCCACTGTATATTCAAAATATCCCACAGGTGTTTTGTGAACATTTATCGATATGGTTTCAAGTCTCCAGCAAGAAATCGAGACTTAAAATCAATGAGTTTCGTTCATATTGTGACGTCCATATTAGTTGACAATTCGTTTTTTTTTTGCTCAAACTTTTTTTGTTTTAATAATACAAATACTTCAGTTCGTTCATTCACTTTTTCCCCATTAACGACAGTTTCATATATATAGAAAGGGCCCCTTTCTGCGTTTCAGCCAGGGGCCCCACACAACCTTAATCCGCCTCTGTCTATAGGTGAAATCCGGTGACGTTTTCTCAAACAGCAACCTGTGCAGTTGAGTTCAGTTTATTTTAGCACCCCGACCACGTAGAGAATATGTGGTCAGAAATTCAGGGGCAAGAAGCGACGGCCGCAGCTGTCATTGGGGCACTAACCCCTCAAGCTCATGCAAAACAAGAAAAGACAAATGTTACAACAATAGTGACAAAAAATGCACATAAAGATTAAGATTTTGCAATAAAGGAACCACCACACAATGAACAAATCAAAAAAATACAGTCTGAATTTAATCAACTACATACCTAGTTTACAACTGCAACAATATGCATCCTTCAGCCTAAACTGCATATCAGCTACCTCCGCAACAGGGCCACCCGCTCAAAAATATACTCTCAGAAAGTCAGTGTTACAATAAAGGCCACACGCGCAGAACGAAAACAGCAGCTCACAGCCACGTTACCACGCAGCAAATCTTTGACAGAAAATTGTTAGGATATCAAGAGTTTTCACATATGAAAACCCTTTCAATCGCCAAAAGTCAACTCTATCTCTGTTTGGTAACACTGTTGCCACTCATGCGAAGCCTTGACAACAAGCACTTGTGCCTATAGCTTACCCATATCGATAACCCCCAGTCAATAAATAACCAATAAGTAAAAAAACGAACTGCATGTCCAAAAAGCTTCAGTGCACCTAAAATCAACCCAGACTTAACGCCACTGTTAATAAATAAACGAAATGTAACATTAAAGCAACAAGATCAGACAATTAATCATTGCCCTCTTCAAAAAGTCAGACAGGACATACACAAAATATGTTTGTTTCCGTCCAGTTTTTTTAGCAAATGTCAGTGCTTGGCTGGGAACAAAACTGAGTATGATTTTCTAGCAGGTAATCATAGTAAAGTTTTTGAAATTAGAAACATGTTTATGCATATGAGCAGATGCAGTAATGAGGTAAATCACGTGGCCGAGGTCAAAGACTAAGCGGAGATGGGCACCACAGGCCACTATCGTGTCACTCTTGGAAAATACAAAGCGAATATGACACTTCTTTCTCACTATGAACCACTTTTATGTTAGCGATAAGTTTACTTGTAAACAGTTTGTAGTTGAATCGCGTTGATGTGGAATTAACAATTTAGTAGTTGCTTTAAGAAAAATGGGCATAGTAAATTTAATCATCGCAAAATTCGTCGGCAAGCCAGATATGGGTGACAACCAGCAACCAGGGAAAAATCAGTGCAACGTATTTCTGGCCTGGATCGAACGTGAACATTACCCGGTATCCTGATTACTATTTCCCATACGACACGAATGCGGACAACGAAGAAAGGATTTATCAAGTGCTCGAGTGGCTAGACAAGCCCGATGACAAAAGGTAAATCTATAACTAAGTGCTCCTTGTCATGTTTTCCTGTTATGGTTTATTCAAGAAGAGTGATGTAATTCAAAACCACATGTTGAAGCAGTTCTAATAACTTCACAGTTCTCGGACAAATGGGTTGTGCTGTGGATCTTCAAGTGTTAATTAACATATAAAGGGTCTTCTGACTGTTAATGTCATATCTCTGAGGACCAAATTAAATAGCTTTGTGTGTAACGTTCGCAGAATTGCCTCGTATCGTGTTTAGCGCTTCCCTAACGCGGCGTGTCCACTTTCTAATTAATTGCTGGCCAGGCCTTGAATAATTGTTGGGACGCGCTTCTCCCGCGGTGCCGCAATCCCTTGCGTGGGTTCGGTTGTTCCTTTTGTGGTGGAAAAAACTCGGAGTTTTGCTTACCGACTATGACGAGGACCGAGAAGGGTGGTCTCCTGGTATTCAAGACGTAAGGTGTTAGAAACACAAGGCTGGGTCTCATAATATCTTAGTTAATCACGTTTCATTTGCTCGTTCGAATGAAGTCAGTAAATTGCATTAACTGTTTTGTTATGGTTTGCTTGCTGTGGTAGTGAATCAAGTCAGGAAGTTACACTGTGCCTCAACTGAAATTTTATTAATTTATTCACTTTTTATGTGGTTCACTGTTGCCGCATGCGGCCCGCGATGCTTTTTGGGAATTTTCACATAATTAACAGTTACGTTGCCAAGAGCCTTGATAAAAGATGCCACGAAATAATTGAATCAAAGCTGAATGATACCCAGTGCGGTTTTCATCCTGGCCGTAGCACTACAGACCACATTTCACTCTCCGGCAAATTTTTGAGAACTCTTGGGAATATGCCAAAGACGTCTACACATGCTTTATCGACCTCGAGAAAGCATACGATCGGGCTCCTCGTCAAAAGATTAGTGGAGTGTTGCGGGAGTGCTAACGGCCGTACGGTGTTGACGGCCGCCTGTCACTGGCCGTCAAGTCACTGTATCCTTGATCAGAAGTTTGTATCCGTGTCAGGAGAGTGAAATCACCACCGTTCACTGTTGGTGTTGGACTCCGACAAGGGTGTGTGCTGTCACCGCTCTTTTTCATAGTCTACATGAATTGGATGGACAGTCACAGCCGAGTCGATGAGTGTGTCACAGTTGGGAGCTGCAGGATCAACCAGTTGGGAGCTGCATGATCAACGTTGGGAGCTGCAGGATCAACGTTTGCTTTTTGCGGACGATTTGGTACTGCTAGCATCTTCTCAACAGAGTCTTCAGCATGCACTCGATCGGTTTTCAGCTGCGTGCGACCGAGCCGGAATGAAAATCAACACTAAAAATACCGGGATATTATGTCTCTCTACAAACCCAAGGCAGTGTACGCTGTAAGTTAGCGGCAATACACTGCAGCAGGTGGAGAAAATCAAGCACCTAGGAGTGGTATTTTCGAGTGACGAAAGGTGGAGCGAAGAGATTGCTACACGGATTGGTAAAGCTAACGCAGTTTTGCGTGAGCTTTAGCGCTCAGTGGTCACAAAACGGGAGCTTTCAAACATCACAAAGCTGTCAGTTTTCAAATCGGTCTTTGTTCTAGTCCTTACCTATGGTCACGAATCTTGGGTAATGACTGAAAGAATATTAACTCAGGTGCAAGAGCCAGAGATGGGATTCCACGGTGTGACACGGGCGTACCGAGGATAGATGGCGCCCGGGGCAAGAAACAAGTTTGGCGCCCCCATGTCCGAACCTAAGGTCTTTTGGGAGTAAATGTACTGTATTGAAGAAAAACTTGCGACATTGTTGGGACTTTCCGGCGCCTCCCAGTTATTCGGCGCCCGGGGCATTGTGCCCCCCTCGTTACGTCCCTAGTGTGGTACTTCACAGCAAAGTGCGCAGCTGTTCAACTTGCAGAGCCCTGAATGTCGAACCACTTCTCCGAATTGAGAGATCACAACTACGTGAGTTCGGCCATGTATCCAGAATGCCCCACGAAAGACAGGTGAAGCAAATCCTGCTGGCTAAATTCACGGGAAAGCGGCCCAGAGGTCGTCCAAGGACCAGGTGGAGTAACTGCATCTCCAACCTTGCTTGGTCCCGTCTTGGTGTGAAGCCGGTAAAACTACTTGAAATTGCTGTTGAGTGAGGTATTTCAAGTCCTCCTAGGGCTGTTGCCATCGCGACCCTCCCTAGACGGACGGCGGGCATGAATAACATTTACGTTATTTGGTTTATTCACCGGTGTTTAAATGCTTAGCTAGCGAGTGAACAAATTCTTTTGACGGCTAGAACTGATTAATACGAACGTAGAGACGGCTAGAAATGATTTGCCTGTAATTTATGCAGGCCCTTGCCAGGATGTAGCAGCAGGGGGGGCCAAAAACCAGAAGGGGTGGCGACATTTTTAAAATACAGTATTGGATGTATGCAGCAACCGGTGGGCCAAACGTGAAATAGGGGGGCACCGATTTCAAATGGGGGGCCGGGCACCACTGGCCCGCCGCTGGCGACGAGCCTGAATTTATGACACTTTTCGCAGAAAATAAGATATAAAAACTGTTTCTAGTAAGTTCAGGTACCGCTGTTGTTGAGTAAGTGTCATAATGCGGCCCGCGGGCTACCTTATAAGTCCTCATCTGGCCCACGGAGCCATTTGAGTTTGAGACCCCTGATGTAGAACATGGGGACACGGGTTGTAAATTACGGCTGGAGAGACCTTTTGTCTTGTAGGCCAGCCCCTTGGATACCCCCTAGACCAGGGGTGGTCAAACTACGGCCTACTGAACATTTTTGCGACTTCGTGTTCATATGTTTATAGTCTGTTGTATAGCTTACTTAGCACCAGGAATGTGAAGTCGTTTTTCTGCCAACGAAATACTCGAGCCATTCCGCGTCATTAGAAAACCGGCTCAAGGCGCCATACGACACGAGATAGTCCTGTCCCAATAAACTCTCCTGTGTATTTACTACTGTAACAGCATGCTAGTCCAAGATTGTACTTTTATATAGCTTATTCAGTATGCTGGCACGACAACGCTTGTTTCGTAAACCGAAAAAAATTATCATCACTTAATTTTTTAAATTCTGCTTTGTTGAAATGAACTATATCTGCCTAAAATGTACTTAATTTAATAAATCTGTAGAGCAGCAATATACCAAAAATATGGCATTCACCATCTCTGCTGTTTCGTTTTGGCCATATCATTTGGCTTATCTAACCCATGCTTGTCGGACATTTATTGCAAATTCAGTGCTACACTGCTGGGTATGCAAGCGATAGGCTACAATGAATGGCATATGACTATGTTCAGACTATAGAGCTGGGTAAACAATAATAAAGAACATTTACACGTTTTGCAGACCTGATTTGATAATAATATATATGAGCACTTTGGATCATCAAGGCCACGAAACTGGGCCAGATTCTCCGGAAGTAAACTCTGAGTTAACAATTGTTGATGGAATTGTCAGCATTTTGATGAACGGACTGAAGTTTCGGGGATTGGACAAATGTGTCAATCTCTTGTTGATGGCAGACCACGGTGAGATATTGTGATTGCGAACAGATATCAGCATTTTTTGCTCACCTGGAAAAAGTGCCAACAATATCTCTACAAGTATAACTTTTGAAAAGTCGCAAACGCTTGCTTTGCTATCCAAACATTTGAATCAATGCACAATTGACCATATATATCTTTATAATGCGTCTTTTGCAGAGGTTTTTCATTGGTCCAACACCTTGTTTTCATGTTAGAGAACAACGTAACAGATGCATATCAATACAAGCTCATTGCAGCCTGCGAATAGTTTTTCTAGCACTGAAGAACACCACTCCAAACTTATCGTAGGAAGTCCGGTAACTGCTCATCGTAACAGACACCCTGGATGATTGTGTTACCATAACGTCTTCACTCCCACACGCAACGTGGCAGACTTGGTATGCATGACAGTAATAAGGAACACTCAGTTACAGGAACGAGCACGAAGAGAGAAACGTGGCCGTACTAGAAAAGCATAGGCTTGTTAACGTCAACGCAATTACTTTTATGAAACACAAGCAGTGATGTAGGAGCGAACCTAAAGTTTGAATTGTCAAAAATTTGGGCAAACAATTTCGGCCTTTGATGCATGTACGTCCCCAGCTAGGTGTTAGTTTTCTTGCTGACAGCAACAGCTGGAATGTAAATGGAACGCCAAACCTCAGAATAGTGAAGCAGATGCTCTCAGAGTACTGAGCCAGGTGGCGGCTGACAATATTTCTTGCACAAGCTACTTAGCATACTTTTGTTCACTTGGGTATTCAGAACCAAATTTCAAGTACCAAATTTTATATTTTCATGTCTATGGTAACGTGGTTGAGGAAAATAGAATGTACCAACACCTACAGAAAATTTTTAAGAAGTTAGTCGCATAAATGTTTTTCGGGCAAATTCAAGGAAATTGGGCAAAATATCCTTTCCGCTCCCGAAAATTGCGTGCTCCTACACCTATGAATAGAACCATATACATGCGGTACTAGTAAAAGACACACGCATGAATGGGGCGCATCACGGTTATTATAATATATTCCTGCGATGACTTCCAAGTAGACAGACGATTTTTCCTTAACAAGGTGAAAGTAATGAATGTGTCCCCACTAAAAGGAAAAGAAAAGTCAACTGTAACAACTACCTGTACATTGCAATGTTTGGAAAACTCCGACCCCCGGGCAACATGGGATGTACGAAGCACTTTGACCTTTGCGTGATTAGTAAATGTGTACTTCACACTGGTTTACAAACGTAGTGGGAACTACTCACATCATAGTATAAGCCAACCGTAATAGTGGCTATGACTTTGTCCAGTCATAAGCTGTCCAACTTGCAACCTTCTACCCACGAATAAAAAGCCAGGGGCAAGGTTCACATTAGTTGGAACCGATTGTTTTTGAAAATCAATAACATTTTTTCTACAAACGCAATTGCGGTCGTTTTGTTTGTTCGTTTTATTTTGTGCTAACTAGATTTCCCGTTTATTTCATTTGCATTGAAATATTTTCAAATCACAATAGTATTTTAGCCAACGCTGAAATCATAAGTGGGGCAATTTTTAAGCAAAGTTCCTTTGGGGTGCGATTGAACAGAACAGGTTAAAGACCACTGACCTAGGCAATCACCACTTCAGATTTTTTGTTGCTTGTAAGTTTTCATGAAAAGCAAGTTATCATTATTGTAGCAAGACATTTTTGTTTTCTGTTTTTATACAGGCATGGCTCCTCAGAGTTGCGATCGTTTGACCTACATCGACAAATATGGTGTTGACATGAGTAAGGTTAATTTTTATGGTGGAGCCCTGGGTCGTATTGGAAAAAGCAAAAACGAATCTCTTTGGGATCAATTTGATCCTAATGCTATACGAAATCAGCTTCAATGCACACAGAATGAAAGCCATTTTCAGGTAAAAAGGTTTGAGTATTTGTCCAAATCGAAAAAGAGAAGTAGTTTAGCTCATTCAATATGGAAATAACGGTACTAATTGTAGAACAAATATCACTAAATTGTATATTAACAAATAATGAAAAAGTACATGCTTCAATATTTTAACCAGGCTATACTCTGACAACAATCATTAGGCCATAACACCAAAGGCGGCGGAAGCGGTATGGCCGGTATGGCCAGGGCCATACCAACCAAAATATTGGCATGGCCCGGCCAGACCAATATAAACATCCGGAAGTAGTTTTTTAACAAAACAATTAGAAAGCAAGTTACATGCATTTAAGCGAGAAAGAATCGCATAGCATGTTCGACCTTGCGTTGGTGTTAGGTCCTGATCCACATACTGTCAATTGCTCAGAAACAAAAATTGTTGCATCTCTGCCCGTTCTTTCGCAAATCTGGTTATTCGACGCTGAGGCAACGACTAGCTGGTATTAGCAGTCAAGCACCTTCAGAAGCCTTCCAACCTTATTTAGTTTTGTCCAAAACGAACAGATTTATTCGAAAAAATGAGACTCAGTTTTGACCTTACTGAAACTGCACTGCGTCCTTTTTGTCCTACGAGGTGGACCGCCAAAGCGAAATCCTTCGAACTGGTTTTGTACAATTGCGAAGCTTTGCTGGAAACTTTGCTTTCTATTTCCGTTGTTAACTACCAGGTAATGTGCTTGGAAGTTACAACCAAAGGAAGTAGAATTTATGCAAAGCTTGAGACGTTTGGTTTGTTTTTTGCCATAGCGGTTTGCTCCAAGTTTAATTATTAACAGATCAGCTGAGTACAACCTTACAGTGTAGGGACATCACTGCAACTGCAGCCAAAAATGTGCTGAAGTACTGTAAGATGCAGTGCTGTTCAGCGCTTTCGATCTGATGCTGCATTTTCCTCATTTTGGTAGAAAACCTTGCAGCAACTTTAGGAGTTACAACTAACGGATCCCGTATTCTGAGAGCACGTAGACCTCCCTGCAATCTGGCTCAAGGTCATGTACATTCAGTTCCACGAAAGATTATTATCTTATTATATACTTCGACGACGTATACAAAAGAGAATCAACCAAGAAAATTTTGATCTTTATACAAAATGCGAGGAATTGCTGATTTCGGCTGCAAGAATGCGTGAGCGCAGAAAACTTGGAAGCAGTGAAAAAGCATTTTGGTGACGATGTGGATGCTTCAAGGTTTTCTATTAAGTTAGCTATTCTGAGTGATGCAGTATCTGGTGTCAGTGAGAAAATGAAAGACGTAGTTTCCAGCATTCTTGCATTTACTTCGAATTGTAACATTTTTTCTGAAGTTAGGAATTTTCAGCAACTTACGCACGTGCTGCCAGTTATAACTGCTTCTGCAAAGCGTTCTTTTTCATTTATTGGTCAATCGAAAACGCTGCCTCCGAATGACCATGAGTGCGCACCGCAAAAATTGAATCACCCAATGATTTTGTCAGTTCATAGAAATTGTACAAAAAGTTTGAATATGCAATAGATGCAACAGGAACACCGCAGAACATTTTTGTAGAATGTGTTTGTGTTTGCTTCGGTGTTTGTTTCAAGAAATCACAAACGCCAAATGGTATTTGGAAAAGTGTGACGTGTGTCTGATTATGTTTTTTGTCTTCTGATTACGTGGCTCTGCATCTTTGTGACAATGTTCAGTGAAGAAATTATGGTTGATATTTAATGTGTTGCCAAACACGAATCATTCGCTTTTTTCTTGTAATTCTTCGCCTCTGGCCATACCAATCATTTATATCTTCCGCCGCTGTTGATAACACTGATTAGCTGTTTGCCTTTTTGCTTTTGCTGCGACAAGTTTGTAGGTGAACTTCTTTGTTTTTATTTGAGTAGCTGGTACATTTGCCTATATGAAGGGGTACATTTAAAGTTGGCAAGAGAAGAGAAAAATTATTTATTTCCAGCTATTTATACATATATCAATGAATATTATTTTCAAACATCATTATATGGTTATTGTTAAATATATTAACTTTGAGACATAAAACGGAGTCTACCTGTGTATTTCTAAAAATCTAAAAGTTCTATTAAATATTCACTGGATTTTCGTTATTTTACTCAGCCTTTTTGTCGTAAGAAATTTTATGGGTACATGATCATCTATCGAAATGCTGAAGGGTACATGCTCAGAGAAAGGTTGGGAACCCCTGGAGTAGCTCATGGCAGACATGAAAAAGCTTCTCCCAACGCGTATTATGCAAACAGTGTTAAAGAGACATGTCTAACAACAGCAAATATTTTTGGGTTGTTTTGCTAATTTTCCTGGACGTTACCAGCTTTATCAGAAAATATGAAGCATCTTATATGGCATGTAATGTCAGCTGTTCACGCAAAGTTTTACGAATTTAGATTAGGTTAGTGGTAGCGTAATACAGGTGCAGAATTTCTAATAAAACTCAAAAGTATAACGTTAGCATAACATTGATAAATATCAAGAATTAGGAAAACACTGGAACTTTTTTACAGTTGCTTGTAGCGTTCTGTACTGTACATTTTATTTGGAGTTGTAGCTTAAGCGAAGTTGCATTACCAGCACTCAAAATGTTGTACTTGGCGCGGTCTAGCCAATAATCGGTGCATAACAAAATCACTGTGATGAAGAGTTGACTATTGTTTTCATTCTTCAAGGTGGAAAAACCCAATAAAATACGAATCACTTGTTTTCAAAGACGAAATTTTGTCAAAGATATGTAAAGCCTGTACAACATATGTTTTTTTGGAGCCCTCAGCATGTGAATGTTTGTTAGCTCCACATGCATCTGGCATTCGGCACACAAATTATAAACATTATATAACTGGCTTAGGAATTCTTGCGAAATGTTCATACTTTATTATGCCCAGGCCCGTAAACATCTTGGGACACCAAGGGGGTGAAGAGTTTTCTGAGAGGAGCACAAATTGTTTAAACTATGTCCGCTAGTTTTAAACTATGTCCAACACATTTTTCCAGGGGGGAGGCCGAAAATATGTTATTCTGGGGCCCCTGGTTACGGGCCTGATTAAACTTATTGAAAACTTTCGAGATCCTGCGTTATCTGAAGTGCAATACTTCTAAGATTCCACGTTTTTCTCATTTTTGTTACAACACAAAAGAATCTGGGTAAAGGTTCTAACCTCAAAACATTCTAATTTGGAATTAAAGTTGTGAAACAGTGTATCTATTTTCTAAATATTAACTGTGAATATCAGATACAAACTGGTGCAGACATTCAGCTCGTACAATCAGGTTACGCGAATAAAACTTGGTATTTCAGATATATTCAAGACCTTACAATATTTTCCTTTCATCAGACATATCTTAAAAAAGAATACTTTCCGAAGAGATATCACTACGCAAATCATGACCGAATAGAAGATGTGCAACTTGTTGTTGATAATGAATGGCTTGTTGGAGGGTAAGGATAAATTTTTTTAGAATGATTAAATTGATTTGCTGGAATAAACAAATTAACTTTCAAACCTGGTTATTTTTTAAAAAACACCTGCAGTAGGTTACAAATTTTCATTATGTTTTTGCAGGGAGAATGGGACAACAACGTTCTGCGACGGAGGAATGCATGGTTATGACAACGAATACAAGAGCATGCACGTTGGTAGAACTGCGTAACTGTATATAACTGTTTGTAGTTATTCAACATGCAGCTTAAAATGCATCTGCGTTTCGTCGAAAACACCCATGCTATGTTATCAAGAAGATCAACTTTCTGTCGTGAATTTTGCACTCAGTGTTTGTTTTTTTTAAATTATTTGCTATATTTCTATATTTTTTTCAATAAAGCATGTGTGCTTAAGAAGACCAGCCCTGTGGCAGTAAACTTGAAAAAAGCATGCAATAATTTTGTTTTACGTATTGGTTGGTAACACCTATATTTATATATCTCAGAAAACTTTATTCATAGTTGAAGTGCGACTAATAATGGTAAATGTTTTTCGAGAATAAATTAATTGTGAAATTCGCACTTTTGTTCATTTTTTGTCATTTATGAGGTGTAAACTGCTTGAGCGATAAATTAAGTTAAGTAGGAATACCTTATAAATATATTTGTCTAAACCAGCTATGTCCAACCCGCGGCCCAGTCGAGGGTTTTCTGCGGCCCAGTTTAGGTTTTGGCTCTAGCAAAAGTATCCTACAACTGACAACCTGTCCTTGTTTTGATAATCTTGAATTTGAAATTTTTGATGCATGTGTTCCTCAGTGCCTCTTTATCACGTCTGTTATCATTGCAGTTAGCATTCGAACACTTTCAGTATATTTGCTAAATTTAGTTTGCTAAGATCACAATAAGGCATTCAATGTGCGGCCCTCAATAATGTCATTCAATGTGCGGCCCTGGTCAAGATAGTGAAATAATTTTTGGCTCAGTAAAACATTTGGGTTGTACATATCTGGTCTAAACCAAGCATTCGCTGCAGTGAGAAACACTTATCTAAAACATTTTTTTCGGAATACTGTGTTTGATTTATATGTGCTTATATATCTCAATAAAGACTTTTCATCACAGTTTCCATCCAAACTAGAAGTATGCGATGTAAAACAGTGCGTTTTGCAATATGCTAATATGCTCTTGATATAAAAAAAGGTTTCATGATAGGACGGTCATCAAAATTTTTCCAAACTTTACTGTTACTTTTTCTTTCCAGTCTTTGTTCTTGGCTCACGGACCCGGTTTCAAACAGTCATACAATACCACCGAACCTTTCGAGAGCGTGGAATTGTATCACCTCATGACAGGTGCCGTGAATCGCTGTTTTAATGTAGCAGGGCAAAAAACAGCCATCAACTCAGATGTTTGATCCAGATTTATTGGAACTGACCCCAGCTCCGAACAATGGGACGAAGGGAGCTCTCAATCATATGATGACTCAACCAAAAGATATTCCGAGACTCCCGGAAGGTGTCCCACCAGCAATATGCCTCCCAGCAAGTCCTGAAGAAAATAATGAAACATTAGGCTGTACACATTGTGAAGTGAGTTTTCCACAAAAAATATTTTACAAATATTCAGTGCATGAAACTTTAGGGTAAATTTTCAAATAAATCTTCAAACAACAACTTTCACTTTTTTTGAAAGGTCATTTTAATCCCATATTTCTTATGTGCTGACCTAACCAACTGTTTAAAAGTTACAGTTTAATTTCCTGCAAATACTGCATAATGTCGTCGGTCGTCCAACCTCTTTCCCACAAGGAGGTGTACAACCGAAAGAGCATTTTAAGTTTTTGTTCTTGTGATAAACAATCTGTTTCAGGCTACTTTACCAGGAATTGAAATATTTTAGAGTATTTTACCAGTTCTGTGCAATGATAATGTTGAATTGAATTAAAGCATTAAATTGGGCTAAGGCTTGCTCCATCACCAAATTGTCTTCAGTTTTCTTAATCCGAACTGTTTTAGCAAAAAATGCGTGTCTATTTTTGGAACGCTTCATTGCAATGGGGTTTACTTATGCGATATGAATGGAATTTAAAATTTAGAGCATATGTGCAAAAAGCGATATCCGGTTTCACTGAAGGCCCTAACAAAATATCACAGCATTTTTGTTTAATCTTAAATATTCATATTCAGACTTATAAATTAACACCGGAAATTATGCTAGACATCAACAGTGGATGAAAGCTTTTCATTAAAACACTGATGTCCCTCAAACTTGAACGGATCTGTCTCAGAGAGCCCTCAAGCTAATCAGGAAGCGATATAAAATGCGACAATTCAAATCTTTGAATGTTTACATGTGACATGAGCATGATTGCACATAGAAGGTGCCTGATGGAAAAACCTTTGAAATCTTGCAAACTGTCCGCCTCTAACCACATACAAACAATTAATTATTGCAAGAAGTTTTTAAAATTTTTTCAACTAGTGGAGCGTGCGGGAATTAATACTTTCTACAGCAATTAACGTGACAAGAAGAATCGCAACTTAGTTTGACTGCGAAATTGCAGGATTAAGAAATTTTTATGACAAATAAAACAGCCACAATAATCGAAAACATTGTTTTATTAAGAAAATTTTGTTTCTCATTTTTATCTTTCCTTTCGTGGCGACCAGCGACCTCAAGAAGGCAATTAATCCAGAATAGGCTACATCACTAATGTCCCTTTCTACATTCAGTCATACACATCGTTAGAATTAGTTAGACTGTCATGGGTTAATATTTCGCTACGTACATGCAGTTCTGCGTACAGTATGCAGTATCTGCCAAGATTTCAGTAAAAAAGAGAGACGCTTGGTGTGGTATCACGGAACTCGCCGTCGCGCCCGGGTGTGGACTTTATTACACTTAAATCAGAATGCAAAACATAAAGGCAGCAAGAACACTGCGGCAACGATAAAGAGAAAGGTGCGCATTTTCCGCAGGGTTGCCAAATGAAAATTTCGATAAAAAGCCAAACAATGCTAAAAAGAGGCCAGAAAAAGGCCAAACCGACTGTTTAAAGGCCAGAAAAAAGCCAAACTTTATTTGTGGTATTGCCATTCCTTTATCACAAAAAAACATCTAAGTTACAAGAAAATAAAAACGTTTTTTCGAAATTAAAATTTAATCTTGCTTGGCATTGTACTGGAGCACTGATCTTCCCTTCCCTGATTTGCACACTTTGGGTAAAATGGTGCCACAATTTGCATGCTGATACATCAGAAGCTTTCTGCACGAAAGTCTCTCCCATTCACTCCTGTACTCTCCTCGCAGGTATCCAACCTGCTGAGCTTCGTCGAAATGGAGCTACACTGTCTCTAACACGCCGTGACATGGAGCCTGGACACCTGCTCCACTCAGCGCTCACCCGTCTATCGAGTGCAAATGCACGGTGCCTCAAATCGAGACACCCATTTGTAACCGCCGCACAACAACTCATCAGTTCATCTGACAACAACAACATACATGCGGCGCACTGGGCGGATCACCAGTGGAATGCGGAGTGGGTGAACAACCTCACAAGACTCCGCATTGTCATCCCCGACACCCACCTCCCCGGAGTTACCCTCCCAAGAAGAGTCTGGGTCCGGCTTAACCGCTTCCGCACTGGTGATGGACGTTTCCGTTCCTATTTGTACAAATGGGGTATGGCTTCCTCTGCGGCCTGATGAGTGTGGCGCAGAAGAACAAACCGTCGACCATGTTGTCCTCCAATGTCCAATCCATCGACCTCCTCATGGACTGCACCCCCTGACGGTTCTGGACGATGAGACAATTGAATGGCTGCTCAACACCTGCCCCGAGATCTAGTGCGGCCAAGCAGTGGTTAGAAAAACTGGCTCAAAAGAAGAAGACTCCTGTACTTACGATCAGAATCATAAGAGCCCATCCACTTCGACCTAATTATCGCATTTCTATCGCGGAGACGCAGACCTGCTGTCTCCAAGCGTTGAGACTGTTTAGTGCTTAGAACACAACAGACACCACACAGTGCAGTAAGTGCACACATTTCCAGTGATTACGCAAAAACTTAATTTCGAATCTAGCATCCCTCAAATATTACTAATATCAGAATGCGGACGTGTGATGTAGCATTTATCAGAAAAAGTTTGCAAATGTGTTGCCGAAAAAAATGGAATGGCAATATTTTCATTCATAAGAACCTATTCCAGCGTAAAAAAGAGCCAAAAGTCTAAACTAATTTATTAAGGCCAGCCAACTTGAGAAGAGGCCAAACAAAGGCCAAACGGCAAACTAAAATTTTTTAGGCCCACCAACTTGAAATGAGGCCAAATGTCTGAAATTTGGCCTAAAAACGCCAATCTGGCAACTCTGGTTTGCCGGCGAGTAATAGATAATGACGACGCTCAGAGCAACCAACCACAATTGCTTTTGCAATCAGGCAAATAAGCAAGAGTGCTTCTGGGTCCAACCACAATTATGAGCCAAGCAAGGTAACAGCACAATCTTCCCCCCTTGAAAACATGACCACCAGTGAGGAACAGCTCCATATCTCCAAACAGGTTTCCGTTGATATGAGGATCTGCGGGGCTGAGTTAGGGAAGGCGTCTCAGCAACACTATAGTCGCAGGGCTGGCTTCATCACTCTCACTGACGTTCTTCGCCCTAACTTTGCAGGCGTTTTGATCATCATAAACCCTGCGCAAAAGCGTTTCGGAAGATGCTTCTGCCCGCTCTGAAGGTGCAACGGATGGATGATCGAATAGATCTCGACTGTTGGCAATCTGTGTATCCAAAGCAGGCCATGACTCAGCATCAGGCGAGGACCCAGACGCCGCTTCCCCAGCAGGTGCGACGTCCCTTAGGGGCATGGTCGTTACTCTTCCAGACGAAAGACGAACATGCGCATACTACGGAGTTGCATAAGCTCCCCCTCCTCCACCACTGGGTCGTAATTCGAGGAGCGCCCATAGCGCTTCAGATATACAGGACCCGGTGTACTTAACCAAGTAGGAACGGAAATTCCAAACGTAGAGCGACACCTAAAGTTGAAAAGGCGCTCGTGTTAAGTTTCATTGGTGGCACGGCAATGCAATTAACGTACAGAATGCAATGCATTGGCTAAATCAGTTTGCCACTGAGCAATATCCAAGTACGAGACTTCAGAGCAAGTTTTACAGCAGACCAAATAATGCCATTTGTATCTTTCACACTGGCCGTTGCCAGGTGCATTGTACGCTGAAGTTCGGCTGCAAGCAACGCCGCGCTCATGCAAACACGTGATCAGTTCTTGCGAAAGAAATGCAGACCCCCTAACGGAGTGAATGTAGGCCGGCATCCCAAACAGCACAAACAATTGTGTCAAACACGCGATCATAGACTGTGCATTGACATTGAAGCAGGGAAAGGAGGAAGGGAAACGTGAATATTCGTCGACAACCGTTAAGAGATAACGCTGTGGTGAATTAGATGGTAAGGGGCATTTGAAGTCAATACTGGGGCGTTCAAAAACGTTGTGCAGCTTTGACAAGCTGAGCAATTGACGGTTGATAAAATTGAGGTTTAACGTCGTTCATAGAGTACGGCAAGTTTCTTCAACGGACGAAGTGATACAAACGTGTCACACCAGGATGGCACAGAGCATCGTGCACTTCATAAAGCGTATTTTTGTGAAAACATGCGCAATAAACCAGGGGCGTAGCGAGGTTAGATGGCGCCCAGGGCAAGAAGCAAGTTTGGCGTCCCATGTTCGAGCCTAAGGTCTTTCGGAAGCAAATATACTGTATTGAAGAAAGTACTTGCGGCATCGTTGGGACTTTTCGGCCCCTCGCAGTGATTTGACGCCCCCATAGTGTTTCGGCGCAGAACCGTTGCCAGAAAGTCTTCAATAGGGGGGCTTTACGTTTTTTCAGGGGGGCTTGAACGTTTGCGCAGGGGGGCTTGAACGCAAAAACTATATTTATTTATAGTATTTAATATTTCAATTTGGGGAGGCTTGGAGCTTTGTTTGGGGGCTAAGCCTACCAAAGCCCCCCCGTGGCGACGGGACTGATTCGGCGCCCGGGGAATTGTGCCCCCCTTGTTATGTCTCTGCAATAAACACGAGATAAAGCATCGGGAGCAGCGTTCATTTTTCCTCGACGGTAAATGACATCGAACTCAAACTCACTTAAGAGCATACGCCAGCGCATTACCTTTTCATTTTTAATTTTGCCCAGATGGTTAACACTGTGCACATAAAAGTGACCGATCGCTGAACGGTAACATTAGTGGATTTGTGGCCCAGGAGATAATGTGTCCCTTTTCTGACCGCTTCTACAATGGCGAAAGCCTTCTTTTCAACGCTCGACTGGCGCAGTTCACATTTGTAACCTTCGAGAGAAGAATGCTACAGGCTTATTTCCTGGAAGGAGAAATAGCGTTCTCAGAGGGGTCGGTTTCTACAGCAAAAGGCAGTTTTTCATCAATGACTTGTATAAAGTAGTTTGAAAATTACATAAAGTTAGCATATACTGTACAACAATTCATTACAACATCGTTGTGATTTAGAATTGTGATTCATATCATTATTATATGTTTCAAAGTAATTGTAATTTGATGTTGTGCACTCACAGTAACAATAGTGTCATACAATGAAACTTTTTAGGTGTATTTGTAGTTGCAATTAGGCTATATTTAAACTAAAGCAATTGATCCAACTCTGTTGCACGCACCCCTTAGGGTGTAAGATAAAGTTTTTGAAAAGCCTCAAGCCAGCGACACATTCACTACGGTTTTTGTAATAATATATTCGAAGACGATGGTTTTTCTCAAAGGTCTCTGTTGTTAAACCTTATCTACAGTAGCTTGCGAAGAACTTGCTGTACACGAAACACAAGTCCTTTGGCTGCACCGTTCAAATATTTTTAACAGCCGTGCCATAAGAACTTGTGAAAAACTATTTACTGAAAAACGATTTTCTGCTTTGGCAGGGTTTGTCCGAAGTGGATGCGAACGCTCGATTGCTACTTTCAGACGAAGAACGTGAGGAAATTGTATTTTGTGTGTTGATCATTATATTTTTAATCTAAATAGGAAACGCTATTTGTTGTGCAAAGGTAGATTCCTTCGACAGACTTCAGGAAATGTTTGTTGTGAAACGCTTAGATCGGTTGAAAACTTTTAAAACGTTTGCACTGCTACGCTGCCGCGCTGTTGACGTGGTATTGTGATTGTCTGAATGAACCATGGTTTAAATGGAGCAATATGAAAAATAATATATTTGTAAATTCGAAACATCTATGAGATAAACTAATGTAAACCAAGGTTTATAATACGGACAGGTTTAGTGACTGGAGTAACGCAAAATTTTTTTCTGGCATTCGCTGTTGATTAGATTTTTTTTAATTTTTGGTGACGGCAATCTGCGGCAGGCCGAAGCCTGAATTGTGCTCCTTGCCGGGGCGGTTGAGGTGAACACTCTTGCCCATGGAGCGCTACGGCAATCCACTCAGTGGCTGTGGATCGAACACCCAACCTTCCAGTCGGGAGGCGGACACTTTACCACTGAACTATTGCCGTTGGTTAGGTTGTCATGATGTATTGTTAATAGAATTTTGTCGCTCTTTTTCTGAAAGTTCACAACCAGACTTAAGGCTAGCCAGCTGCTGGCAATCAGGTTTCCTGCTAAGATGACCGGTTCAAATTTATTTTTGGGCTCGTCAGTACGCGCAAGAGCTGTGCACAGGATCAGGATTCAGGTCCTGCAGGATCTGGTAAAATTATTCGGATCAGAACCGAATTGCAAATTTGCTGAAAAACTCGCTCAGGATCAGGACTGGATTACACTTTTTGACTTATTCTAAGTGCTGAGTATCAAATTAGAAATTACGAACTGCCAAAATTGGTGCCATTCATATTTGCATTAAAATATTTCCAACGCATGAATTGAGCTCCAATTTCAGTCTGCACAGAGACTAAAGTCGGAGAATGCCCATTTCCCACCATCTGCTGTGAGTTTTGTAATTTTACGGTCTGACTAGCAGTGGTTGTAAGTGACAAGACACGGACAATACATGGTAATGAATGAAGCAACAGTGTTCTGCATAGATGTATACTGTAGAATTCAGATCTACACGACGTTACTTAGAAACTTTTCTTATAAAAGGTAGCCTATTAGACGTGGAATGGGACTTATCGTTGAATGGAATTGAAATTATTTGCATAATGAACTTTGGCTGTAAATTATTAGGCTCGCAGAGACGTTTTTTATACAGTAATTCATAATGATGAGTGGTTCGGAAATCGAGACGATAAGGTCTTCTTCAAGAGGACAGGTACACAGAAAAGTTTTGTACATGAAAAACGATATACAAACAAACTTATTGGCAGTTTATGTAATTTAACGTGTCTGCGAACAGGTGCGCAAAATACAGGGGGATTAGGGCATATCATCCTCCCTAGTTTTTGGCAAGTGTGGGTGTGATATTTGCATTCATCCACCTGGATTTGTCTCATACCACTTTGTACCAAGTCATAATATTGTCACAATCACCAGTTATATAGCTCGTACGCACAGAGTATTCATTTCACAGTGTAAAAATACACTTCAGGTTTTTCAAAAAACGGCGATAACAATTGTTGATAAATTTCACAAAGTCGGTTATAATTATTTGAATAGCATAGGAAAAAAGACCTTAGTTTCCTGCTGATCGTCGTTCGTCAAGCCACAACATTTTGTACAAACACATGTCCATGTTAAGCCTCCAGTAACAGATCTCGCACTTTGTGAGTAACTCAAGATTTTAAGATTTACAGTTTTGCGATATGAGGCTGCCTAAAAAGACGAGCGTCAAGACTCAAGAACGCTTTGACAAAGTGATTATGTGTTTTCCAGCAGCCAGTATGTACTCGGCAAGCAGGGTTAAGACTTTTGTAAACAAGGCAAATCTTTACGTCTTTACAGGAGAGACTTCGCGCAACTTCAATTTGCAATATTCCCGACCTCGTTTGTATGTTTTACCCGGAGAAGAGCCACCGTACTGCGTCGCCGTTCAGCATGATTACGTTACAGCCATAAACCTGGTGTCGGCGCTTCCATTATATTCTGCGTTTACACTAGAAAACAAGGTGGGTTTTCTGCTGATGGTGAAACTTTTTAAAGTTAATTTGTTGGTTGAGTCGCATTGTATCTAAGAACTACACAACATAACTAAGACAATAAACTTGTCATAAACATTTGGTTTTTCAAAATTGACTTCGATTTTGTTTGTTAGGGTTTGACAGCAAAGTGGCTGTTTTTGCAATTACCCAGTACTGCTTGAAACATATATCTTGAATCCCTACATGTCAAGGTTGCCAGGACATTTTTGATATAAGATCAATTATACGCAGGGTATAGGGGGACGGGAACGCGTTTCCACACATTTTTATGTTTTCGTTTGTAGCGTAATGAAAGTGAGTAAATATTGACTTAAAAGTGAGTTTAAAGCTCTGCTGAAAATGGCTTGTATTTGGCTGCGTTCCCGCACTACTTTTTTAGCACTACACCCATGATTATACGTGAAAAACTGCCCACAAGGACCCCGATTCTTATGCTTGGCGTGTCAAAACGGAAACTTTTGGTTAAATGAAAGCAAATGGCTTTCCCACACACATCCTGCACAGTTTTTGTGGTGTCAAGTGTTTTTTACACGCAAAAACCAACTGTAAACTGCCTTTTGTTACAGACTTTTCTTTGAACCTTACCGTGACACTTAAAATTTGAGTTGCGAAATAAAGTTGCAAATATTTTTCCCTCTTTTTTTCGTCATGAAGGAGGAACGACACTTCCACGCGATGAAACTGACATACCTTTCAATGATTAATACTATAGAAAGCTATTCAGCTTTATGATGGATTTGTTAAATATGACTAAACTTTAGCTTCCAATCATGGAGTACGATGCATCAAGTACAAATTTATTGGGAAAATTTTCCTTTCCGTTATTCCGATACATCGAGTAAACCACCTTGCCGGCCGACTATGCGTGGAAGCCGCTATGTAGAGAAGCTACATAAAACTGCACTTATCAAATTTCCTACTTCTGAAACAGTAGCGCTGTGGCAAGACCGGCTGTCACTCTTTTCCAAGCGACAGTTCTCAATCGTTTTTCAACCTGGATCGCTATCGGAAAGTATTGAATTATGGAGTTGACTTTTTTGAACAACGACCCTGCAACTCTCGTTGCGAACAATTGCTCCCAGAGTCCCAGAATATTGAAAGGTGGACGTGGAGATTTTGTTGCAATCTGAAATGTAACTTGTACAAAATGCAGCTCTGATTTACTTATTTTTGCTGAGTCTGTAGAAACGAGACATGGTGGCTCCTGCATCATGCAGTCGAGCAGACTTCAGGTTCTGGTCCGGATGGCAAACGAACTGCTATGACTATGCCAATCAAACGAAAGTTGTTCCAACGTTCTTATATCCTCCAGGTTAGATACGTGCATGTGCTTGACTACTTTCTTCCAAAAGGACAATATGTATTTTCTTTGTTCCAGAACTTTCGAATGGAGAAGCAGTTTATGACGCACTTATCACGACTAACACCGTGCCAATGTATCCGCCTGCAGCTGAGAGTGAGTTGTATCACTAAATAAATTTTTTTTAAATGTGCTTGCTGTATTCAAGGTATAGTTGAAATAGTAACGCGCGTGCTTGCACAATGATTTGTTTACGAACAGCCAATTATTTTAGCAATGGCATATTCCAGACAAAAATTACTAACGATTAACACGCATTGCTCATCAACGTTTTGGAATAGAGGTTTTAAACTTTGTAGAGATGAATGGTTTCTTTTCACTGGAGACAGCTTGTACGCGAACCTGCGGTCATCCAGGACAGAACAGCGCAAAACACTGTTGAAATATCACCGAGTGAAATTTTTTGATTTGCTGTAATCTATTCACAAACTTGTCTGTGGAAATCTTCTCTGTGGAACACTTAAAAACTGCAGCTATCATATAAGAATACGACTCAGTCGAATTGTATACCGATCCGGTGTGTACATTTTTGTCGTGGACTCAGCTTGAACTTCTACGCATTGTATAGAAAAACTTGCGACTCAGCGTCGCGTTTCAAGCCGTATTTTGTGACAGAATGCATAAGCATATGGCATGGGGATACAGCTGAAAATGCTGAAAAACTGGCCATTATTCGGACAAAAATTTTCAACATTTGGGCAAAGTATACAGCCACATATTCACATGTAAATGAGGTATTGTCCATTTTCCCAACTAACGCAAAAAAAAGGCAAAAAAATAATCGGAGACTATTTTGCGGATTTTTGCCCTTGATAGCAAAATAGACATTGCCCTTGAGTGAACTGGAATCATGTTGTAATTCCAACAGCCTTCATCAAATTTGGGCCAGCTAGAAAACCTCATTCTAAGTTTTGGGTAAAATTAGAAACATTTGAGAAAATTAGGAGCATTTGGGCATGGTCCAATAGCTTCAGTTAAATCTGGGTAAATGATAAAAGCTTCATTCAAATTTGGGTGAAAATAAAAACATTTAAATATATAGGTATGGGGCGCCGTTTGTAAAAATATTATATCTGACAGATTTAGCACAAAACCTGCTATCTCTGCGCATATTTAGCTATCTCTGAGCGCATTTAGCTATCTCTGTGCAGAGGTAACTATCTGTACGTGCATTTAGCTATCTCTGCGCAGAGATAGCTATCTCTGCGCGCATTTAGCTATCTCTGCACAGAGATAGCTATCTCTGCGCGCATTTAGCTATCTCTGCGCAGAGATAGCTATCTCTGCAGGCATTTAGCTATCTCTGCACAGAGGTAGTTATCTCTGTGCGCATTTAGCTATCTCTGCACAGAGGTAGGTATCTCTGCACGCATTTAGCTATCTCTGCGCGCATTTAACTATCTCTGCACAGAGGTAGCTATCTCTGCGTGCATTTAGATATTTCTGCGCAGAGATAGCTATCTCTGCGCACATTTAGCTATCTCTGCACAGAGATAGCTATCTCTGCGCGCATTTAGCTGTCTCTGCACAGAGATAGCTATCTCTGCGCACATTTAGCTATCTCTGCACAGAGGTAGCTATCTCTGCGCGCATTTAGCTATCTCTGCGCAGAGATAGCTATCTCTGCACGCATAGCTATTGCTGCGTGCATTTAGCTATCTCTGCGTGTATTTAGCTATCTCTGCGCGCATTTAGATATCTCTGCATATGCATAGCTAAATCTGCATGCATATATAGTGCTGAAGCATGTCGGAGGAAAACATGGTATCCTGTCTGAAGAAAAACTTGGTGTTCTGTTTCAGTAATCC
>JGI24158J21664_10002219_pt1 | contig 23286 bp, 18 predicted proteins | sample Ectturendosymbi3_FD_21664 | JGI IMG/M metagenome (IMG submission 21664) | reverse complement strand
TTTTTTGCAGGTTTATCGAGTTCAGAACAGTCTTTGCTGCCACTTCAAACAATCCATGTTCTGCGCGGCGAAGTATCAGATCCTGTTTGCGAATCGACCAATCACAACGTCTCTGATCTCTGCTTAAACGGCGGTCAGTGTGTCGTCACATTCAACGACTACGTGTGCAACTGCACTGAAGCGTGGCAAGGACGCAATTGTGATCAGCCGATTTATTGCAAGTAATCGTGTTTTTTCGTAATTTTAAAATCTCAAAGCAATTTCAAGGTGTCTATTGTCTATTGACATCCTGAAGTTCTTCAATTAAACCACAGAACTTCAATTTATACTATACTTGAGTGTTATCTTTTTTCAGGAGTGATGAACGCTCTTTTGTTCTGTTACGATGAACCACTACCTCAAAATTCTTCAAGAACATCTTTTGATAAAATAGAAAAAAATGCTGTTGTCTGGTGCAAAGACGTATCGCATATTTTTTGGTTTCAAGATCGGATATTCGTCGATATGTTTTTGCACAAAAACGTTGCTCAAGTCAAACTGATTAATTTCATCTAGTTTTCATGCTGTCGAGGTCTCATGCACTAATTGACATTTGACCTATGAAATGACGTCATCGATAATGTGTTTCGTTATTCGGGCTGTTTCAACCGATGAACTATTGTCGGTAGATGAGAGTGTTGAACTTCTAACAAAGAGACTAGCAACACTAGTGATTACTTCTTCCGACTGCACTGGTCTTTTGTTTCACGTAACACTGCAATACGTGATGCTGGCGATACGTGATACCGTTATAATAGTACTGACGTAAACGAAAGACCACTGTTATTACGGACCATAGTACATGGACGTTTTTGTGCTTCGACGAAGCCGGGAAACGCAATATTTATAAATCTCGGAACATCAGAATGCATCAGGACAACAGCATGCGCGTACGAGGTCGCGGGGAAAGGGCAGAAGTCGTTTTTCACATAAAAATAAGCATCTGCCTCGATTTCAGTGCTGGCTTCGACCAGGGTTTTGTCGAAAGTGGGTGCGAATTGTTTAATAATTGACGGATTTTCCATAACTTGTCAAAACAAAAATGGTTCATCCTCTTTTTCCGAACCACAATCTCATTCAAACCCGTCATCCCCGCACAGTGTTTAAAGCACTCCCTTTATGTCCATAATTTTCGCATTCCGTCGTTAAATTCCACAATTCTCGCTGCTCTGTCTTGGATTTTTTTGTTCTGGAAAATACATTTCCTTGTACAGAAAATTCGCAAAAACTTCTCTGATTCGCCTGAATTTGAAAGTTTCGCGTTGTAAAATGCAGCCGCCTTCTTAGACCCTTTACTTCCCACGTCTATGGACTGCAGTAGAAATTCATAAGGATAGCTGTTCGATGAAACATGAGGTGGCCAATATTGAAGGTGAACGAAACCAAAGCATCAAAATATGATGGAAAATGCAACTTTTTTGCTTTATGGAAAATGCATTATGGAAAACGCTTCGTATGACGTTTTCACACAATTGAAGTGAAATTCTTGAAGGAAGAGGATACCAATGAGAAAGTTCACGTTAAAACATGAACTATACTAGACTGTACCTGTATTTTGTTCAGTCCCACTACTAACACCTCGAAGAAGCAGCATTTTTACACAAACGGTTGGTTAAAGATGTTTCTTTGTTTTCAAGGCAAGTGGCATGTCCGTACGGTTCGTGTGTTGATCTTCCATCTGGAGAAGGGTTTGAGTGTGTTGGCAATGTGACGTTTCGTCGCGACACCAGTTTTTCTTACGTCACCTCCGTAAATACTTCCTCTGTTGGAAGTGTTTCGTTATCTATTCGCACGAGGTCAGTTGAAGCTTTCACTTGCACTGATATTAAACTTTTATAAAAATTTGTTGACACGAGCATCGCCCGAAGTAGAACTTTTTTATGCTTTTCTGAGCGTCTTTTCGCTTTGCCGCAGTGATTATGAAGCTGCTTAGTCAGAGCATGGCCAAACCATGCTACTACATAGAGTTTCGACGAGTTACTTACAAGTACCAGCGCGACAACTTCCCGGTGCTTGGCGAAATAGTTCCTAGTTTGCAGTTTCTCTGCGTTCTATTGTGCCATAGGCTGCTCTTGGAACGTGAAGCACCAAGAACAGTATAAAACGTACCTTGTCACTGTTAACTGTTACACTTGTATTTATTGTGAACCTCTTCATTGTGCTGAGCAAAATAATTTAAAACATATTTTGAAAAGCGTTCAATTGCTTATTGGCTCTTTTTCCCTCAAAAATGGTGCATTTTGAGCTTGCACAAAAATTCTGGAAAAAGTTGTGCTTACGCAAACAAACTTTTGGAGAATGGCTACCCAAAAGCAGGTTGCATGCTGATTGCAATGAAGCAATTGGCTTTCTTCTTTGACAGATCACGAAATGCTGCTGTTTTGCGTTTGTCTTCGGTGGATGGATCGTTAGAGATTAACATCGATTCGTCGGGGAAGATTCGTTTAAAGTTTAATGACACTTTTCAACCACATGTGGTCCCGATGCAACACATGACTGTAGCAGATGGCGAGTGGCACAGCATCAAAATATCAGCTTCAGAAAGAAGCAGGTGACCATTTGCTTTATCTATAACTTTCTAATCGACCTTCCAACTTCGGCGCTAACTGCTCAGAATCGAGTAGCTTTTTTGCACAATCAGGAGCCTAACAAATGGCGGTTCGTGCAGAAACGTTTCTTTGTCTGTCAACGATGTCGTCATCAGCATCGTTGAACAAGATGTGATTGGCCCAAGAACGGACAGACCGGATTTCTCGGTCGAAATAGGTGCTTTGGGAAGCAAGAAATCATTTAAAGGTATAGACAATTTCATACGTGTTTTCAATGGGAATGTGACTGAAGTTGCGTATGTTTAAAGCTAGCCCGTTGAAAAAACATTCCGATAAAAACGGACAAAAATCGCATGTTGTTTCGTTTCTACAATTTTTTTATTTGAAAAAATATCCAATTTCAATAAGAGTTTATGATCCTTACGCAGTAGGTGAAATATACTGTATACTCTATCATGGCCGCAATTTTTTTGTAAAATGTGGGGGGAACAGTTTGGTGTGAAACCTATATAGTCATCGGGTCGATGCAGAAGTGAAGTTTTATATGTACAGATTCCCAATCTTATTTGTAGAGGTGTTTTGAGAGCAACACTAATCACGCTTTGCCCTTGCAGATGATTTACATATTAATATACTTAAATTTGTTGCTAGACATGGTGCTGTAGTTCAGCCTGCTTCAATTAATATCGTATTCGGATACAAACAAGCACAGCAATGCAGTAGAAAACATCAATTGGGTTTTATCGTAGCTGTCAGTTGGAGTGCATAAAATGCTGAATCGCACTGGTCGCACGTGCATATCACTCTTGCAGTAGAACACTTCAACTTTCATGCATTTTATAAGAAGTGTGGGTTACAGCGCGATTTGATGTCTTGTCCAAGCCGCTTGACGTAACAAAGACGATAAATATTTTTCTTACACATTTCCGTTTATTGAAAAAGCTACAAATCCTTTTAATGTTACTGGATATCATTCATGCAGCCCCTCCCCTACCAAAATCTCCATTGATAACCTCTTACCAGCACCAAAAACATTTGGCCTAAAATTAGGGTAGCCATTTTCACAAAATGATTTCAATCTGTATTTACTGTTGGTGGATGGAGGATGTATCCTTTCAATTTCCCCTTGTTGACCCCTGCATACATACCCACAGAGAGTTAAAACGGCAGGGGCGTAACGAGGTTAGATGGCGCCCGGGGCAAGAAGCAGGTTTGGCGTCCCAATGTTCGAACCTGCCTTTCGCAAGCAAATGTACTGTATTGAAGAAAGTACTTGTGACTTTGTTGGGACTTTCCGGCGCTCCACGCAGTCATTCGGCCCCCTCCGCGGTGATTCGGCGCCCGGGAACTGTGCCCTCTTGCCCCCCCTTGTTATGCCCCTGGCAAAAGGCCTCATTTTCAAGCCTGAACCCGGCCGGAGCCCGATATCACAAGCCCGTATCCGGCTCGAGCCCGACATTTATATTTGAAGCCCGATTTTGACCCGAAAGCCAAATTTACCAAGGGAGTTAAGGCATGCGCAACTGCGGAGTAACGAAAAACGTTGTGTTCGGGTATAGCTGCAGGTACACGGTTTATCACACCAAAAATAACAACCACCTTGCCCAAAACATTGGCATAATCTGGCACAAGCGTAGCATGTTAGCAAACGATAATACTGCGGAATATAATGTTTCTCAAGAAAAAAAAACTATCACGAAACTATCCACGATGGCGCTATAGGCATGACAAACCGGCTTGTAGGCTTCTTAAAACAATCGAAGAATCGCGTGAGTGGTTGATCTCTTTGAGGCAAAGCCATCGCGTGCTAATTTCCTCACCGCTGTCGCCTTCTCAAAAAGAGTGTGAGACTAATCCGAGCAGAGAAGAAAGAACGCAGCTGTGTTTGCAAACAGAATTAGCTGAAAAAAATCACAATCACTTCACTCACAGAAGCTACCGCGGTGAGCACAACAAATCTACGACACGAAAGAAAGAAATCCTTACTCCTAATGCTATAAAAAAGTTTTGTATGCAGGCCTGAAATCAGCCCGAAATATTTTGACAAACTTAAGCCCGAGCCCGTCCCGATCCGAAAAGCCCGGCCTGACTTACAACTCTGCACCATGTCAAAAGTTTCATTCTAAGAGTTCTACTTGCATAACGACACGAAAATATACTTGAGATTAATTCAAAATGCGCAACGGTGATTTGTGAATTGGCAAAAAGGCACCAAGTTTCACCTTTAACACGAAAAGAATGTCCAACAAAACTAGGTGTGATGTACGTGTAAATCAAATGTTTCGTACTTGGATGAAAACGTTGCTGCATTGCGGATTTGGTTAAACTCAAGTAAATCAGATGACTTACGAACCAATGCATTCAGCACAAGCAAAAAGTTTAAGAGCCAAGGAAAAAATATCATTTTTATTTGTTGGTCACCATTGTCGCGACATTACAAGAAGTTAGGATAAATGTATATTTTATCCTTATTTCCGAGTCAAGTTCCTACGTTTTGAGCTATAGGTCAATATACAGCCAGGTAAATACTGTAGGCTACTTCTCCAACGTTTTGATTGAAACCATGTTCACTAATGGTTGAAAACAGTCTTTTGCAAAACTGCCCATCCCCAAACTAAGTCTCCGCAATAGTGCTGCATTTTTGTCTTCGGCAAAAGCTTCGCAGAGATTTGCCTGAAAATCTAACTTCCTAACATATACACTAGCACCATTAAATTATACGCTATCTGTTTCTGAATACGTGACAACCAGCGTTAAAGCATAGCCCATTAAATTTCTGCACGAAACAAATAATGGCTGTACTGTGGTCTCTTACATGTGCAGCTGTAATACTCTCACTGTTACAAGAAAATAACCTTTCAAACAGTATACCACACAGGGTAAAATGTCGGACAAAAGCAGTTAACCATCTTTCACGGTCACTAGAAACTTGAAAAATGCTCAAAATTATTTTATCGAAGCTAAGCTTTATAAACTAACAGAATCAGTGATATCACACCAAACTCTGTTTCAACATGAATTTAGCTATGTGTAACCTACCATCTGACATGAAAAGCGCTTCGCACAAAACGTGACAAACATCACTTTTATTTTTGAAACCTCTCCAAATACAAAACCAGAAGAGAAAATAGTGGGAGGAAATAGCATATTATATCTGAAAAAGTAGGGGAGCACTTCCCCTGTGTCCTCCACCAAATTGCGCCCATGTACTCTATTAAGATCTTAATATCTGAATCTTAGCTGTGAAAGGATTCCTTTCAATAGGAATCGTTCCGTTTTTGTTAGAAAAATCCTGGTTGACGCGTTTTTTATCATTTCGCAACTCCTGCAGTATCCATGTGTTGGTGAAAATGGAAGAACGTTTTGTAGGATTTGTAAGATACGTAGCTGTGAGAGGCCACGCTTACGTTTTACTCACCTATCGTGACGTAAAAAATGAATAACTCAGTAATTTATTGATATGCTCTGCAGGTTGTATTACTGACGTCAGAATCGGAGATTTCCTGTTACCTTTCTACAACTTGTCCGATTTAACCAATCACAGCGCAGCGTTGGACCGGGCTCACTTTGTAATGACCAATCACGTTAGCGTGGCTACTGCTGACTGTGATGGTGATGACGTGTGCAGCACAAATCCGTGTGCGAATAATGGAACGTGCACGGACGTTTTCAACGACTACAAATGCACTTGTGCTCCAGGTTCGTGGTCGTAAGAATTAAAAGTTTATCGCAGAATCCGCAGAATCCGTTCATGTGCAGCTTCACACAGCAGAACGTTTACGCGCTACCTTTTCTCTGCATGGCTTGGCAAGCACGCGCATCTCCTTCACAACTGCTTGCTGTTGCAAATAGCTCCGCACCTGAGAAATGCTAATATGTAACTCCAGTCTGCTGCAACTGTTAGCACATGCAGGCTGCGGGCGCTGCGTATAGTAACGCCACCCTGGAGTTTCACGGGTATGTGCATTGCACAGTAGGGTAAGCGAGGTTTTGAAAAACAAATTTCAAATGGTGTTACAGGCACATGTAAGGGACTCTATAAATGGGTTAAACTGGGCAAAAGCAAAATAGTGGGACAAAATTTAAGTTGGGTAAAATGGCCTTATCTTTCTGAGGAATCGGCAATGACTGTGGGTGCACCTGATTAGTACAGAAGAAGCTCACTCTCAAGTCATTTAGAGTAAATTAAATGATTTTTACTGCGGCTTTGGAAATACCTCAGAAGTACCTTACGAGTTAATAAATGTGCCGAATCACCACATATTATGCAAAAACAAGCCGATTTTATGTGGCGCACGTGGCGGTAGTCCACACTGCTCAAATCGATGGTGCAGTGAGAATTAATACGTTGACACCATGGTTTGTAATCTCAATGTTCTTATATTACAGCGAGGTAAACTTTGTTTGCTACCGGTAGAGATTTAAACAAATTCTCTGTCTTGTCTTGAAAAGGGTGAGATATAAAACTGACGTCTTGTAAGGGTCAAAAAGCTGACGAAACCTTGTGAGCTGCTTCCCCACAGCAGCAGTCAAATTGTTTGAATTTCGTTGTGCTTACTGTAGAGTTCCATGTGTATGTACAGTGTGCCCTATTTAGCAATCGATGAGATGTTCCAGATTTAGTTGGTGCCATTTGGCAATTAGTTTGAACATGCGAGCATCACAATCTTTCGAGCATCGTTTCAAACGCAGGTTTCACGAATTCCAATTGTGACATGAACATCGATGATTGTTTCAACATTTCATGCTCGAGCCATGGCAACTGCAGCGACAGAACAAACGGCTTTGTTTGCAACTGCTTCAAAGGTTACCATGGAGCCCTGTAAGTTGTCGCGACGGCGTAAGACTAATCTATGTCACAGCTGTTGTTGAACTGCTTTCAACGATATTTTGTTTGTGCGGAAAATGCCTCACTGATGAAAAACTCAAAGCTGTGGCAGGGCAACGCCACTCATTTGTGAGCTGGTCTGTTTCTAAGCAGATGGAAGCAAAGAGCTAAACAGCCACAGTTTCTCGTGAAGACCTTTATTAACCGATCACATCGGTGTAAATCGGCCTGAAAAAAACAACAGATCGATGAAATCAAGCGTTAGGTGTCCTGAAACAATTTCTGTTGCGCTGACCAATACGTATGCGTGGAAACGGTATATTTACGCCATCGCTTTGCACGCTATACGTACGCCAGCTTGGGTGATCATCCTCGCCACAATCCGTTCGCAAACATCTGGTCTGATTTGAATTTATCTGCGTTCAAGAAATTGATATTTCGGCAGGTTTGGTATCGATCCGTACCTCAGGCAAGCACCTTCTAAACAACATTTTCCTACTGGCCACTGAATATTCCTTACACTTCGAAATGGCAGATTGGCAGTGCACCTGAGTTCCTGCACTTTAAAAGACTTCCCTCACTTATTTCAATAACTTTTTATTTTCTGTGAAGTTTAGGGCTGGCATTATTTCGTGACACAAAGCATTTTGGTGACAAAATCAGCTGCAAAATCTTCACTTAAAAAACTCTGGAAGAGTAGTTCAGATCCAGACAACAACAGCTGCATTTATTGTGTGTGTCCATTACCGTGATTTAAGGACAAGAGACTCGTGCTAAAACTGCACGTGATGATATAATTTCCACTTCTTGGGAAGTTTTGTAATTCCAGCTGGACAATCACGTGGCTATCTATGTGTCGTTTGCAAAAGCGTTACCAGGCAAATTTTATCGAATGTCAAAAGTGCTCTTGGACAGTTGGCCAATTTCGGAGAGCTAAAGTGTTGCACAATATGTGAACACACACATTGTTGTTTCCGCAATGCAGCTGTCAAGACGAGATCGACGAATGCGCAACTTCTCCGTGTTTGAACAACGGCACGTGTCACGATATGATTGGTCATTACCGGTGCAACTGCAACGAGACAAGGTTTGTTGGAGATCACTGCGAGATCGATGCATCGCACGCATGTGGTGACGGTGGGTCCAACCCCAACGCCCCCTGCAGAAATGGTGGAAAGTGTCAGAATGTCACTGCCAATGACAAGGTAAGTCGCTAGCATTTTATTTGCGTTGTGTCATGTTTCCAGCTGCCTTTGCTGTTTTCTGGTAACTGCTCCCTCCATTGAACAAGCACTGGCCATGTGCAGTTCCACTGTTCGTAATTGATTCTTTTTAAGAAAAGACCTGGTTTCGCTGTTTCATGAGCATGCTAGCATGAAACTGCGAAATCCAGATCTTTTCCTGAATCACTTATGGACACGCATTCCAAGAAAATTTTCTCCTCGAAACAAAATTTATGTGGAACTTATTTCGGGCTTTATCATGTTTGTTTTCAACTTAAATGTTCTGTTGANTTGAAATCACTCAAGTCTCTATNGGTTGTGCGAAACGAAAGTGGAAGTACAGCAAGTTAAATTGTGGATTGGCTCCAAGTAACTTACGGGTATGTGTTGAAAACAGCACCTGTGAAGCTCCCCTTAAAAACATGCCGCCATCTCTTCGATCAGATCCCTTGACTGTGATGCTACTCTCGTTGCAGATCACGTATCAATGTCATTGTCCACGTCCTTTCAAGGGCGAAACGTGCGAAACTGCAATAGACCTGTGTGAGAATGTCACGTGCGCAGGTTCAGAGGAATGCGTGGTCGACAACGTGAGTTGGATACTTCAGCTTCAGTTGCTTGCATGAAAGACAAACTTAGGTCAACAATGCAGCCTTTTCAGCAGGGAATGCTTCAGCCACCGTTTTGAGCAAGCACTTAAGCATTAGAGCAGAGATAGCTTTGTTGACATCTGTGGTCAATAATCAGACATCACGTGCGATTAGCTATCGGCTTTTACACACTTTTAATATGTTTATTGTAAGCGCCAGTCTCTTTGTTTAGCTTGTTTGTTTCATCACTACCAACATGCGAGCGGATGTTAGCAGTGTGTATAATGACGTACACCCATCATAGTGTAGAAGATTAGGTTTGCTGGGAAGTTGCTAAGCCCAAGAGGCTCCCAGCAATCATTCTTATCTGAATTCCCCGTTTCAATGTGATTGAGTTCATTCAGTAGGATTTATTTTAAGGTGCGTCATGTGACAAAGAAGGTCAACGACGCAAAAGGTCATTGCCCGACTGTATGCTGCACATTCTCTTCGACTACTCATTGTTTCTAAATGCTTCAATCTTTGCAAAAAAAAGTTTAATATCGACACAAAAACGCACATTCCATTTCACATTTTTTCGTCGTTACGAGGCGGAAGCAGTAATGTAGATCTGTCGCCAGACTGGATGTTTCCTGGGTTTTGGTAGATCTCTCAAACCCGTTTCGTGAAAAAGCGAGGAAACCAACAATTGTTCGGTTTACTTACTAACATTTTCACGCCTTTTGAAACGCTTCACAAGTTTGTCTTGCTTTGGTGCACAGGCAGGGCCGGTTTTAAGCGGATATGACCGGTTTCTTCTAATCGGGCCCCGCGCCAAAAAGGCGCCAACTAACCAACACAAATATGCACTTTGTATCGAAGCTGATTGTGAATATTTCCGGGCGCGGGGCCCAGTGTTTTTCAAAGGGTTTTGAGAGACCAAAACGGTTCTTAAATTAATTATGCCAACAGTCTCTCAAAACAGTTTAAACTCGCTTTGCTACCACCATCAAAATACACGAAAACCTCGCTTTACAATCATCTCAGTATTCAGATATAACAGTTGCGGTCTTTTAAAATGTCTTTGCAGGCAGCGAGGTGAAATCTTTAAAAATTCCCTGGCGGGGCCCAGAGCATTTTGTAAGCGGGGAATCTATTGCCAATCCAAGTGAACTGCGCGGTTTTTAACGAAACTCCAAGTGAACTGCCCGGTTTTTAACGCCCTCATCAAATTTCTAAGTAATGTTTAGCCAAGTTATTTACTACAACACCTCGTTAAGGCAAGGCAGAGATGGTTAAGGTACTGCACACAAAACCTCCTTTCTGGTCATGGAAGTGCCTGGCCAGATAGACGGTATTGAGTGTTGTAATTCTTTGATTCATTGGGTTTTCCAGCACTGTTCATTGAAGTTTGTGTCGTAGAGATCCTGGCGTCACCTTTTCGGGCCTCGTCTTTTTCAGCACCACCGATGTCTATCATCAGTGACTTAATGCATCCCCTCAAAATTTCTACACACGTCACTGAGTGGGGCCCCGCAAAAGTTTTTCTAATCGGTCCCCGCACTTGCCAACGCCGGCCCTGTGCACAGGGGTGGGAAAACAGTTATAAGAAGAAGAACCTCATGGCGCGTCGGGCGTGTGATCATTTTCGCAAACGCTGTAAAATCACTTCCTGTTGTTATCAGATGGTTACTCTTTTACTCTGCGNAATACAGTNGGGCCGAGTGATGGTTGTTTGCTGAGAGACGTTGAATCGACCATATACACAAAGCAGTTCGCGTCAGGATTGCTTCAAAGCCCTGTAGTGATGATATGATGTTGGTCGCAGCAAACGTCATGCATAACATGCTTAAGGGTTTTGTCCTCCACTTATGAAAAGAAGCTGTACTATATGCTGGTACTTGTAAGCCGCTATGAGGGAATAGAAAATTTTAGTAGGAATAATATATTTGTTTTCGACTCGAGAGACTGATCGAGTTATTGTTTGGCAATCCAAGCTGCCCATGTTCCCTTCTGTGCGCATTTCTGAGTTGACAAACATGTTTTTACTTACGCGCTGTCTCAGCAGCTATAATTCAAGTTTATTTAATTGTCTTTTCTTCTATTTTCTCACCGGTGATACTTAGATTGGGAATACTTTTGTTTCCTCTGTTTACTGAAAAATTTTTATTTCGCTTGCGTCTGGACATGCGCCTGCTTAAAAATGTTAATGTACGGGCTAATGACAGTTTTAGGTTTTGTCCTACCTTCATTAACCATCGCACAAATTAAATGAATTGAAATACTAATAAACAAAACTCTTATCGCAAGAGTTTGGTAGAAAAACCCCGAAACAAGACTGCTCTTTGCAAGTTAAGAGCGGCGACATTCACAACCAGTTTACCTTTCTGTGTCCCAGACTCAACGAAATGAGAAGTTGGCACTTCTCGGCACATCTGTTCGCTCATCCTGACAAAAACACATTAATATCGTTTGAAACGCGTGGGCAACACAACACCCGTGTAAACCAGTTGGGAAGTTTTCTAAAAGCAGCTTTGCGCGCAATGTCGTAGTCAGGTGACTTGTAGAAACGACATCCAACAATCACCAGTTCCTTGGAAGATATGTGGTGACGTGGCGTCCGTTACATCAGCGCAGTGACGGCGTCTGCATCAACAGTGACGTGTTGTTCGGGGATCGATTGCATTTCGTCTCATACGTTCTTCATCTTGACAAAGCCATCGTATTGAGATATTAACAATTATATTTTTAATCGCTTGTGAATAGATTTTGATCTACTGCTGGTGTACCGATTTTCAGTTTTATTATAACCGCGCCGGCACCACCTGATGTCATCAAACCCCTGATTGACAACCACGCAGTCGCCTGTTGTAAGACGAACGCATTTGCTGTAGCTCAACCTATATCACTAGCGCAAGGATTGGTTGAGCCGTTGCGAAATGACGTGTTTGTACTTCTGTCGGAATGAGGCCCACTCAGGTTTTGAAGTTCCCCCCCTGCTAATAGCTCTTCCGTCTTAGCGCAGCGCTGCAGACATGAAGTAGTATTTCTTGTTTGGCCGAGTTCATAGTTTCAGCGCAAAGAGGCTCACATTAAAAGCATGTACAAGAGTAAATTGTTACAAGCGCAACTTCTTTTTTCATTTGTTCGTATTTCTCAAACCGTAGCAAAAACACTCCTGTTGTTGCGTCTTTTTTATTTTTAGGGGGCTAAATGCACTTTTTGGCCAATAGCAGGCCACCAACTTCAAGTGGCCCGTCACAGTTTCAACGAATCGTCGTTGTTTTGAACATTACATGCGAATCTAATCGAATACAATAGCTCTTGGGTCGGCTGCGTGGATGGTTTATTACTTTTGTTTCTGTGACAGACTACTTGGACTTCCTCCTGCGTTGGTCCCTGTGCGAGCAACCCTTGCTTTAACAACGCTTCGTGCCGCAATGAAAATGACGGCTACTCGTGCATTTGCGCAGAAGGTGAAAGGTCACGAATATATTTTGAAGATTGTTTCGTTGTCTGCATTGAGTTTGTCTTTATTTGTTAATTTTTCTAGCACGTTTGAAGTAATGTATGGACCTAGCTGTTTGCTAGAACCATATCCCTGTGCTAATGACAAACTTTTGCACTCTTTATTCCTCAAAAGCAGCGTTTGTGAATCTGTGTCGATTAAATGAATTAAAGTCAGGCTGTTGATCATCGTTTTAGTTGGTATCTGAAAAGTAAGCTGTTTGTCAACGTAGAAGATCTTTGCTTAAAGAAAATGAAAGCTTCACTAACTAAAATTGATTCAGATAAGTTTTAATTACATAGCTCATCTGGGAAAAGTTTGTTTCGCCAACAAAAGACTTCATTGCTTAAATATTTTCTTTAGTTCGTTGTGGTTTTGTGAGCTGTAAAGTTTTTTAACTTCAAAAATGTCAAAAAAGATGAAAACGAAATAGTTGAACACGCGACCAAACTGTTTCTGAGTCATTTGGAGAACCACAGCTTTTTCCGAAAGCAAAATGGTAATAAATCACTGAAGGAATATAAAGAAAACAGCACTGTTTTGTCTGGCAGGCTTCATCGGCAAAAATTGCCACGCAAGGAATTTATGTGAGAACAACGATCTTGGCCAGTTTTGCGCCAACAACGGCAATTGTTCTGTCACAACTACCGCCAACGGTGAACCGTTCTTCATATGCGAATGTCCACCTTTATTTGCAGGTATACCGACTCTGGTTTTTAATGGTGTCTGACGTATTTCTTGGTGGCAATTCTCGAGTCCAGATTTTGTTCATTGGCGAATTTGCTCCCTGTACACACTATAGTCTCAATTTGCGGCTTCAATTCTTGCATAATATTAATCAGGCTACATAAGCGCCCCTTAGTGAGGAAAACCTTTGTGCCTAAACTTAATACTTTCTAGTAGCTTGACGACACATGGAATGAGCTGCAATGAAACGTGAATTTTTTTGGTTTTATTTTTTTCGTGATGTATTGCTGAGGGTGCTCAAATTTTAGTAGTTCATCGTGACTTCTCTGCTGTAGCTCGATAAGTTGCATTTTTGCAATCTTCAAACAGCGATTGTTTCCTGAAAATGTCATGATGAACTCAGAGCGCAGACTTACCGTTCGGCTTGTTTTTATCAGCAGTTATTCACTTATTCCACATCACCGCATTTTTTTCTTTTACAAGTTAAATTAGTTATGGGTCGTATGTAACAAGTAACCTCTCCACGACTTTTTCGAGATTCGGCCAGATCTCACTGCGGATGTATACATTTCACTGCGGATGTATACATGAAAGCATTTGCTTTCCCTCCCTTTTTACAAAAAGTCTGCTTGAGCAAACGCATCATCGGCGAACGGGTTGTAGGTGTGGATAGTGTTATTAAATTTGTTTAAAGCTCAAATTAAACCAACATTATGCTTTTGTCTTCTGTTCATAAACTCTTCAGTAAACATGTTTACTGCATGTGAGTTGTTGGTCAAGCTAACGCACCTGCAAACTAAATCAACCAAAGTGTTGAAAGGTGTTTTTGCTGCAAAAATATTTGTTTTGATACAGGAAAAAAACAGGACATTTGTTCGAAATATTTTCGTCAGGTAGCTGTTTTATTTTCTTTTAATTTGCGTGTGCCCAGGTGCTGCGTAATTTTCACTAGAAAATCTTTGACTGAAATAACAGCATGAAATTGCTCCTGTCGACGTGTTGAAGAGTTTCCGCTGACACCATTGATACCACCACTTCGACCTTAACTTACGCTCGCGCGCGCCATCCAAAGGAGACCAACTTAAACTTTAAAAGCAGGGTGACGCTGTGGAGCAATTTAAATCGATCGATTTGATGGCAAAGTCGACCAGGTGCCTGACCACCCGGAAACTTTAATCTTCGTGACGTTTAAATCTGATGCAAACAACCTCAACAAACGTCGTGAGATTTTTGGCAGCAAAAGCGTGAAACCGCGCAAGGAAAAATCCTCGCAATTTTTGGTGGAGCGATGAACCGTGACGGTGAAAAATTCTCGCAATTTTTGGTGGAGTGATGAACCGTGACGGTGTTTTGGCGCTGACGAGGCTTTTACCTATTTTTGGAACAGTGCGTTTGTTTTTCTTTATGCTCAACAAATCTTTATTGAAATAGTTTCGAAATTTTTTTCCTTCCGACAAACACAGCAATATTTACCAAACGATTCAGGCGCAACGTTAATCTTGGAAACATCTGCGAGGTATCTGGTTGAACAGACGATCTGCAGGTGTTCCGTGCAAAGATATCTCCATAAACTGGTTGAAAATCTAACGACGTCTTGGCTGATTTCCCTTGTAATGACTGACGCGTTCAACCCGCGTGCCCATTCAGACTAGGACGGAGTTTGTGTAGATCGTCTTTCTTGGGATTAGTTGTAACGTAGCAAAGGAGCTGCGTTTCTGGTCAATTTCATTTATTTCGTCGCTGCTTGTTCTTATTATTCGAAACCTCCAGGTCATGGTTTTCTGGTTGCGAAGAATTCTACCTAAAGAAACTTTGAAATCTGCTGTTTGGCAAAACAATATTGACAGATGTATGAGTCGCCTTTACATCCGGGCTTGTTTGTTTGTAGCCTGAATCACTTCATAATAGGAGCTTTAAACTTTTTTTTCACGGACGCAAAACTTTTTCGGAGCTGGTAAAAACGAAAGAAAATAATGTAAAACGAAGCATTATCTTTTTCAAAAAAAATTTGAGGCAAAAATAGTTTTACTGGGAACTAACAACAAACATCGTTTTGTGGGGAAAGTTTTAAAGGAGTTTGAGATTTTTCTTCATATACCTACCGGGGTACATGAATTCATTGAAAGTAAACGACATATACTCAAATTAAAATTTCAGAAAACTCGTATTTTTTGAATCAACATGTTTGAAGTTCCAGACTTGAACAATGCCTGTACGCTGGTGGTAAACATGCGTCGCTTGAACTGCATTTGTTGTGCTGACAATTTTCTGTTTTTACGCTTGATATTTAGGTCCACACACTTATCTTGGTTGTGGAAAACCTTCAAAATATTAACATACAAAATAACCGTTGATGATATCAAAACGAAAGCATTTCCTGTACCACTTATTAAAGTATACTTATCATACGTCAGCTATCACTGAGAAGAGGAAGTAGCAGTTTGCATCCTTCAAATGACAAAACCCTGTGCATTTCTCGTTAGCACAACATAGGTTTGCGGATTTTCTCTGATTGGGCTGCTGATTAAGGTATATTCTGTTCGGGATCCTTTCACACGCGATTCGAAAATCAGGATTTGGCAAAACATGAAACAATTTTGCGAATTTGTTGAATTCATGCATATTCAAAGTACACCTTGCTGTATTGTATTAACCTTTTTGATTGTGCTGTAAAATGTGGTCGAAGTTATAATCGCAAGCGGTATTGCGAGCGACATTAATATTGGTATCGCGAAATACATGAAATGTACAGGTCCTTCTTTCATGGGCAACCTTGCGGTAAAAAAGCAGGATTGCCGCCACAAAAAAGTGATAGGCATTTGCCGTCAATCGTGGCGGCGTTTTATTAGGGGTGCGATGAAAAAAATTTTTATTGCGCCTGTTGCGGAGATTGCAAGGGAGTGAGCAAAAACGTAGACAGTTAAAAATGTTGGAAACACGATTTAAACATCCCGGGCTTTCGACTTCAGTTTCAAATATTTACGCCTTGTTTTTATTTTTGAAATGTTAAATAGCTTTTTTTTGCTTCTAAAACAAATCTTCTACTACACTAACGATTTGAAAAACTGTATGCGCAGTTTTTTTGAGCTGCTGTTATTTACTCGGTTGCAATTTTGTTACGAAGAAATCAGACCCCGTAAATCGGGTCTGACCGGGACAATTAATTCCGCATTATGGCTTCGTGGCCACGTAAAGATTTTTATGCTTTCATGATTGCTTGGGTCAATATCCCTCTACTCTTGATTTAACTCCGTAATATATCTCGATTTCAGCCCCTAATAGCATCGTAATCTTGATTTTGCTGCAAGAGTTCATGTAAAACTTTCGAAATGAAACAACATGGTTAAACGACATACAGCTATACTGTTGTAACGTTTGCTAAGTTATTAATTCTTTTTCATAAACGTAATGGAAAGGTATTTTTATTTGCTTTATAACGAGTTCGAGTTGGCTCTTAAACTCATTTTAGCTGTTTTGAAATTGACGTGATTTGTCAAAAACATTCCGCTCGTCCACTTTTTCAAACTAAAAGTAAAACAAAAGCTCATCAGCAGCTGTTTTGTTTTAGCAACTCGTTGAAGCGTTGACAATCCTTTTTTGCCTTTTGGCGTTTCCAGACTTTAGGTTGTTTTGTGGTTTTCGTTTCGTTGCTGTTCCCCCTTTGTAATTCTCGTACCGAAGGAAAAACCAGCACACGATTCTGCTGTTGACCGGGCCTTGAATTATGACCACGACCGTATATTTTCATTTCTTAGTTTTCGCCCACGCACTTAAACCTTAAAGCGACAACCGTATTTCCAGTTTTACATCAGGTCACTGCACAACGCCCTAGTTTTTGTAAAAACTGAAGTTTCTGGTTTGAAATTGCAATTAACATCACAGGTCTTCGTCGTTCTTTTAGCGCGCAAAGGGACTTTCGGGGCTTTTATTCGAGCCTTTCCAGGCATCAGGTTGTATTTCATGTTTCGTCAATTGTTTTGCTGTGAGCTTGCGGAATCATTCGTTGAGGTTTGCGAAAAGAGATTTGAAATCACAGTTTGCGTAAACGTCTTTGTTCATCCAGGTAAAAAGTGCAATTTCTCCAACCCGTGCCTACGTCACGTATGTCACAACGGTGGCACCTGCGTCGCAGTATCGATTCCGGTGGATCCCCCAATGGCCGCTTGTCAGTGCGCTTCCGGATACTCTGGACCAACATGCATGACGGTAAGACAGCATTTCTTCTAACTTTCTTATTTGAAACAAGCAACGGAACGTAAGGCACTGGCGCTTGTGTTTACTCTGAAAGCTTGTTGTTCGTTTTTAAGCCTAGAAACCGCGCAGTTGTCGCGCTGCCCAAGAAAAGCTTGTCTGCTGAGGACAATACGCGGAGACGACAACTGGCGATCGGGAATTGAAATTTTTGCTGAAGCGTTTTTCAAGAACGCAATCAAAAGTTTTTTGCTCGACATCTGAGTGTCCATCACCCACTGGACGTTGAATGAGAATAGAGTCAGTTTTACGTTGAGCTCAGTGTTCATCGTTGAGAATCAGGATTTTGCGGTTTCTCGGGACCGCTTCTGACTGGCAGACTTAAAGATATCTCACTTTATCTTTTGCTGTACTTCATCAAGACAATTTTACTGTAAATCAATCGCCTGCCCGCAGGAAAGTTGGCTTGCTTGATGGCGTGTAGTTTGCCGCTTGTCTTTCAAACAATCTCAGTGGAGGGCTCTACCGATACGTATAGAAAAACAGCTTTTTTGGTAAGCAGCAGAAGTGAACACTCTACAAGACATTCGTGTGAAAGAACAAGGAATACGTATTTGGGTGAGCATCAGTTGCCAACAATTTTCAAGTTGAGAAAAAGTGCTGACCAGCGGAAATGCTTAAACCAGTCGTGAAAGATTTGTTACAACTGTTTTTTAACTTTTTTTAACTGCACGCCTCCGACTTGGAACATTTGTCAACACTTGTTTAAATGATTGGGTTTATATGGGATAGCAGAGCCTTCATACAAGGGAATACATATCTGAACCAACAGATAATGGTTTACTGCGATTGGCCTTTCGGTTGCTGTTTTTCAGCCTCAGTGTAGTTTTTTCAATTTGCACGTGGGCAAAGACCAAAGTTTTTTTGACAACTGGTTTGACCACTTGGAAAATGCAAGTGCTAGCCAAGCTGACTTCGTGACTTTTGCCACGGCTCAGTTTGTGGTCCACGCCTCCACTTTCTCAACCAAGGTTCTTCTGAAAACATAATCCAGCTCGTTTGCTTTCGCCTTTTAGATGCGCGACCAGTTGAAAGACATCTGGATAATCGTGGGTCCCATACTGGGGGCGGTCATTCTCTTTCTGCTCTTGGCCGTGACGACGTCCCTGGTGTGTTACCTGCGCGGGCTCCGGGAAACCACGGGCACGTACAGTCCCCAGGCGATTGAGAGCATGGCCGTGAGCACATCGACCCCTGTGCCGCCGAAACTGCCTCCAGAAAGACTGATCTGAAAATTGGGCAACGAGGGTTGGTTTTGCATGAGGTGTAGCGGTGCGCGTGTGGTTTGCATGATAACTGCATGCCTTGGCCGTTGGGCCGGTGCTTTTGCTGAACTGCGCGTTCACTGACATGAACTGTCTGAGCTGACGTACGGATTGTGTACAGCGATTAGAGGAAGAAAAGGAGGAAACTTGGTAAACCGTAGTGCGTCTCTGTTGTGCATGCGCTGTTGTGAAATGCTTCTGCTTCTGCTGAAACCCTTCACAGATTTCTTAACGTTGACAGAAGTTCAGAGTGTGTTATTGCAAGACAAATGTTTCTAATAACATGGGCGTTGGAAGGATTTTTTCCAGAGGGGACCATTAGTGGATTTTTCTAGGGTAACCAAAAGGATTTTTCCAGGGGGGGCCAAAAGTGGTGAAATTTCATTTTACACACACGAAACAAAGAAAACAATTTTTTTTGCTGAAAATTTGATAGCAAAATGTCAAATTTGAAAATACAGTGGGCTTGGCCCCCCTTCCCCGCCCCTTTTGACGCCCATGCCTAATAATTGTGACGAAATTTGACCGCTTCCGTTTTTAGTCCGGACAGATTAATACCAACCAGGGCCTCCGAGAGAAATTATATTGGGGTGCACGAAGACTGATACCGGCCCTCTAGCTTCACAGGCCCTCGTCGAAACTTGTATAGCTTGTTTGTAGGGTCGAGTGATGGTTTTTCGTTTGGTTAGTAATCAGAAACAGCTGTCATGCTAAGGTTTACAAAGACTAATTTTTATACTGGCTTACACTAACAATTTTTGGCTTGCTTGGAGAAAAACTGAGCATACGTACTTTTCTCCGGCCCGTTTTCTCGGGCCCCAATACCTACCGGGCCCGGGTACAATGCACCTCTTGTACCCCCTTTCGTAGGCCTTGGTCGCGACAACTTAAATGAATATTTTGAATATTTTGTGTAACAACTTGCATGACAGTAATTTGGTTCAGACATTAAACAAAAGCACCTGCAGTAGTTAGCAACTTGCTTATTTCACGCGCACTGAAAAGCGTAAAAATCAAAATACAGTGAAAATCTTGTAAAATACCGAACTAACTTCCATGGACTTTTGAAAGCGCAGAATCATAAATTTTTTCTCTCTGCGAGAAGTTATCACTGTCAGACAGGTCTGCACAAGTCACGAATGACGATCTATTTTGTGCAGAGAACGTGGAAGTACAAAACACTGCGTCACGATGTTCTTCGCATCGCAACCCACAAACACGTCTTGTTTATGTTTACTGAACTTGGCTGTAAACTAAACATCGAGCGTTTCTTGCAATGCTTGGACAAGAAATACTAAACACTGCAACGACACACTGATTCCTAGAGTCAATCGCTGTACTTCCACATACTCCAGCAACAACACGCGCTGGAAAAGCAAGAGTGGCATCTGGGCTGCCCACACCATTTTGATTTTCGGGACCAAAATTAAACGAAAAGCAATAAATCACAAATGTTGGTTATAATTCCCGCGTAAAACCTTGACTATTACATGTGAAAGCTTCTCGACAGTTTCGACAACGTTTAGCGTCCACTTGTAATCAGGAAAAAGTTGGCAGCAGGACTATTGAAATATGAAAACGATAATCCAGGTGTTACGGACATGTGTCAACCTCAAGACAAAAAACTTGTCAACAGAAAGCGCGTGACTTTCTCTTTATGGCCATTAGAACTTATCCATGTCGTTGGACATGATTTTCATGATTTGTTATTCGTTAGATTTTGACAAAAAAAACAAAACATGTTGAAACATAAAAATAACTGTTAGTTTAGTTCCAATTTGTTGTGGTTTTGTTGTAGCTCACGTCAGCGCTCTGATATTAGTACAAAGTTTTGATCGTTTCAGGCTTCCGTCGTTTCATCCAACTCAATCATCCTGACCATCACGTTGGTAGGTGGAGCAGTTCTGCTTTTGTTGACACTAGCGGGCGCTGCTGCTGTTTCAACAATCCTGGAAAGGCGCTCAATATCCGGGACTTACTCGCCGCGCAAACAGGAGGCTGCGGCGTCGGTTCCTCCAGGACTGGGAGGACATCTTGAATCTGGAATGTGGACAGAACTGAAACCCCCGCCATGCGAGAGACTCATATGACATCTATTGCCTATTTTATTTTTTAAATGTGGTTTGTTTTTCGCGCTATTTGTCCAATTCAATAAACACTGTGGTGATCGTGTTTGGTTGCGTGATTGGCGGAGCAAGTGCAGGAGTTAACAACTCAGGCACATTGCCTATCTTTATGTGCCACAGGGTGTTTTAACGTCTTTTGCTTAGCCTGCATACGCTGATACAGTGCGGTAACAGCATTTTTGTTAGTTGCGTTAAACATTTGATAAGGTCTGACGAAGATCTAAAGTTGTTGTTCAAACGCAGTAGCAGTGTTCTTTAAACAATTGATAGACCTAAGCCAAGTTAACAAAACTTTGTTTAGGATATACCTGTTTGGTTTAAGCGAAGATCACAGCGCACCAGAGAAAGTTCTCTTCAAACTCGGCACATTTACAGCCAGACTACTTGTCTATGATTTCAGCGGTCACTGTCCTTTTAAAAAAAGACAAAAGTCATGAAGATTGGAAGACAACCCAATACTATAAAGATAAATGTGGACGGAGAAATACTGCAACAGGTGGAAGAATTAAAATATCTGGGAAGCATTCTTCATCATCTAGATACTCAGAAAAGGATATCCGTGTTAGAATAGGAATGGCACAGAGTGCTTTTGATAAATTAAAAAACTACTCACAGGAGAATTAAAACTGGAAGTAAAGAAAAGATTGGTCAAGACCTTGGTTTGGAGTGTGGTCATGTATGGATCAGAAACTTGAAACATGAAAAGGCTGATGCTGCAAGGCTGAAGGCATTTGAAATGTGGGTCTGGAGAAGATTGGAGAAGGTGAAGTGGGCAGATAAGAAAACCAATGCGGAGGTCCTTAATCTTGTAAATGAAAAAAAGAGCTTGTTATCGGAATCAGGAAAATAAAAAGGACGTGGATTTGTCATATTCTGAGACATGAGAATATGCTGCGCACTGTGCTGGAGGGTAGAATGAAGGGGAAACGCCCAAGAGGAAGGAAAAGAATTAAAATGGTAGATGATATCATGACTGGCACTTATGCACAAATGAAAAGAAGAACTGAGGATAGAGAAGAATGGCGGAGGGATGTCATGAGAGAGCTGCCATAAGGCAGATTACCTTTGATGATATATTTTACAACCGCGCTTATCAACTATTTAACGTAATTAACACTGCTCACCGAGTTATTGTGAGTTACGACGGTTACGTTTTTTCATGGAATATAAAATGAATCAATTCAAACGGCAAAACATTTTGTCGCTTTCGAAGAGCTGACTGAGATCATATCCGTGCAGATATGCATTGTGAAAAGTTTACGAAAAGGTTCTTGACTACACGCCATCCTAAAGCAAGATCACGATAAACCTGCACGTGGGGTTCAAACACATTTCTTCTGCTTTGTTGTTTCACACTCGTCCATCTCACTTACAGTTCAATAAGATCGATGAGTTGGCACTAAAATAAAGAAACATTCGCAATGATTTTCACCAACTAGAAGCCTCTCCACGCTGCCAACGGTTCTTTTGCTCTCTGTGCGGTTGCAGAAGCTGTTGTTCAGCACGTGCTGAAATTTTAATCTTTTAGGAACACAACCACGATTCGGTTGATTGCTTTGTGACGTCCGAGGGGTGATTAACAAATACATTTTGCCAGCTGGTGCCACCGACGGTGAAGTGTTTCTGGGAAAAATATGCCCTTGATCAGCATTTTTGAACTCGGCTATTTCTTAAAACATACCGGATTTTCTCAGTTGGAATACTTCGTAAAAATCTCCAGTTCGCTCGTGATATCAGATGATCCAGCAAGGTTTTAAAGTGTTCTTCAACCTGCAGGTAATCACAAATTCACATTCATTTTAATATTTCGTGTTTGCGTACCCAGCAACAAGTTTGGTGTCATTCGATCTGGACTGTTTCGAGAAATTTCGTCACCTGACACCTGTAATAGTAATACTAATCTAAAGCAACAAATACGTCTTTTTAAGCGGAAAACAGTCAAACAATATGCATCCAGGTTGTGAGCGCAGTGAAATTGTGTGTCGCATATCGTATTGGTCGACGGCCATTAGGAGGAGTCCTTACATTCGTTCCCTACTTTTTAGTATTTTTATAATAAGTTGTAGTGAATGACCCAGCCAAACCAGAATATTCAAAACGGATGTGTTCTTAAATACCTTATTTTAATCTCGGATGCATATTGTTTGCTTTGTAGTGGCAGGTTACTTTGTTTTTTTGGGTGTCAGGCATGCAGGTTGATATTAAATGAATCAGGTTTACGTACAAGAACGTACAAAATCA
>JGI24158J21664_10002216_pt1 | contig 23304 bp, 12 predicted proteins | sample Ectturendosymbi3_FD_21664 | JGI IMG/M metagenome (IMG submission 21664) | reverse complement strand
TTTTTTAAGGTTTCGCTTTGGTGACCGCAAGGAAATTTTAAGAGACCGCTTGGAGGAATTTGAGAGACCGTTCTCCATTGATGTGACCTCAGGTCACTATATTTTGAGAGACCGTTGGAGGAATTTGAGAGACCGTTTTGGTCCCTCAAAACACCTTAAAAAAACACTGTGAGCAATAACAGTAAAATGCAATGAAGTTTTATAATTTTGCCAAAGAACAGTTTTTGTTCAACTGCAATCATTCTAACAGTAGATAGCCTATTCAATATCTCATGACTACGTAACTGCAGTTATTGTGTAGCAAAGACGTTTAATAATAAACGCATTGCACAATTTTAATTTACTTTGTGTCAAACAAATGAAGGCTGTGGTAGTCAGTTATAAAAATAATCAACTTGGTGATTGCTTAGCTCAGAACGAATTTTTATTTAAATTGGCTTGCTTGTGTGATATCTTCATACTAAATGAAAGAAACTCAATATGTATATGCAAGGACGGATAAAAACAAGCTTGACGTATCAAATAAACTTGCGGCGTTGAAAAGCTATGCTCATGGAAGGAAGATATTGAAAACGTGTCTGGAAGTTCTCGGTGCTTTGCTTTCTTGTCTGATTTGTTTGAAAAGAAATGTATGACGCTGCCTTCAAGTTTACGAAGTATTATTTTGCAACATGTAACCTCCAGCCGATGTTTTCCTCAGCATTTTTCGGATAATTTCTCAAGCTATGAATCCATTTGTCATCCTTTTGTTCATCCTACCCCATCGTCTTTTAGGAAAAAGAAGACTACACTGAAGTTACCTGTGACAGCTCCATGAAAAGAAAGATTTATTCAAGAAATCCGACAAATTTTGGGATTTCATTGAATGACGAATACCCAGCGAAAAAACGCTACGGGTCGTTATCCCTTTTGCTTCGTCGTATTTATGCGAAGCAGGGTTTTCTGCCATCGCCATGATTAAAACCAAATATCTACAACGAATAAACCTTGAGATGGAAATGGGGTTAGGAGTTTCACAAGTTCTTCCAAGATTCGTAAAAATACGCATTTTGTAAAAATACGTAACCCACACACCACATCAAATGATGCATTTTTTTGTTCTTTCATCAATAAATGAAGCTTTGGCAATATGTGTCTTTATTAACATTTTATTGCTGATGCGTCGCAAGTCCAGCAAACTTTCCCAAACGGGTCGCAACGAAAAAAGTTTGAGAACCACTGGGATAGAGGGTCACAGCCGAGTCAACGAGGGTGTCATTGTTGGAAGCTGCCGGATCAACTATTTGCGTTTTGCCGGTGATTCGGTACTGCTAGGATCCTCTGAAAAGTTAGTCGGAGAGCTGCTTCTGAAAGTAAAAAATATGGTAACACAACTCCACCGATTTCAAACTTCTCAACATAGCAACAATAGAACTATAGCAGATGACATTGTGCTGCTGTTGGATACATCACTGGTGAACGCAAGTTAGACGTTGTTATGCATAAGATATATAGGAACGCGAACAAAAGTACAGAACAGTTGGGCGCGAAGGCATACGCACTCTGCTATAGCTCTGAAACACGGTCATGCTTCAGGGGACGGATAAATGTAGCCGCCCATATCAAGTTAGTGTAATCACCTGTGCAGTAGCAAACACTGAGGCGGGTAAACGGACCGCTACCTGAAAAAATGTTGCGTTACAATAAAAAAGTTCGGGATTTCTTTGGAAGGAATTTCACTAAGGGAACTACTCGTCACAATGTTGATGCCACATGGGGGAACGCCGTTCATCCTTCAAAGGTTTGGTGAGCGCCGTTCCCTGCCTACCGATTTCGCCGCTGGTCAGAGACGGAGCCAAATCATTGCATTTAGATGGGGCGCTGGGAGGCTAAGTATAACAATATAACAAAATAACATAAAATGTCTTTCACGTCAAGGAAATATTTTTGGTGGAGTGATCAAGACAATTTCTATGGGCCTATTTCAGCAACCTAGAGTAACGAAGTCAAATATTGCCAAAAGGTCTTAAAAAACTTTAAGTATAGCTAGCGCAGTTGTTACTACATCTTTGGCGATCAACTGACTAACGCTAATTGCTCTCAGATCGAAATCGAGGCGTTCTGTAAAAAAGCAACATAAAGATTTAATTTCCCTCGTAGGTCGATTGTCGTCGTTCTGAATTGGTTTAGTACTGATTTACCCAAGAAAAATTTTTTTATCACCAGTAAATAGCAATTTTGCTACAGGGACGACCAAACTCTTTGTTTGTCTGAATTTACAGACTTTTCGTCAAAAGACAAATGGAAGAACGAAAAGAAAAAAAGTTCATTTTTTTTTGCTGGAAAGAAAATCGGAAAATTTTTGCCGCTCGTCTGTACGATTCCCTGTCGCCGCAACCCTAAACCTTTCATTGGCTCGGTAACGCAAAATCCCTATAATCTGGCAGAAAAGTTCCCATCCCCAGAAGTCTTGTCTCAGACCCCCAAACTGATAATAGCTACCGTAGTTAACAGGCGCGTCAAGATCGAAAAAAAATATGATCCGGAAAAGGCATGTTTCACGTTTTTTACAAAGTTTGTCGCCATAGAGGACCTAGGGATCCAGGCCTTCATTTGCAATTTTTTCCATAAATGTTGGAAACTATTTTCAACTTTTCCCTGATTGTGGTGGCCCCTGCATTTTTTGTTGCCCCTGCAGCTTTTAAGACCTCTACACATGTCTCCAACTTCTCCGTTTGAATCACATTACTACGAGCGGTTCAACATCAGCGCCGTCCCGACTTGCACAATATTGGCGCCTTGACCATATCAAGTGTCGTGTTGCGTCGTAATGCTACAGCGCCCTCTACCAACACCTGACCCACGCGATTGTAGCTCTACACCCCTGTGACACCTGTCTTCATTTATTTTAGATTGTTTTGCAGAAGTTCTATCTATTTTTCTGTAAATCCCTCAGTCCCTTTCTCTGTTCGTGCACCTAAACAAATATTGCGCAGCCTAATTTAAAAGCTATTCTTTGTAGGGGTATTTCACAGTAAAACTGCAGAAGTTGATCAAATGTATACATTTCTTTTCAAACAATTGTAGTTGTTCTGTTTCATATTTTTTAGTATTTTGTTTGTCCCAGTTTTTCCGCTTTTATTAGTCCTTGGCATTCCGTGCGTACCAAATTTCAATTATGAAGAAAGCAAAAGATAATTGCATATTTTATACCAGTGTTAAAAAAATTTTCCAGCAGGCAAATTATTTTGATGTCGACAACTGTGACCTCTAAAATACCTCACAATTTTTTTTTTTGAGAAAATGTTTAGCTAGTTCAGAAAAGATGATTTCGAAGGAAGGGGGGCAAGCTATTTGTTTCCGTGTTCACAAACGTTTAGACACCATTGAAACTCGTCTGCTTTGCAACTGATATGTTGGTTTGTGTGATGAGCTATGTACATTATAGCTTCAACAACCTCTGATCTTGTTTCAGTATTAGGTTTGTGGGTCGTGGCTAAAATAAAAATTGAGCAATTCCAGCAATCGTTTTGGAAACTACGCAACCTTTGACTGGGCTTGCAGACAAAAACCTCTAGCAAATCTTTATGATGACCTCGTTGAGCATTCTACAAAAAGATGAAAATGACGAGTGAACTAAAACTGTTCAAAGTAAACTACAGGGTTTCAATATTTACGTGCTTACCCTACCCGAAACATTTAGTTGAACCATGGCAGTAATCCATGCTCGGATAGAGAAACACATTTTTACGCTAAGATATAAAGAAAAACACCTCGTATGACAAAACTGAAGAATACGTTTGAGGCGAGCTTCAATGTAAAAACTGCATTTCATTACAAAATGCACGATACAGAGTTTTTTACAAAATTATGAAAGCTGTCAATGGGAAGTAACATTTTAATGTACTGTATATTAATAAACAATCATTTATCAATCTGCTCCTCGCTTTCTGTTTACCTATTTTGACAAAAAGTAAATAATATTTATCAAACAGGAATACTGCAATTAAATAAGCTGCAACTAATTTGATTCAACAATTTTTTAAAGCTAAAAAGTAAATTTTACAAGGAAAACTATGTTCAAAGATCTCGGAAAATTACAACTAATTGTGTACCGGAAAGAGAAGATGTGTTATCTGAAAGGGTAATTCCAATTTGATAAGTAACTCACAGAGGCCGGTAAAATAGAACACTGACTACCCAAAATTATGTTTACCTGATGGAGTAACGGAATTTATCAAGTAAATTAAGCACAAACTCTTCTAAATACCAGTGTTTATGGCAAGGCACACTGAGAAGATTGTTTCTTGCAAAATTACGATGTTGATGCGTTTACATGCATTAAAATTTTTGATTTGACGGCTAACTTACATCTCCAGTGCACTTTTCGTAGAAGTTTTGCTTGTTACGTAGATAGAAAAACAACTGTCCTGGTTCGGACGAGCCAATAGCAACACAGCGACGGTAGCCTACAAACATTCGAGATGTGAAATTTGTTAAGGTAAAAATGTTTTGAACGCTATCATCACTTGGCACTTCAGGGGCGTGCGGCAACTCAGGAGATTAAAGCCTACTGCAGGTCAATCCCCGACACAGCGGCGACACACAAGAGGCTGCCTTACGTTTTAAAAGAAAACACATTTTACGTTTGACTTCAAAACCTCGCTTTTCTCAGTCCGGGCTACGATAAAATTGCTTGAACAGTCGTTCTCCTCTGGATTAAATGTGCGATTTGGCGTTCGAAAAGGATTACATTTTCCAGCATCAGTGATAGTGCTGGCAGACAGCAGTTAATACACGAAGATTTGTATTTTAAGATGAAAGTGTTTCCAGCGACGGACATACAAGTTTGTACAGCAAAATCCTTTTTACCTTCTCATACTTGGATCATCACATAAAAAATTCACCTCTAACCACCAAAGACAGCGCGAAGGTAGTTTTTCAATCGCAGGGCCACAACCAGCTGATATTTTCGGGGTGAAACGATTGTAACGTGATGTTGTACCTAATATCTAAATATGTTTTTGAAATTCGGGAGGGCAATTGCCCCGTTTACCCCTGGCTGCCGCCCTGTTCAAAAGTTAAGGAGAGGTTATTTACAAACAGGGAGCACAACTGCAGTTGAACCGAAAGGCGCACGTTTAATACAAGTTTGTATTACAAAATCCTTTTTTCCTTCTCATTGTGGGATCATCGCATAAAAACTTCACCTCTAACCACCAAAGACAGCACGAAGTTAGTTCTTCAATAGTTATGGGAAGGTTATTCACAAACATGAAACACAACGGCAGTTGAACAGAAAAGCGAATGGCAGAATTATGAGTTAATTTACTACATAAGTTAAATGTCACGTTCACAGGCAATTGTTCAGTTTGATTTGTCGAAATTGTGAAAAGCAGCGCAACAGTGTTTAGAAATTTATACCTCTTATTCTGAGTCAAAAGGCATGGTCTCTTATAAAAATTCGTCAAAACAACTTGTTAAACATGTTTGAAAGTTTTTGAAAATACAGTTAAATATGAAAAAGATGAAGTTTTGATGATATTTACCCAATGGGGTTACTGTCTACTGCGCTCCTTCATTGTTTTTTCATATTTTAATTTCTGTCCAAAGTGATATGTCGCCCACAAAATGTAGTAAAATGGTCCAAATTAACCGCTTGTGGCTGCAAAAGAATGACAAAGCAAATTGTGGCATACAGTGTTGTGCAAAGTGCTGGTGTACTGTTAGCTGGGATCCTTAAAATTTTTAATTTCCAACACACGCCTACACCTTGCTTAGCAGATGGAGATATATCACCTGGATTTTATAAGATATCAATGCGTAGCACAGTTGATATCTTGTCTAAGCACCATATGGCAGCAGAGTTACAAAAATTTTGAATGGAATTCTAAGGTCCACAAACATCATGCTGCAATTGTTTCGAGGATATATCGATAATAAGTTGACCGCTACATTCTCAAATCACACAGCAGTCTTGAAAAGCATTCGGGCTAATTTGTGTGCACGTCGTAATAAGATCAAATCTATGAACTCAGATAGACTTGCCTATATGGAGTAAAATTTAATGGATAAATTTATTGTACTTAACATTTCTGAATTGTGCTTGGTCAAATAAAAGCAACAACGTTTTTCTCGGAGGTGAAATCTTGATTCTTCTTGCAATTAGTTGTCACTAACACTTGCTCTAAATATTTAAAGTTTTAATTTCACGATGCAGAAATTATTTCTATACCCTAATAAAATACAACCAAAAATTACAAATCACACCATAGCACCTTACACCATTTGGGACTCTGCAAACTGCATTTTTTCAGTCAAAAAGGAGAATAGCGATTCTAATGTCGCATACAGAATTCGCAGCCACTCACGCAGTTGATACATGAAGAATATAACATACGGGCTTTAAATGCTTTGTTTTGTTTTTAGTGGGCTTCACTAAAAACAAAAAAGTTATTCTAGCAAACTTTTCGCAAAACTTTTTTCTGAATTTATTCACAGAAGCTTTCATCGCTTTTCGGCTTTTGTGCGATAATTGTGAAAAAGCTTTTTAATAATTCAAGACCCACATCTGTTACTTTCCACGAAACGTGGTGAAAACCTATAGTGAAAGCAAAATTTCAAGACAAAAATTCACTTGAATTTCTTTGCCAATCACCAGCAACAGTGCCAGGTCTTACGTCTTAGTTACAAAAAATTCTGAACAAAAATGTTTTGGCAACCAGTACTACAGTTTGTTGCAAGAAGAGAAATTTTTCGAGCAAGACCGAGAAATTTCAAATGTTAGGTTTTCGAGATAAAAATCATTTGGCTTGTAGTGAAGTTTCTTAATTACTAGACAGGCTTTAAAACAAAAAAAAAACTGCCAAATGTTTCAGGACATATGTACCCTATTGCAAAGCCAAAGAATGTCACGTATATCATGTATGACACTAACATTCAACATAGCTGAGGTAAAAGCAGCAAAAAATTTCTGAAGTGATGCGAAACGCTTTAATCTTTTATGACATACGTCCAAAGATCGATTTAACTTTCATGACCATTTTGTCGAAACATTTCAATGAACCTTTGGAACTTATTCGTATCCTATGTCATGAACATGCAAAAAACGTTGCTGGAAAGCGCACTGAATTACGCATCAGCGCTTACTTTATGGGATACGGAGCTGAAAATCGGTTACTGTCGTGTGACATTATTTAACAAAACCTTTTTCTTTAAGTCAATTTAAAAAATTTGGGGCAGATCATCACCAGATATCAAATTTTACGAGATAGGTTGGTGTCGCAAGCTGAAAAAACAATTGTCGTTGTCGCGCAAACTTCGGCAATGATTTCCAACAACTTAATTAATGGAAATTAATTTGATGTTCGCAAATATATATTTGGGGCTCACCAGATATCAAATTCATACTAAATTAACCCAGAATTTGTAGTTTTAGATAGATTTTCATACCGGACTGTGTTATGATCGGTAGAAATCGTATTAAGACCTCTTAAAGAGGATCTTGATTTCGAGTTGTTTCGATTTCATTTTCCATTTTTTTGCTTTTCCGCGTGCCCTGTATTGGCAGATGAAGCAAGATTTTCTACAAACACGATTTCTCAGTTTTTCGGAGAATAGGCATTTGACGGTGACAAAAGAAACTTCTGACGTTTACAGTAGCTTTTTCAGACTGCTTAACGCCAACTTGGCCATACGCTTGCTGTGTTGTAGAGACGTAGTGACGTTGTTTATTTTAACCTTAGGCTGTTGAAGTGGACTCGATGTGACAAGTTACAATTACGCATTATAAAGTGGCCTAGATTCAATTGCTTTCGCACAAAAACCGCAAGATAAACCCATGAGATGTTGTTTTTGGAAGAAGTCTTTCTTGTTTCATCCTTTTGTACTGATTTGAAGGACACTTATGTTGCGAGCAAACAAGTTCTGTCTCCAAGGAGGGGTTAAACATCCACACATCTTGTGGTCAATATTATCGAGTTAAACATTTTTAACAAAGTTGCTTTGCAAAATTTGATGACGTGGGCAGAGAGTTCAGTAATTCAACATGAGTGTTCTCAAAGATGGTGTCTGTGGTTTTCAAATCCTTTCTGAGTACCATACACCCTAAACTTGGAAAACAGAGTCGAAGCTTAGGTATAAAACCTACGATCGCTCCGCAGCCAAAAGTCATGGATTTTTACAAACACAACACGTATTGCCGAAAGTTGCCAAATAGAGATTGTCATAAAATCAAATGACAAAACTAATTCCTTAAGTCAAAAGATAAGTTTTACCATAAATGGTATAAATGGTAAATATAAATAGTAAACTTTAACATTACCATACCATGGTATAAATTTTAAACTTTACCATGAATGGTAAAACTCTGATATAAAAACTTGAATAAAAGGATGGTTACGACATTAGTTTCATTTTAAGTAATGCATTTATTTCCTGGAGGATTGAGAATGCTGTAAATTATTTTGCAGTCTTCAGGTGTTTACTCAACATTTTGTGTCCTAGGCTGAACTGCCATTAGGCGAATTGCTGGAAACGATACTTTTACACAAACCACATTTACTGTAATTGGCTAAAACATTCCTAATCATCTAGAGAAGTATTCTTTTTAAGAATGGAATGTAACCATCCCCGTCGCCACGGGGGGTTTTGGTGGGCTTAGCCCCCCAAAAAAGTTCCAAACCTCCACGAACACAGAAATCAGTGGAGTTTTTGTTAATTTTTAAATATCAACCCCCCCTTCACAAATGTAAAACCCCCTAGTGAAGACTTTCTGACGACGGTTCTGGATATAACACCACACTGTCACAAACCTTGTTGATCGTGACTCACGAAGCAGAGCATCTACATCAGAAACTTAGACAATGACGGAAAAACAGAGACTTTGTTCAGCTTTAAATATAAACTTTACGGGTGTGTGAGATTACTGTGACAATTTTCGGTGAAACTGCATGACGTTATTTTGTCGCCATTATCAAAATCCGCGTGCAAATATGTTTTCGATGTCTCTCCACCACCGATGGTGCGAGAGTTGTGGCCAATAAGGTGAGTTAGTGGTGTCACTAGCTCACTATACGTGTCACTACAGACAACCTTGTTAGTTATAACTCGCAAAGCATTTGTGGTAAAGGGCAACAACAAGATCTTTACATGTGACTTTTGATGCACTTTCTGATAAAAACAAAAATTACTTACATATTATAAATTTCAGTGGCGTTTTTCATCAAATATCGTCACAGAAACCACACACGTGCGCAAAATTTATATGAAAAGCTGAAAATATCACCTTTTTCAGCATTGTCTAAGACTTTTATCGTGAATTATGACCAATAAGGCTGGTGAATTATGACCAACAAGGTCTGTGACAATATAATGTGCATACATGTACATCCCGTCCTTAAAAGGTCAAAGTGAAACATACAGACAAATAAAATTGTGGCAACTTACGTTTGTTGTGTCTAATCAGCTTCTTTGTGTTTAAAAATGTAAAAAAAAAACAGAAAAAGTTTTGAAAACCAACGTTTTGCATTGTTTTTTATGCCTTACATTTTGCTATAAGAGCGCTTTACATTGTTTCAATTTTATAACGCCATTTCATATGCAGTATGCGAGAGAAAACACGGAATGAGCTGACAATTTCGCTTTTTTCTTTGATCTCAAAGCATCGCGAATAAGCGTATCTTTGAAGATTATCTGCCTCGCTGCTAGTTATTGGCTTACGCTTTTATTTAACACCATATTTGCGGCATTCAATCTGTTTGCTTTTCTATTTAGTGACAACTGAATTCGTGTGTTGAAAGTTTGTGGCACTTCCTTAAGCTGAGCCAGCAACAGGGTACACTGTGTACTCTGAAAAACCAGAGCTTACGCACTTGAAAAACATTCTCACGTTGGTTGTTGGCAGCAGGTGGAAAAAATACTGTAGAGCATGTTTGAAGCAAGGTGACAGATGAGATTATGAGTGCCACTACAGGGGAGGGAGACAGGTCAAGCTGTGTCACGTGTTAAAGTGTTGAGTAACAACGAGACTCACTTAGGAAAAACAGCAACAAACTTTTCACGATTTTTTTCAACGACTTTCGAGCAACATCGTTTTTCACTAAACTCACATTATTCAAAACTGTATTTTCACGAAATACATCTTGCTGAGATGTTTCTTCACATGCATGAAAATTAACTGCCTTTTCTAACCCCAATCCGCCCATGATGAATGGGAAAGGTGAAATGCACCAGAAAATCTTTGCTTAATTCTCAACAACATCCTCACAAGGTACCTTAAAACCAACACTCCCATGTTCAAGCACGGTCATTTTATCTTTTTATTCATTTACGTTTGGTTGCAACGCTTTTTATAAAATTATTGAAAGCATTTAGATAAAACGTTTTCAAAGTTGTTTGTTTGTACTCTATAAATCAGCAAAAAATACATTATTTGTAATCGGGCTTGAGAGTAAGTGGCGGAGATGAAAATTTGGACACTGGTAAAATTTTTAAAATGCTGGAAACGGAGTGGAGTTATTTTAATGCTACTTGCAACAGGAAGTGTTTACAATTTCTAATTGAAAGCAGAAATAATTGCCTTTACTTTGTATTTCAGTATGATGTCTAAAGCCCAATATTGATATCATTATTTCGCTGTGTTGTAACGTGCCATATTTATTTCTGAGATCAACTCACAAACTTTTATTTTGAATTGACTTTACTTTTCTGACAAAATTTACCCAAAATGAGTTGTTCGAAGTCATGTAAAAAGCAGATATTCAATTTGTTTGTCACTTGCTTCAACTTGCATTTGCGTGCAGGGTGTTTATTTGCAGGGAATTGAAGAGTGAAATAATAAATCACTTGCCACAAGCTCAGGTCTTCAGCCACTAAAATAATGAAGCGATAACTATTGATCAAAACTTTTTGTGCGTTTTTCCTTTAAGATTTGCATGCTTTGACTATTTCGAATATTGATTATTTTACCTTATTTATTGAACACGCCCCCTTGAAATCGTGAATTTCTGATTGTGACTGCTGCATTCAAATTCGCCCACACCTGACTTAGAGCAGATAATTTCATTTTATTTCTGTGTGTTGCAGTTTGCACGGCCAAGAACGAAGTTTTGCCGATGATTTCTGAAACATGAGTTTTTTCTTCACTATTTACCTGCAAAGTAAAAAATGAGACAAATTTTGGGTGTGTTTTGTGTATCACATCTCGCCGTGGTCCATAGCATCGCAACTGGTAAGTAAAGCTCATAGAAAAGAATTATATTATCGCAAACCAATAGTGGTGTTGTGCAGCGTAGGATGGCAAACTACTTTTGTTACAGTGAGTCTTTTACCGTCACTATGCGATACCACAGCAAAGACGCCTAGCGGCCAAATCATCCAAGCCCATTCCGGGGTTGACTCGGGATCTTCCGTATTCTCAACGCCTGTCAGTGGGTGCTCGTATGTCATGCAAGCAGCCCACGCAGGGGATAAACTGGTTTTTGGATTTGGAACTGGTTTGTGCAAACCTAGAAACTTGTTTGAGTGTTGATAATGAGGTCTGTGCTTAGAAAGTGTGTTCATAAACTTAAAACCTAAAAGTGGCTAGGAACGACTGAAGTGAAAAGCTCTCTACTGTAGTAGGTTTGTCGAACATTTTTACTTTTCTAATTGTTTTTTAGAACATGGTACATTGCTGAAGCCGAACGTTGGCCGTGTCACGTAAAACTTCCGCAGTATTAAAATTTCGTTAAAAGGTTTGTAGCGGTTAGCATGTGCGAATAGCCTCAAAAATAGTAGCATGCTTGGTATGATGATCACTCGCATGGCGTATGCAAAACGAATCTCATCAAAAAACTAGTTTTAATGGCGGTTGCTTTCCGATTCGGCTCAAAACAAGCCCCACACCAATACATGAAAAAATACGAGACTCGCGCGATCCATTCGCGAGTTATGGCCGATAAAATCACTTCAAAAGGCACGATCGTGCCCTCTGCGGGACGTATCAATGGTTTTAATCCAGCAGAAAGCCTGAAACGACGCCACTGTAGTTAGCATTTGGTGAAACGGAAGCGGTTGTTTTTGTATACCGTAACAGGTTATTCAGAGGTTAACTACATCACTGGAACAAGTAGTCATAACTGCAGCACAGCAAGCGTTCGCGTGTTGGACAGCGACGGAACAATCCTCATACCAAGAAGTTGCGGGACCCTGTCGAAAAACACCTTCACGTCATCTGGCAGCAATCTCACTCTGATTGTAGATAGCGTCGGCGGCAATGGAACGGTTTTAAATTTCACAGCACATTACACTTCGTATAGTACAGGTGGTGATGTTCATAGTGACGTTTTTTCTTTAAAACCTTTCCTTTACGCTGGATTATGACTCATCAATAGGCCCTTGCCCTGCGACGTCATTCCCTTGCTCTAACGGAAGATGCGTGAGCACCGAAGGTCGTTGTGACGTCACGTTGATCAATAACTGCGGGGATTTTTCAGACAACAGCCCAGGCCCACCCGGAAATTGTTCAGGTGAGCCCAGGGCGTTTGCACTCTCATTGACGCCGATACACCAATGCTTCGCACTGAGTTGGACCATGGGCGCAATTAGGTGGGCGACACAGGGGGCGTGTCCCGACACTTTTTAGACGGTGGGGACATAATACGCCATGTCCTCCCACATTTTTCTCTTTCGGTTTTGTATTTGGAGAGGTTTCAAAAACAAAAGCGACGCTTGTAACGTGTTGTGTTAAGAGCTTTTCATGTTAGATGTTACATACCCAAGTTGATGTTGAAACAGAGTTGGTGTGGTATCACTGATTCTGAAATTTTTATAAATTTTAGCTTTGATGAAATAATTTTAGCATTTTGCAAATTTTTAAGGACCACCAAGAACAGATTACTGCTCCTGTCCGTCTTTTCACCAGGGTTGCCGAGTCGGAGGTAAAATATCCGACTCCGACTCCCGAATCCAACTCCTTAACATAAAGGGAATGCAATTTGGCTGATAAAATCAATGTAAATTGTGGCGCACAGCAAGAAAGTTCAGTTTCAACAAACGTTTTAAAAGAAACTGTACCATTTCAATAGGAATTCCCAATTTAGGAGTGTGATGTAAAAAATAATCCAACTGGGCATCCGGAGCCGGAGTCGGACAAAAAAATCCGACTCCGGCTCCTTACGACTCCAACTCCGGCTCCGCAACCCGGCTTTTCACCCTGTGTGGTATACTGTAAGGCAGTGTTTTTCAACCGGGGTTCCGCGGAACCTCAGGGTTCCGCGAGTAGCTGCCAGGGGTTCCGTCGAAACAGACCGAAATTGCCTGGGACGAAATTCGCAACCACAGTTTTATGCGGTTGCAGCAATATAAACACTTGGATCATTGCGTACGGTTCCATGAACAACGCAAACGTTTGCGGAAGGTTTCGCTGCAGCAAATAGATTGAAAAACGTTGCTGTAAAGCAGGGATTCCCAACCTGTGGTACACGAAGGTCTTCCAGGTGGTACATGAGTAGCTTCCATTTTTTCACGAAAACCTGCATTCACATCTTTCTAGTTTTTCTAGTTTACGTATCGGGCTTTGTTTCTACATAAATAAATTTTCCTGTGGCGTGCTTTCCTATTGTATCGCAACATTATGAATTTCGATGCGCTGTTAGCAAATTTACGCCACGCATCAACCAATCTCATTAAATTTTGTTGTGGTCTTTTACTATTATTTTAATGTATATTATTTTTCTAAATAGACTAAGATTCGATCAAATTAGTTGTTCTGGAAGAAGTGGTACGCTTTGACAATACGGGATGCCCAAGTGGTACGAGATTGTAAAAAAGTTGGGAATCCCTGCTGTAAGGTCATTCTCTTGGAACAATGAGAGTTTAGCAGCTGCACGTGTGGAGGACCACAATACAGCCATGATTTGTTTCGTGCAGAAATGTCACTGGCTTTGCCGTAACGTTGGTTGTCGCGTGTTCAGAAACGGACAGCATAAAATTTAAAGATGCAAACAGGGTCTTCAGCATGCACTCGATCGGTTTTCTATTTGCGTGCGACCTCATCTAACCGAAATGAAAATCAGCACTAAAAAGGACGAGGTATTATGTCTCTTCAGAAACCTAAGGCAGCGTATGCTGCAAGTGAGCGCCAATAGTTGAAGTATCGAAGTTCAAGGATCCTTAGGGTGGTATTTACGAGTGACAGAAGGCGGAACGAAGAAATTGATACACGNATTGGTAAAGTTAACGCAGTTCTGCGTGAGCTTTNTNGCTCTGTGGTCACTAAACAGGTGCTTTCAAACCCGTAAAGCTGTCAGTTTTCAAATCGGTCTTTGTCCGATCCTTACCTNTGGTCGTGAATCTTGGGTTATGACNGAAAAAATATTATCTCAAGTACAAGTGGCAGAAGATTTTGCGAAGAGTCAACATTGTGACACTTTGCGACAAAGTGCGCAGATGTAAAATCAGTGGCGTAGCCAGCCCAAAAAACTGGGGTTACAAAAAATTTTGGAGGGACAAAATGTTTGACTCTAGGCTAGCAAAAGTAGTTTTGTTTGGGACTGCTTCCCAAAGCACAAAATGACGAGATACGCTAAAAATCTGGCTACGCCTATGTGTGAAATTCGCAGAGCTCTGAATGTCGATCCACTTCTCCGGATTGCGAGGTTCCAGCTACATTGGTTCGGCCTGTGTCCTGAATGCCTCACGAAAGACTAACGAGGCAAGTCCTGCTGGCTAAACACACGGGAAAGCGGCCCAGATCTCGTCCAAGGACTACTAGGTGGAATGACTACATCTCCAACCTTGCTTGGTCCCGTCTTGGTGTGGAGCAGTGTTCCCTCTAGGTGCACTACTGAGCAGTGCCACGAGACAATTTGCGCAGTGCTATCTCATTCTCGCGCACTTCCAACATTCTAAATTTAATACGGTATATATATATCGCATAGCCCCTTTAACGTTGGAAACGCTTAACTGTTTGTGTGTCTGCATGGTTGCGCGCAGTTGCATTCGCTTCGTGCGCAGCAAAACAAATATCTGCTCAGTGTAGAATTTTCTTAGAGGGAATACTGGTGTGGAGCCAGCAGAATTATCTGAAATTGCTGTTGACCGTAAGGTATTCCCCGTCCTCCCAGAGCTCTGCCCTTGCGACCCTCCCTAAAGGAAAAGAGGTCATGAAATTGAAGGATGCATGAAAGTTTATGCGGCCACGGCCTATACATTTAGCATCAGTTCTTGTAATGTGGCGACAATGGTGACCCACTGACCAACCAATCCAAAGAAGTATAACTCTTACAATGACACTTTTGATATTAATTTCATCTATTAAAATTGGATATTAAACCTATCGAAATTTGATATTAAAAGGATAATGCAAAGCGTGATTAGTGTTGCTTTGAAAACATCTCTAAAAGACAAGATTGGGAATCTGTATTTATAAAACTTTACTTCTGCATCGACCCGATGACTATATAGGTTTCACACCAAACTGTCCCCACCACATTTTACAGTAAAATTGCACCAATTAGTTGGACGTATTCTTTCTCAGTGTGTTCAGTACTATTGATAATGGTTTACAACGTTATACGTTTTACCATATCATTCTGCATTATCTCACACGCGAAAGCTAAGCACTAGTTGGTTGTAATGACTTTTAGGTAGAACAATGTGCCTTTCTTGGTTTTGTGAATGCTTTTGATTCACCTATCTTACCAGCAGGAAAAAAGCAAGAGATGATTGAGCACTGAGCAGCCGTAATTTTCTTTTGCAATTTCGATAGCGTTCCCTCTATCAGCAACTTGTATTTTTTGTGTTTGAATAATGGCAAACTTGTCCATTTTTTGTCAAGGCCCTACCACCACCACCACCACCACCACCACTGTAACACCTCACCTAACGACTGCAGCCCCTCCTGCACCAGCAGGTGATTGGATGTGGATTTTGTGGCTGCTGCTTGGATTTCTTGGAGTGTATTTCATATATTGGTTGATGTGGAGACCTGGTTATCTCATATGGAGATGTTCTTGTTGGCGTCATTTAGCATGCTGCAGGTAAGCAGAGTCAAACAAATGTTATTTCGGAAAGTTGATATTTTCCGCAAGACTTCGAAAACGTTTTGGATAGAGTATTTGGAGAATACCGTATTTATATCTTCTTTCAATGTGTGTGCTGATTTACTCAACTCACCCTGGCTGCGAGCTTTGTCAATTGAACAATAAAGTGATGAAGCCCATGGCAAGAAAACGCTGATTGATAACGTTTTTGAAATGACCAGCACGCCGCTTTGTACGAATCTGCTGCATAAAATCGTGTAGTTGTGCTTCCGGTTTGTTACGAATGAATAGTTGTACTACGCAGGAAATATGGATTTTGTCAACGCACACATCCGACTGCAGGAAAACAAGGCCGTTTCNTTTCATGTTGCAGCATGTCAACTGAACCCTCCAAAAATGGAAGTAAGTAAGCAATGACGGTAAGGACGGTGCGACTGTGATGAACTGAAAATCTCCATGTAGCCACCAAGTCCGATGTGCTTAAAAAAAATTAAAAGCCCAGGCGCTTCACCAGGTCTTAGTTGGTACGAGGCCAACAAAAAATGGAAATTCTGGGGTGCATCAGCGCAGGCCAAAAGGAGATCTTTGCCCATTTTCAGTAAGAGGAGCACCAACTGCAAACAGGGAGGTTCGGCAACATTGACAAAACAAACGTCGTTTCGATTTGATCCCAGGAACTGTTTAGTGCTCTTTCAATGGGACGCATAAAATTTTGCGGACCAAGTAGTCTTTTCAATTTTTATTTCGCCTATTCCATTGGCCAGGAGAGTATTAGCAAATCGTATTTTGCTATGAACTTTTTCATCAAATAAATATGGATGTCCTAACTACTCGGTCCGCATCGCTTTTCTTCGCATGCCTAAAATGATGTAAAATATTCATTTACAGTTCCTACCACACAAATTGCTATGATTGAGAAGTACAAGCGGGATGTTTCACGTACTTATCTGACATGAGTATACGTAATACTTAACATTTAAGCCATAATATCGATCGTATAAATGAGATTTTCATATTTCCCAACTGCCGCAACGACTTAATTTGAAAGTCAGTATTTAATTTGAGAGCGATATACACCATTTCATTGAGTAAAATTGAAATTTATGCGCGCACAAGCATGGTCGTAGGAATGGGACACGGAGGGGAGCCTCAATTGGCTCCCTCTGGATTTTGAAATTTGATAATTGCTATTAATTTTTAGTAAAAAATGTTTTTCCGTTAGTTTTGGATGTGGAAAAAAGTGGAATTTTCCCACTGTTGGCCTCGCTAGAAAAAATTCGTTTGGTCACCCCCAGGAAAAATCCGCTATTTCCCCCATTGGAAAAAATCCTTCTAACGCCTATGCACACAAGACTTTCGCTCTCTTTTGATTTTCTGTCTAACGTCAGCGGTATAGCTGAATATTTCTCTGAGTCCGAAGGAGTTTTTTGTAAAAGCATTGTATGTGATCTCAAACAACAGTGAATGATAGTTTTATGGTGACAATAGTTAAACTGCGGGCCTCGGCCCAATCGTGCACGCAACCCTTTCTGTTGTGGTCCACGTGGTACTTAAGAGCTACAGTCCTGTGCCGGTTGCGTGCGCCTAAAACAGTGCTTTCCCAACCGGGGTTCCACGAGTGGCTGCCGGGGTTCCGCCGAAACGGACCGAAATTGCTTGGGACGAAATTCTCAACCACAGTTCTATGCGGTTGTAGCAATACTACTGCTTCACGGGTTTAATACAGAAAGTAGGATAGACACTAGTATTGTTGAATAGAATTCCATGAGCAACGCAAACATTTGCGCAAAGTTCCGTTGCAGGAAAAAGGTTGAAAAACACTGGTGTAAAACATAGATTACTTTAGATACCTCAAAGTAGCAACTATGGATATTTGATTTTTTGACATTAAGAATGTATTGTTTTTGTCATTGTACGGTTTATGACATTCGATACCATTTTATGTAACATAAATACAGTATAGGTTTGAAATCGGGACTTCAAAAATTAGCATGGACCTTTAGTTAGGACTGACAGGTTGGTTTGGGCCATAGGCCTAATAACGAAACTTTGCTGATCACTGATTTAAGCCGTCCTAAATACTTTAGTAACTACTTTCCTTTGTTAAATACCCGACTTGGGTGTTGTCACCTTATGCAGCAGTTCTTAGAGTTGTTGGAGGTACTTAAATGCAGCAAGTTTCATTCGTGCATTCGCCTTCGTAATCAGAAAAACAGAATACAAATTCTCAAAACATGGGCATATATTTTATGGGTGCACGAAATGAAGGGTGGATCAGTTTCACCCCAAATTCCTGTGTTCGAAAAACAAAAACAGCAAAACGTAAATTCCACGTATAAAACAGAAACACAACACAGGATTTATTCATCGCACATCAACGGGAATTTTGCTGGTGCCTTTCAGTGATAAGGTCATGAATGCGCGGCGTCACTTTGGCAAGCGCCACTAACGCATGGGCGTCCGCAGATATTTTTCCAGGGGGGACAAGAGTTGACATTTTGCTTATCCTCATCAGATTGCTGATGTTGCAATGCAAATAGACGTTCTCGAAACGCTTTACTGTTTCTACACAACAAAGAAATACCCCATGGACGCAGGGTTGCGGAGTCGTTGATAAAATGTCCGACCTTTCTAAATTTCCGACTTCAACTCCTAACATAACGTGAATGAAGTTTGGCTGTCAACGATTTTGTAGCAACTAGCAATCACTGGACATCTTGGTGCACAGCAAAATTTCCCCGTTTCAATAAAAGTTTCAAAAGAAATTGTGCCATTTCATCAGGCACGAGTAAGGATTCTTAACTTAGGAGTGTGATGTAAAAAATGATTCAATTGAACTTCCACGGTCGGATAAAAAAATTCTACTCCGACTCCTAGTGTTCTTAGGAATCCGACTCCACTCAAAAACCTCCGACTCCTTGCGACTCCGACTCTGCAACCCTGCATGAAAGCACGCGCTCAATTCGCATCTATTATGAAATCTTATTCATGTGGAGGTGTAAAAAGGTTTGCCACAAAGGTGTAGCCTACTTTATGTTATCCGTTACAGCTTTTGCTGAATTGGCGCGTAAATATCGTTATCATTGTGAACTCCATACAACTGAGTCTGAAATGGACTTGAACTATCAACAACTGCGTTTGCGATTCTCTCATTAGTCATTAGTCTGTGCTGCTTGAACAGAACTCACTTCTGAAATCTGTCGTCTGAATTGTTTTCTACGCTTCGGTTGTCAGAAATGTTTTTCTTTTCATAAATTGCCTAATATGCATTTTTCAAGCACTTTCTACAAATAAATCATAATTTAGAACAATTCAAGCAATGAGAAATAGACTTGTATCTTGACACGACTAACTGACAACTTAAGAACTTTTAAATTAGAACACCACGCAGGCTTGAAAAAACTGAGCAGATGAATTATGAAAACTCCCCGCAGCAAATATAGCTTTGCATGTAGTACTCGCTCAGAAGTCAGAAGCCGTAACCAATAAGCCGTATTCCAACAAGTTTTTCACAGAGTTAAAAGAAGTCTGCATAAGCGCATAGGCATAGCCAGGGACGCCATGCTCCCCCAAATACCTAACATTTCTTGTCGTTTTGTGCTTTGAGAGGCGGTGTTCCAAACAAAATACTGTTGCTCGCTTAAAGTCAAAAGATCTGCCCCAAAAAGAATTTGGGGCTGGCTACGCTACTGCATAAGCGTAGCTTATTAAGCTATTCACTCAGGCACATGGTCACACTCACAATCTCACACTACAGTAATGATGAATTTTCCAACTTGTGAAAGGACTGCTACTCTTTTCACACAGTATAAGATTACGTGTCTTCTTATGCTATCAGCAGTCACTGCCTCGCTGCAATATCTAGCAAAGATGTCTGTCGTCTGAGGACAAATTGTCGCAACTTGAAGAGAACCTTTGAAGATTCGTTGCCGTAGTATTGTTACATAACAAAGGCCAACAGTAGAAAAATGTGTTCGCAACTTTTGCAACGTGAATCTACAGGCAAAGGAGCGGACATGAGTGAGCTGCATGTTCACAGGGGCAGATCCAGGGGGCCATCGTCTCTGCTAAAACCTAAGGATGTAACTTTATTAAATATGATTTTTTACAATTCGGAAAACAGCATTCGCGATATAAGGCCATTTTGTCGTCCGTTGTTTTGTCACAGCAGTGTTGTGAAGTATTCTTCATCTCTCTTACAGCAGCGAAGCCATTATGAGACTTGACAACCAGATATTACTGAAATCGCCCCTCCCTAACCTTACTGCCTGGATCCGCCCCTGCATGCTCATCACTGCATGACTCGAGAACAGTGAACCTGGCTCTTAAATCAATGCGAGTATGAGTGCCATGCTGGCAAATAAAGTGTTATTGCAAGAATTAAATCAATTAATCGGAATTGAGCTGCTGACTTCAGATTTTCTAGAAATTTTTGGTTCGTTGTTCGAATTTCCAAGGGGGAAATGCCCGTTTTCTCCCCTGCAGATGCCCATGCACTCACGTATCATTTTCACAACAAAAATATATTCCTTTCTTAGTTTTCATGTCCACAACCTTGAAAATGATTGCTTGCAAAGGCGTGTTGTAACAAATGATGTGTTTCTGAAAGGATTTCTTAGCAATAAGTCTATTCTACGACTTGGTGACACCAAAACGTTGAAAGCATTGTTATTCTCAAGAGATGGCGTTGAAACTGGCTCCTCTAACGTTCAGTGATGTCGTCGACGCATTCATCAATGACATCTGCTGTTGCAACACTTCTATGAATGTTAACGGCTGACACCCACGCTGGACACAACTGTCTGCAGGGGATGTATCCGGTTAAAGACTTTGTGAGCTCATCTAAGTGCCTGGCAATAGATTCCCAAGTAAAGAAATGTCTCCGATTCCAGACAAGTCTTCGATCTTACACAGTCCAACAGGGTAATGTTTGCCAAGTTGTTATTCCTATTTGGTCGTTTCCATCATAGCAGTTTTTTTGGAGAGCTTTCGGGTTTTGTTCCACATCAGCGATGTTGACTGCCCTCATAGGCGTAGCCAGGGGGGCCAAAGAGGCCATGCCCACCCCACATTTTTAGAAAATATAGTCATTTTGTGCTTTGAGAGGCGTTTTTCCAAACAACATAGTGTTATTCGCCTAAAATCAAACATTTTGGCCCCCCAAAATTTCTGGGATGGCTACGCCACTGACTGCCCTGCATCTATCGATTGAAATGATTGAGAGCTCTGAATCAGCAGTGTACTAAAAAATGTCCACGAACTCAGAATGTTTGAAGTAATCTGCATGAAAACGTTGGTACTCATGCGAAAACAGGACTGATTCCATACACATATGGTACAAATCCAATTCAGCAACTTTCTCCAAGGTAACTACCGAACGTTAGCATGTCATAGATAGGCCTACTGTAGAAGCACCACCAATCAGATCTCTTCTAATTGCAACACTCTCTGAAGATGCGTTGCTTCAGAAGCACTATTCGCATGTCGTTCACACATTCCGTTAAAACTTGCAATGCTTTTGCCAGTTTTCGGAGCAAGGTTGTTGTTGTCAATATTGTGACGAATTGTCAGATTATTGTCAATTTATTGGAGTTTGTTAAAGTTTGATTCCTAAAAATGATACAATTATGCAAACCAATCTGTGCAGCGCGGAACATGAAATGTTGTTTCAACGCTACGAACTTGTGTGAACCTCAGCGAAAGCTTTGTACATGAAGACATTGCGCTTGGCGAATGATCTGTGACGTAAAACTTTCCGGCTAGCCGACGTGCATCGCAGCTTTGCATAACCTTAAACACTTGCTATGTAGATTATGTTCTCTTCCAATAACGCGCGTTTCGAATAAGAACTCTCTGCAGATAGTCTGCCTTCGAATCGCCGTACTTTTTATACTGGGATCAATTTGTTTTTCAACTGTGAAGTGATCAAAAACAGAAAGTTCTGACCGGTGGTAATATTTCGCGAGGCCGCTTGGCCTTGCGCTGTTTGCGTTACGAAGTGCATTGGCTCATTGGTTGCAACGAAGATACACTTTTATGACCTATAATAAGAACAATAAAGTATGATGCAAGAAATATTTCTTAGTCGCCAAGATGACAATTTCAATATGTGTGAATTGAAAGCTCCTTAAATTTTCCACGAAAGATCGTTGCCAATGAAAAGGTCGTCCATTAGTTTATTCACGTCAGCTACCTTGTTTCTTTAAAACATTTCTTTGCTGCGTCGCCTTTAACGTAAGGCACGAATGCAAACCGGCTTGGACTGGGAATGTAGGAGGTCTCGTCGAGTTGGAAGCTGATTTTGCTGGGCTTGATTCAGATTTGAAACTACTTGAGTTAAGATACAATTCCTCATGTCGTCTATTCTGTTGCTGGTGGTGTCATTTGAAAAAATCATTTGGGGTACCTTATCTCTGGATTTTTTCGGTCGTTTTTCGGTCTCAGACTTAAATGGTTTTGAAATAACCGAAAAAAATTAAGTCATTTCGGTCAGAATGTCTGAAAACATAGGATAATGAACATTGTTACGGCGAGTTTTGATACAACTGTGAGACAAATGACCGAAATATCTCAGTGACCAAAATGTCTCAGCAAAAAATGACCGAAATATCTATCTCAGCGAAAGAAACAGCCTATCTTGAGCAGCTTTTCCCAGCAGCTTTGCCACCTAGAACACAGTTGGTTTTATGAATATATCACAAGTGGTGTGTAGTTTGCCTTGCTTTGCGATGAGGTGCACAACTTCGTACGATGCTGTGAGAATCAGTGCCTCAATACGTATCCAGTCCAGTACAGATAGAACAGCCTTTTTCTCAAATCTGGGTTTCATGACCTTAGATTAGGTCTCGTCCGGCCCCAGGGTTCGATCGAACTCAGGTTAAGAACTACTACCTAGCTACAAGAAAATCTTGTTGTTTCTGCTGCCATAGCTTGAAAGCGAATGTTATTCATCTCGCTCTTTTGTATAAATGGTTGAAGTATTGTTGACAATTTTTGTATGCTTTTAATTTGTCAAGGCGCATGACCAGTTGCTGCTAAACTCGAAAAATTGATTGCAACTCTCTACAAACAAAGTTTTAGGCGGCTTTAACAAAAAACAAAAAATTGTAGAACAAAAAAATTGTTTTAAGAAATTCTCCGTTCATAATGTTACTTCATTCGAGCGCAGGGGCGCAGCCAGGATTTTTCTAAGGGGGGGAGCTGAAATTATGGAAGCAAAAGCTATGAAAAGGAAAAATTGCTTGTCATAAGAATAGCCAGGAAAGCACATATATTGTGGATAAACAGTTGACTGTACTCA